>Ga0208644_1002120_pt1 | contig 15996 bp, 34 predicted proteins | sample VirMetDEL_Nov_18_FD_184517 | JGI IMG/M metagenome (GOLD analysis project Ga0208644, IMG submission 184517) | Aqueous microbial communities from the Delaware River and Bay under freshwater to marine salinity gradient to study organic matter... | ecosystem: Environmental > Aquatic > Marine >... | reverse complement strand
AGTTGTTGTAGATGCAATCAAACTCCTAACTTTAAACATGACCCAGGCCCCGAGTTTTCTTTTTGTTGGTCCTACAGGGTGTGGAAAGACTTTACTAGCTAAACTCTTAGCAAAAAAGAATTATCAAGATAGGCTGATTAGAATTAATGGAGGGGAATACTCAAGCCCGCATGAGTATGCAAAGTTAATAGGAGCGCCGCCAGGATACATAGGGCACTCTGAGTCGGTCTTATTCAAGAAGTCCAAGCAATCCTCCGAGTGGGTTGTCCTATTAGATGAAATCGAAAAAACCCATCCTGCATTCAGAAACTTTTTACTATCTTGGATCGATGAAGGCATAGTAGAAGACAACGCTGGAAATGTTCTAGATTTTCGGGACTCTATCTTTATTCTTACTTCTAATGCCGCCATTGATGATTTAAAGATAGGTAAAATTTGTGGGTTTAAGGATACTGACACTTACCAAAATAGAAAAAAGGAAGTGGAAGAGAATCTAGATTCTTATTTTAGTGATGAATTTGTAGGGCGAATTGATGATGTAGTATTATTTAACACTCTTACAAAAGAAGGTTGGGCGAAAGTTGCTAGGCTAGAATTAGATCCTTTTGGGGTATTTAAAACAAAAAAACTTGTAGATTTCGTTGTAGAAAATGGCGTGTCTGACAAGTACGGTGCTAGGCACATGAAGAAATTTATTAGAAAACATATAGCGGTGCCTGTTGCTAATGCTATACTATCTAATAAAGTACCGAAGGGCAAAGATAAGTTATTCAGAATGAATATTGAAAACGGTAAGCCCGTAATTATTAACTCAATTAATTTGAAGGAGAAAACTGATGGCAGGGTGGAACGAGAGACGACAAAGGATTAGCCAAGGGCTAGACCCAGAAACAGGGGAACCACTACGTAAAGTAGAGGAGCAGGTAGAAGACAAACCTAAGGAACAACTTAAAGAGGTTGTTGGTGATGGCGAAAAAGATAAACCTATGCTCCGAGAAGAAAAGAAAAGCAAGAAGAAAAAAAAGAACAAGTAGATTCACCAACGGGAATCTTATTTCTGGTTACTTCTTGACATGCCTACCGATCTGTGCTATCATATAAACCTCGGAGTTAAGGGACGGTAACTCAGTTGGTAAGAGTGCAATCCTTATAAGGTTGAAGCCGAAGGTTCAATCCCTTCCCGTCCTACCAAAAACATTTTTCCGAGGTTTTTAGCATGTTTATTGATTTATACCACACGAACGGTAAGAAGATAACCAGAATTGCTTTATGGGATAATCAAATCCCCCGTGTAGGAGATTGTATTCAGGATATAGATGATGATGAACAACCTACAACTTTATATCGTGTTAAAGAAATAATTTTTAATACTATGTTTAAGAGTACTACAGTTTGTCGTAAACAATTAAACCCTTATCTTTGCATCTTAGTAGAAAAAACATTAAGTCCTTTATCTATTAGAAAGTTTTAGAGATGCATATTAAATTGTTCGACGAGCATAACGGTAATGAGTTAGGGTTTATTGATTTATGGAATGATGTTCTCCCGCGAAAAGGAGATTACATTGATGATCTAAAAAATCACAGGTTGCTTTTTGTTACAAAAGTAATTTTTCTTACTTTGGATGATAATGATCCAAAAACTTTTAATAGGTTTGGCGCAAGAGTTAATATTGAAGTGCAGGTTCTTTAAAAATGAGTTACGAACTATCCGAGCAAGATAGAGAATCTCTTCGTTACCAACTAACTAGGTATGGAAGTTCTGGCGGTGATGTTGAACTTTTAGATTTCTGCCTAGAGTTCGTAGAAACCCTAGCATCTAAAGCCTATAGCAAAGGTTGGGCAGAAGGGGAAGAAAATCGTATCGACCCTTGGAAATTTTATGGCGTGTAAAAATGAATTCTGAAAAAGCAATTCAAATTACGGGCGGTTTGTCCAGGACTTCTAAAATGCCTGGAAAGTCTTGGGGGATTAGTGCTAAAAAGTGCAAGACTGGAGCAAAGCTAGCACAAATTCCCGGGACAGTGTGCTATAATTGTTACGCCCTTAAAGGACAATACTCTTATCCTAATGTTTACAAGGCCCACGAAAAAAGGCTAAACAAGTGGAAAAGAAATAAGACTTGGGTTGGAGCGATGGCATTTCTTATCAATAAAGATAAGTGCGATGTTTTCCGCTGGTTTGATTCAGGCGATTTGCAGTCTGAGAAAATGCTTTTGAATATTTTTGAAGTTTGTAAGCAGACTCCAAACAAAAAGCACTATCTCCCAACTAAGGAACCACAATTTGTTTACCCTGTAGTTAAGAATAACAGTATTCCGGATAACCTTGTTATCCGTATTTCTGCTCCTAATGTAGATCAGATTATTTCCGCTAAGCATGGCGCAAAGACTTCTATGGTTTTTACAGAAGAGACACCAAAGGGAGTTTTTAAGTGTCCTGCACCAAAACAAGGCAACGAATGTAAATCGTGTCGAGCGTGTTGGTCCAGTGAAGTTGAAGTTATCGGATACCATAAGCATTAGAAATGTTTGGGGTTGTGGCGGAATTGGCAGACGCGACGGACTTAAAATCCGTTTCCTATAAATGGAGTGAGGGTTCGAGTCCCTCCAACTCTACTAAAAATTTAAAATGTATAATAATAAACTAAAAGCCGAAGTTATCATTGGAGCATTATTAAGAGGTCAATTCAGGCGGGAGTTAGAGAAGATAAAATTTACCTTACCTAAAGAATATAGTTTGGATTATAAAGAAGAAAAAGGGTTTATAGACTCTGCATTTTTTATTACCGCTAAAGGCACAGAAAACTTTGTTAAAACTTTAGCTAATTGGTTAAAAGAACTCACAGAAGAGTATGGAGATTAAAAATGGATGACGGCAAAGAGTATATAGATGATAATCAATTTACTTCATTAGTTAGCGTAATTCTAGCAGAATATGGGTGTCGCATTCCTGTTGATCTTCTTTCTCCACAATGGGATATAATTAGAAAAGTTCATGATTGGAGAAATTATATTCCTGATAAAATGAAAAAAGTGTGGGATAAATTACCATTTAACGTTAAGCTAGCTTTATGCACGGTAGCTGAAATTACTGCAAGTTTGGAGGAATGGGACTAAAAATGGTTTGTATGACGACAGTAAAGAAAATTCTACCTGTAAGTAAGAATTCTTGCGAAGTAACTGTTTATCGTGAATTTTATGGAAATGAAAAAACTTTTAATTTTCCTATGTCTGATCTAGAATTCAAGGCTAGATACGAGAAATGGAGGCGCGGGACACTTATTCAAGATGCTTTTCCTAATACTTCCCCTTCTTTGCGTGAGGGCCTACTTACGGGAATGACGGAGGAAGAGTGGAACCAAATGAAAGAAGAGGAAGAATGAAAGAGGAATTATTTTACAATTATACAAATCCTACTAATTATGAAAGAACTGAGTGGTTTTTAGTAGGGAAAAAAGAAAAAACAGAGAAATCTATTTTGGATCTGCCGGAGTCCCATATTGAATGTATTAAAATTGATATGGAGCCTAGGGTTGCTAATGATACCGTCTATGTTCCTAATTATAAATATGAAGAAAATTTTAAACTCCATGAAAATATTCTAAGTGCTTTAAGGCAACCCTTTCAGCCTGAAGCTAAGTTTACAAAAAGTGGTGATTGGGTTCCATTCGAGTTAAAAGATATTTTACTAACTTCTAGTCAATGCTCAGTCCAATTGTGGACAGCTAGGGATAAAGATGGTATAGCAGAACTAATTCTCTACCTATTTAATGATTATCCTATTATAAAATATGAACTTTCTTTTTATTGTGAAAGTTTATATTCCTTACACAAGATTATGGATTATAACTTCAGAGTTGAGGACCCTACTAAAAAGTTTTCCAATTTGGACACTAGGGCAGGAGTTTACATCCATAATAAGACTTACTCAAAGGGTTTTTACACAGGTTCACAAGTAGATGGACAGGGGAAAAGATATGATGGGGCTTTAATCTTTTACAATCTTTTTTCTTTTGCCACTGACCCTTATTTAGATACTTATTTCTCATTCCTGGAAAATAAAGCTGAGTGTCTAGCTTCGTGGGAACATAGCTGGGGTCCTTTTAATAGGGAAGTTCCTATTTTAATGGCTGATTTTGGTGATGAACGAGCGTTAGCTATTTCCAATTCCAAAAAAAGCGATGAGAGCTATATCGGTAAAATTCTCCACAAAAGACCAGCGGACACTGGAGGGCAGCCAGACTTTGGGGTATGGCAACATATTTTTTGTGTAGACTATACATCTCCCGAGTTACTTCTTTATAGCAGAGAATCAGTAAAACGAGAAACCTGCCGTCCTATTCACTTTTTCGAAAAGGATGGGAATTTGGTTAAAGCTGAGAAGCATCCTAACTTAGTGACATTAGCGGAGAATATTCATTGGGATCGTAATACTTCTCCTGATAGGTTGGGACGAACCTATAAGGAATCTTTAAATGAAGGAAGTGATTGGTTTGGAAGAGATAGACAACATTACTCAGTTAATTGGCTTACAGAGAACTTTCTTCTCACAGGTTCCTTTGCCTCCTATCGAGAAATGCAGCATATCATTGAAAGACTGCTTTCGGGGGAAACCCTCCCCTCAGAAAAACCTGGATTCTTCACAAATAATCCAGGCCCGGGAAGGGCAGTGGGTAGAGTTTATCTTGGAGCAACTAAACTATACTTGTCCACGGGGGATAAACGCATACTGGACAAAATGAATGCTCGTTTTAAAGAGTGTGTTTATCCTAAGTTTTCAAGTAGGAAATTAGACTTTGGTAGTGCTTATTATACTGTAAAATTAGTTGGTTACCATGATCTAAGACCTAGTTGGGTTGTATGGGAAGATGCTATTATGGTTATGGGATTATACGCCTATAGCCAATTAAAGGATGTTCCTGATGCGATCAAAGCTGATATGCTGGACATGGCTAAACAAGTTAGCCTCAGGGTATTTGAAGATGGGTATGCGCCTGACAATAAGATTTACTCAGCTATTGCTTTGGTAGGGCCACCTGACCCTATGAAAAGTGATAATACAGACTACTCATTATGGGCTTTACCGATGCTAAGATTCCTCCAAGAGCATTGTAAGGAAGAAGTTAATAATGATCTTTTAGTAAAAAGAATAAATAACATTCAGAATACATATAAGGGTGATAGGTTGGAATATCTTACAAGATTTGATATTCCTATGAAATAATTGAAACTCCTGCATCGTAACTCCTTATACTATATAAAGTTAGATCTTTATAATAAGGAGAATGCGATGCGGAGACCTATCTTGGGTTTATTGGGCTTGCTGGCTTTCCTACCCTCTTCTCAATTTGAGAGGGTCGACTTAGAAAACCAAATGGCATTCGTTCCGCGTATTTCAGTTACTTATCAAAAAACAGATAGTAAAGAAGCTGGTGATACGGGCAGTGGTTCTGGTGTAGTGACCAAAGTTGAAAAACTAAAGAATGGTAAATATAAGATTACTATTCTTACTGCTAAGCATAATGTTACAGCGAAAAAAGAAATTTATGGGATCGTTGCTGAGTTCTTTGCCAAGAAACAAGATTCCAAATGGGTGTTGGACAAAGCTCCTACTTTTTCTGTTGTAATGAGTATAGTATCAACCCATCGAACTTTAGACTACGCTATTCTTACCGGGGAAACTGATAAGTATGTCATGCCCTCTAAACTAGCATCACGCAAACCACGTTATGCAGAAAAAATAATGGTAGTTGGGTGTCCACTAGGTTTTGCACCTATGATTACAACCGGCGTGGTTTCTAGAGAATCAGCGTTAGTCCCTAAAACTTGGCAAATGTCTGGCCTAGTATTTTTTGGAAACTCGGGGGGACCTGTATACTCAGAGGAAACGGGTGAGGTAATAGGAATTGTGACCAGCTTGATTAGAATTCCAAATGGATTTTCAACATTACCAATTACACATTTAAGTTTATTCCTTCCGACATCAGTGATGAAATAGTTTTAGATTTACCTTGACAAGTATTACGGTCTATGCTATGATCTATAGGATAAGTAAGGGGAAGTTCATAGTATAGACTGGTAATCACGCTATGAGATAGTATCAGGGTAGCAGGGAGATAAAAGCCTAAAAGAAGGAATCCCGATTACACAGGACGCGAGTGCAATTCTCGCCTTCTCCACCATAAAAACTAAAAAAAAAAAGTAAGAAAATGGGTTACTACACAGAGTTTACTCTAGAAGTTGATGGCTTAAATAGTCTTTCACAAGTAGGTCGTGAAAAGTTATATTCAGACTTAGAGAGGATGGGCATTTTAGAGTTTTATTCTGATCGCTACCACAATCAGGATAGGGAGGTAATAGATATCCCGCGCACAAAATGGTATGAGTGGGAAGTAGAAATGCTAGAATTGTCTACAAACTTTCCTGAGCTTAAGTTTACACTTTGGGGGAACGGCGAAGAATTTCCAGACTTATGGGTAAGTTATTTTTATAGGGGTGAATTAGAATTTCGTAGGGCTGAGATTGTCTACCCAGAACCGATTATTTTTTCTAAATAAGGTGTAAAAATTGAGTCTTAAACAAAAACCAAATAAGCATTTAAAAAACAAATCCAACAAACGTACTGGAACAGCAGGTTCGGTTCGGGGGAAAAAGGATTTGAAGCACGGAACCGGAAAAAACAAAAGAACTTTCACAGAAAACAAGAAGAGTAAAAGACGATGATTAAATTTAACGAAAAAAGTAGTCCAGGATCGCCAGTTAAGTATGATGATATTGGGAATTATCAAACTTTTGTTTGGGAGAGGGAACCCGGCCTATTTAATTTCTATGTAAAACTACCTCCCGGGGAACTTACTAATAAAACATATTTACTAAGATTAGGTGCGATAGGAACCGAAACTGTTGGTATGAATAGTATTGATTTGGTAACTTTAAGCCCAGACCCCTATTTCTTTGTGCGAGAAAAATTTTATCTTGTGGATTTAAAAGTTGATTGGTGTCTTGCGTGATGACGGATAATACTTATATCCAAGGTGGTTTAGGACTTAGTGAAGTTCTTTTTGTAGTATTTTTAACTCTAAAGCTATGTGATAAAATTGATTGGTCATGGTTGTGGGTCACTTCCCCATTATGGATTCCATTGGTTTTAGCACTGTGTTTCATTCTTTTTATGTCTACTATTGATTTTTTCGAGAAACTTTAAAATGGCTACACTAGAAAATTGGTCTGTTGTTGGCGCAATGCCTTCTCTTTATTCTGCTCCCGAGCAAACTGAATATTGTTTGCATGGTGAAGTATACGATCATCCTGATAAAGATCGACATGAGGATGGTAAGATTGTAAAAACTAGTAGGATTGTAGATACGAAGGAAGCGGGAAGAGTAGTTATTACGCATTCTGGAACAGAGTATAAACTAGGGGAACCTAGTCAGGATTATGTTATGTGGCTACAAAAAACCCAACCTGATGTTTTTGAACGTTGGGATGGTAAAAGTGTGAATTTTATTAAGACTTAACACTCTCGCACGCGCAGTATATTCTACTAACTGAAAAGTTAGGAAATCTTAGATAGTTACGGCAAACACCTTAGAAGACCGAATATACTCCTGGTTGCAATACTAGGGAGAGTGACCATTATTATCATTAAATACAGTTAAAGAGTAGGATATTAACCAATGATTAACCAAGATTTAGAAAAGCAAGTAGCAGAAATTTTAGGAAAGTTGTCAGAGAATGCACCAGAAGCATGGAGAGCTATTGTTGACGAAAGAATTAATTTAGGGGTGTTTTGGGTATCTTGTGCTGTTTTCTGGGTCATTGCTATGGTTCTTTGCGTATTCCTTGGGAGACTAGCCGCTAAACACTTGAGTGAAGAAGACGATTTTGCCCCTGCTATAATTGGAGTTAGTTTGTTATTCCTAATAAGCTTTGTTGGTTTTGTACTTAATGCAAGTGATGGTGTGACGGCTATTATTGCTCCAATCACTTCTATCTTAGGTCAAGTAAAGTGACTGAGTTTGAAGAAAAAAAGAGTTATGTCAAACGTATTCTTGGGGACTTCAGGGATATTTTAAACACAGCCAAAAAAAAGCATAAAACAACAAAAGCAAAAGCTATTAAGTTTCATGTTAACTTTCTTGTTCACAGGTTACAAGGTATTCTAGATGTTTTAGAGTATGGCGAAAGTGAAGCTGACGTTGCTGTTGGTGATACTTTCATCCTACAAAGGATTTATGACCCACTATTAGAGTTTTGGGGGAAGCAACTATGAGAAGTGCTGGGGATAATTATGTTTTTCCATCTTCCTACCACGAATATAAAGGTATCACCTATCGACAGTGGTTGATCGGTCAGGCTCTTGCATCATGGGATAAAGAGTATTTTACTACAAAAAAGGTTTATAAAGTATTAGAAACTGTTGACCTAATTATAGAGAAACTTGATAAGGAGCAGGCGGCTGATGGCAGCGGAGTATAATTATCAAGAGTTAGCCAGATCAATTGGCCAACTTGTAGAAGAAAAGCAAGCTGCTTATGGTGATAGTTTTGGTAAAAGTGGTAACTGTTTGAGAGAAATGTTTCCTAATGGCGTTAAGCCAGAACAATTGGATATGGTCTTGACATTCGCGAGGATTCTTGATAAGATGTTCAGACTAGCAACAGACCCTACGGCATTTGATGAATGCCCTTGGCAGGATATGGCTGGTTATTGCCTTTTGAAAGTTAAGGAATGGGAAGATGGAGAACCAAGAAAAGGTAACTTATAAAAAATCTAAAAGAAAAAAGAGTAAAAAACCTTATCTTGTAGAGTACAAGTTTAAAATACCATTCTTTTCTAGTGGGTGGGGAGTTTGGGGAAGATACAGAACTGAAGATTCTAGAGACAAAGCATTTAAAGATTTATCTAAAAAAGAAGGAAGTATTATTATTTTTAGGAAAGTAAATGAAACCTAAGCATGGAAATAACTAAAGAACAGTGGGAAATCTATGAGAAGAAATATGGTTCTCTTATCCATAAAATATGCCACCATATTAACGGTGATCTAATTCTTTGTAATAATGAAGATTTGTACCAGGACCTTTGCATAGTAGCTTTGGATAGTATTAAGGGATTTCACAATAAAACAGGACAAAACTTTGAAGAAATGATCGAAAATAAATTATTCGATCAGTATACTAAAACGTGTTTATGGCATAAGAAGAATAATATGGGCGCGAGGATTAGTAAAAGAATTCCTTTTAATAATAAAACTTTCTCGCTTAATCTTGTTCTGAATGACGAAAATAAAGATTTCGTATTTTCTTATGAACCATCTACTAGTTTTAGTAATGGTTACATTGATATAGAAGATATTGTTAATAAATCAGAAACCTTCTTTAACCAAGATACTAAGACTATTTTAGATTTGCTAATTAAGGAAAACCATAGAAAAATAAATGGTAAATTAAACATTTCTTCTATAGTTAGGCGAACAGGAATGACTTGGCCTAAAGTGAAACTTATTGTTAAAAATATTGAGAACGTAATAGGAGATAAACTATAATGATTATTGAACGTAGTACAGGGAAAAAGAAAGTAAGACCACAATGGAAAGATTTAAAGCCTGGGGACATGTGTTTTATTAATAATAATTTATACCTTAAATTAAATTATGAGGAAAAGGATAATTGTTTTGCTTTTTATTGTGACAGTGTTACTTTTTTAAATCCTTTTCATAGTGTGTATCCTGTAACAAAAATTGTTGCCCACACAGAAGAATGAATATTAACTACGAAAGTTAAAGAGGCTTTTAAAATGTATAATAGTAAATTCTGGATTTTTATGCTGCTTGATTTAATCACTACTTTTGTTTTATTAGTTATTAATATAATTTTATATCCTGAAATTGAGAGTAACGATCTAGTGCTCTTAACTTTGGTATCGTATCTTTTTGGTTCAACTATTGTTAAAAGGAATCGAGAGGAATCTAAGAAGAATGTTGCCTAGCTACCCTAAAGTATGGGGATTCGGTCATCGTCATTGTAAAGATATCTTCTCACGAGGGAAAGTATACTTACAAGAAAAGGTAGATGGTTCACAGTTTACGTTTATGCGTGTTGGGGATGAAGTATTTTATAAATCCCGACGGTGCGAACTATATGCCACCAGCACAGATAAACTGTTTATTGGAGCTATTTCTTTTATTGAGGATATGAAGTTTGACCTGCCAGAAGGATATATTTTCCGTGGTGAGGCTATTGCTACTCCTAGACACAATACATTAGAATATGCTCGTGTCCCTGCTAAGAATGTAATCATTTTTGATATTCAGCCTAGTAATGGGGATTGGATGAGTCCTTATGATGCTCAGAATTTAGCAGTTAGTCTAGGGTTTGAATTTGTTCCTATTTTTCATTATGATCTTGCAGAAGCATGGAAGATTGATAATTTTAAAGAGGTTATGGAAGAGTTGACCAGGAAGGAATCAGTTCTTGGTAAGGCTAACATCGAAGGTGTAGTATTTAAGAATTATGACGTAGATAATGGTATGGGTATTGGTGAACCTTGTTTTGCTAAGTATGTTCGAGAAGAGTTTAAAGAAGTAAATAATAAGGTTCACAAGAAGACAACTAAAATCGAGCTACTCGAACGAATTAAGATGATGTTCGCAACAGAAGCTCGGTGGGATAAATCTATCCAGCATCTTAACGAAGATGGAAAACTTTTATGGGAACCTAGGGACATAGGAAACCTCATCTTTGAGATTCAAAAGGATGTAGAGGAAGAATGCAAAGACGAGATCAAAGCTCTCCTATGGGCTGAATTTTGGCCTCAGATCAAGCGTAAGGTCACGGCAGGCTTCCCGGAGTATTATAAGGAAAAGCTCTTAGAGAAGCAATTTGGGGCTTGATAAGATATGTAATTAAAACCATTCTCCTGGGGAGGAGGAATGAGATTATTATGGTTACTATTAATTCTATTATGCACGGCAGCACCAGTTAAGACACAACGATTACCAGAAGTTTTATTTAAAGCAGGAAAAGGGAATAAAGCTGACATCAAACTTTCTGACCTCCAATGGTGGTGGGCTTTAGCAAGGTTTCTTGAAATAACAATAACATACGAAAATGAAAAATCAATACCGAAAACCATACTTCTCGCATTCGGAAGACCAGGTAGGACAGTCCATAATTGCCTTAACTTGTATATTGGTAATGTTGTATGGGTTGTTGAAATTGATACTAGTTACTCTCTCTTAAGAGAAACAAAGACATTATTCCATATTCCCAAAGGGGATTTTATATTTACGATGCAGGCTTTCATATTTGATAATGCACAATTTGATTGCTACGCACAATACACGCCTGGAATTACTATTAGAACTTGGAGATAAGAAGATTACCACTACAATGACTAGCGTAGAGTTGAAAAAAGATGAGGAGCTTATAACTAAGTTTCTCATGATTAATTCTCAAGCAAACTTAGAAGGTGACGCGGTATACAAACATGTTCAGAGCCTAGGTTTGGAAGCTGCTAAAAGTGGATTTGAAAACTTAAGAGTTGACATGATCGACTGTGGATGTTATACTGAGGTATACCTTATCGGGTCGAGAGTTACTACAGCGTTAGCAAAGGTAAAGAAAAACGATGAAAATTGAACATGGAAATAGCGAAGTAGAGTTTGTAGATATTAAAATAGGCGAGGTTATTGAGATGAATGTCGGAGACTGCGCAAAGTATTATATGAGAATTACATCTACACACACTAATAATGGACAGGCAGTTAATTTAGAAACAGGTGCTCTTAGAAATTTCAACTACAGTGATCTTGTTAAACCTATTCCTGCTAAAGTAGTGATCGGATAGAGCGATGATTATCCAAGAAAAGCTTAAGTATCTAAAACCCGGAGAATTTTTCAGATATTGTTATTCATACGAACTTTATATGAAACTTTCTAGCGCCGGTGATTGTGAGGGAAGAAATAATACAGTAAATATGGGAAATGGTAAAACAGTCCTAGCTTATGGTGATGATCGAGTTCTTCCTATCCCAAGGGAAAAAGTAATTTCATATGTAGATCCTACTGTGAGATTCGATAAAATTAAGATTGGGGATTTGTTTTCATTAAATACTCCGGATCTTCAAGCAGGGAGCATCGTCTTTATGAGAACTGAAGTTAAATACCCTAATGACCACAACGCAGTAAAACTAATTAGTGGTAGATCAATCAATGTTAGTAACTCTCAACTGGTTATCCCAGTAGAAAAGCCCGAAGGTTGGGGTATTAATAATAATGAGTGAAGCGACTTTTGACAAGTTTGTGTCTATTCTACAGCAATCTATTGGTCCTGGATCAATTTGGTCGGTAGAGGAAAGAGAAGAAGACCAAGAAGAAGGTTTCCGAGTAGCGACCTTAACTGATTCATTCGGTGATGATATCAGTTTTGTTTTTAAGGATGGTACTTTGGTTCATATTAATGGTTTCCAACTAGGGAATAGAATTGCTAGTTGGTGTTAGAGAATTATGAATGATAATAGAATTAGTTTTACCTTTAATCAGCCCAAGCCTAAAACTTACAGGTTTTCGGAAATCCAACCAGGGAAAATTTTTGTTTATGGTGCGGAAATCCTATTTAAAATGCATGATAAGGATAATAACACACACACAAATGTTATCGGATTGAGGAAAAACGAATATTATCGTGGATGGTTAGCTCCCGACGATAAAGTAATTCCTGTCGAGCTTGAGAACGTTACTCTAAGAAAAATTTGAGGTTAATTATGTTTAAACTACCAGCAGGACGTTATCTAATCACCGACCCTTGTTATACTGTGGAACATGAAGATTGGGAGAACCATCTCCTACCAAAGATTTATGAGTGCGAAGCAAAAGAAGAAGAGGAGATGGAAGTAAAAGGACGTAAGTATATTATCTTCTCAACTTATTGGGGCGATGGAGAATACCCAGTTGTCGAGAAAGAGCAAAAGCACGTAATAGGATCATTTTCAGTTGACGCAGGTTTAATGTGCATCACAGAAGCAACAGATGACCTCGTAGATTATCTGTATAAAAAGTATTCCGGGGAAACCTATGTGATTATCACAATGCTAGAAGACTTTAATGTCTACGAAGAAGCTGGTCGAATGTATATTGGCGATGAGTATGTTGTTGATACTCAAGGCGACTATATGGTTGATTGGAGCTAGAAGACAATGAATGAAAGGTATCTCTGCTATTGTAGAGATCATAATAAAACCCCAGAAGAGATGATGGAGTATGATAAAGAACAATGGCCAGGGGGAGTAATGACAGGGTTTATACTATGGATAAAGAGAAAGAAAGGCGAGTTTATGAATGAGAACCCTGGAGCATTCTATCGGGATATTGGTGGTGGTCTTACTAGTATATTAGATCAAGAAGCATGGGATAAGTTTCTAGTAGAAGTGGCAAAAGGTGACAAGTAACTTGTCAAACCTAAATTGATTAAAATGATTAAAAATTTAGTTAAAATGAGTAAAAGCAGAAAAATGAGTTGTAAGATGAAGTTCTCAAATAATCGCGGTAGTCGTTTGGAGGGGTGAGAGGTTGTATATACAACGGCTTTACTTATTTTTTAAACAATGCATAAAAACTCACAGAGCGCATAAAAATGCATGATGATACATTAGAGATGCTCATATACAATACAGAATGCGAGCTTAAAAAGGCTCTAAATACCGTTTTAAAGCAGCTTAAAAGCCGTTTAGAGCTAATTGAAAACAATCAAATAAAAATTCTAAATGAGTTAGAAAAGCTCAAAGGTGTGAAAGTCAAGCCTGTTTTAAACAGTGGTGAGGAGGCTATTAAAACCTTTATGAACGCAAATAAGGAACCCCCACCAATACCTAAAGACATAAAAAAAGCCTCGACTAATGAAAGTCAAGGCTTTGATACAAACAAATGTTTGTGCGATCAGGGGGACTTAGAACTAAAAAGTCTCAATGTCCCAGTAATATGTAACCATTGTGGTGGTCTGATTAGGTAAAAGTCAAGGTAATATAAGATAGTATACTATCCTCAAAATATAGTATACTATCTTTTTTTTTACCAAAACTCTGATTTTATCGGATTTTATTCACTTTTCCTAAGGGCGGAATAGTAAAAAAGAGGATAGTATCCTATCCTCTCTAAAAAAGTCAAACACTAGCTTAAAACCCATCCGACAAAGACTAGGAGCAGGAAAAGAATAAAAGCATAGGTGAAGAACTCTACAAAAAAGTCAAATAGTAGCTTCTTCACTCTGGATACTTGTTATCTTCTTTTTCGTCGTTCCAAATCTTTTGGAAAAGTTGCCCTTTGTCATAACCCGCCCAAAAAGCAGTTCTTGCCATACTTTCAACAAGTTCCAAAAGATATTCAATATCGTTTGAATATTTGGAAATAACTTTTTTCTCGTTTTCTGATAGTTCATAGTCCATTCTTATATTTTCCTTTCCGTTCGGATAGTATCCTATTTTGTGATACGATTTTAACAGATTTGAATTGATCTGTCAAGTCCCAACTGTGGGATATTTTCCATAGGGAAATCCGGAGTGATTTAGTGTGGAATTTTTCCCGGGCCGGGCCTGATAGCCCTAAGTCCATGAAAAACAAGCACTTAGGTTATCTTGCTCTATCGGCTAGTTTTGCGTAGAGTTCCCAACATTCATAACAGCAAAGCCATTTTCCGTTTGATGTTTCACAAGCGCCGGGGGTTACACAGTGTTCAAAGTGCTGTGCGGTGCAAACTTCCGATCCGCATACTTCGCAATGGGCTTTACTGTTACAATCTTCCCGTGTTAGCTTCATTATTTATTCCTCTTCGTCGCATCCGATGCAGATTCCGTATTTAGTGATAATGGCATTCTCAGTGCCACAAACGACGCATTCGCCGATCTCTAGTGCTGTCATGAGGCTATAGTAAAGCACTCAGCAGAGCCTGTCAAGGGTAATAATGCCCGGGAAATATTGCCGGCCCGGCCTCGGTAGCCCTAAGTGTATAAAAACTAGGGGGTTAGGACCGAAGCCCTAACCCCCTATAACACCGCGTTATAACCTAGGCGCGGCAACCTAGCTTCCCTAAGACACTTTACTAATAAGGGGGTAGCTATGAATAGATTATCCGTTAAACGCGCGAGGGCGTTGCAGGTTATATCCGTTGCGAGTCCAAGTCGTTATCATACTATGGCGGCTGCCACGATGGATAATGCGACTATCACTCGAACGGCGGATAAAATATACTCCGCCGTTTCGGAATAGTGAGTATCGGCTATTCTGCCGGATCACCTGATAGAGATTGGCCATTCTCGTTTTCTCTCATCTTCTTGGGGAGTTTCACGTAGGACGTGAAACTTTTGCGGTCGTTTTCCGCCGCAAGGTAGTCTTGCCGGAGATTTTCCACGGTCTCATCGACCGGGAGATTTTCCAGGGTCTTGGTGACCTTTGAGTCTACCTTTTTACCAGCAACAATATCGGCTGCCAGCTTACCGATTTGATCCTTCAAGTAATCCCGCTGCGTTTCGAGCATATTTTGAGCGGATCGGGCGTATGCTTCCTCGGCCCTAATTTGAGAAATCCAAAGCAGTTTTGCCTCAATCCGATTTGCGAAACTTTGTGGGCCGTCTCGGAAACCCTTTTTCGCATCGAGTAGATCGGTCGAAATACGATCAATTTCGTCGAAAATGGGCTTGAGCGATTCGTGGTCCTTTGCTTCGGCTGCAGCTGCCTTGTTACGGGCCTCTTGGGCCTTCTGTTCGTATTCGGCGGCGATCTCTTGGGCGGTTCTACGCTTGCGTGACATTGTGTTCTCCGTTGGTTTGTGTTTCTCGTTTGCTACCTGTGTATAATAGCATGAGCTGAGCATTCGTCAATACCTATTCCAAGAGAAATTTAAAACATATAAACCCTTGTGAGCAAAGGACTTAGGGGCAAAACGTAAGTGCTTGAAAAACATGGAGTTAGGGCGATTCGGCCCGGCTCGGGCAAAACACCCGG
>Ga0208644_1002119_pt1 | contig 15998 bp, 12 predicted proteins | sample VirMetDEL_Nov_18_FD_184517 | JGI IMG/M metagenome (GOLD analysis project Ga0208644, IMG submission 184517) | Aqueous microbial communities from the Delaware River and Bay under freshwater to marine salinity gradient to study organic matter... | ecosystem: Environmental > Aquatic > Marine >... | reverse complement strand
GTCAGATTTTTTTACTTGGTGTAATACAAATGATGCTGATTTTGCTAACGTTGTGTATATGTCTTGCTGGTCTATTTGCTCTATTGTATCGTCATTATATGTGGCCTGATTACTAGGTATACGGGCAAGTAGATCGTGTTTAAGTTTCCCATTTAGCGGAGAAGCTTCTTTTAGCTTCACGTAATCGTTGTACTTTTTAACTAAGTAATCCGAGCCTTTATCTGGCCTTTCTTCCCTTGATAATCGAAGTGTCTTAAATATGTCTACCCCTAGGTTGTAGAAGTCTTTCGACATTTTGTTCTCTATGTCCATCGACGAGTGAATGTTTAAGTAAAGCTCAATTGCAGAAAGAATAGAGATAAGACATCCTAGAATGAGTATGCCCGTTTCTGACTGTTTCTCTGAAGCGCCAAAAGGACGGGAGGCTAAAGAGCTAGAGACTATACCCATAGTAATAGTGGGTATGCGGAACCACTTATGCCATGTAGACAGGTCGTGGTATTTTCTACGGTGTTTCTCAGCTAAACTGATTGAGTTCTGTCTTATTCTTTCTAGTAGGTCTTCTGTTTCGTCTGTCCACGCCTGCTCCATTTGTTTTTGTATATAGTGTAAAAACAAATTATTACTGAATGAATTGGTTCTCCGTGTAGATATATTAAAACTGTTTACAGAAACTGTGCTTCGTACGTATTACCTTTACTGTAGCTAAAGAACTGACCATTGCCAGACAGAGAGACATTATAATATCCTGTTGAAGAACTCGAATAGTTCGACTCCAACAAATTGTATCCTCCAGTCCTTGACGTATATATATGTGAACTAGAAGAACCTGCAAATGTGCATACTACAAGCTGACCAGTAGCATCGCACGCAACGCTTGTTATAGTATGGTTGAGAACTGAGCCCTTAGAAGTAGCGAACTGCCATGTGTTGCCGTAGTCGTTAGTGTAGTACAGCCCTCCTCCGGAGTAAAGGTCCGCCTCGCCCAAGCAAACGTAAACAGTATCTCCCGCAGCACTACAGCAAGCCTGGCCTGTGGCGTAAGAAGTGCTTCCGCTGTAAATGATTGTATTTGTTACCGTTTGTAGTCCATCTGTAGACCTTACCATACTGACAGTGCCAGAAGATGGTGTGTAAATGTAATAGAAGACAGCACCGTTGTTGCTCATACACGCACTTTTTCCTACTTGTACCGCCGTTCCGGATGCGTATGCTCCAGCGTCGTCTACAAGCACTCCAGCTCCAAGACCATAATTTGGCGAGGAAAAAGTCGCACCATAATCGTCGCTCACTCTTATCTCAGAAACGCCTGTGCCTGAGTTTGATCCACTCCCAAATCCAAAGACAACTACTTGCCTTTTCCCCGATGTCGATATTAAAGGGACAGTTGCCATGAAAGATTGAGTATTAGGGTTGTTGTAGGAAACAGTCGTTGACACTGTATCACCATTGTCGTTACTGATGTAGCATTTGTTAGAAGGACTAGTTGGGAGTGAGTTTATTGGAATCATTAAGTACTTCAAGTCGCAACTAACAGCTGGTACCCCGTATACACCATTACCACCTGTAGGTACAGTTATGCCAGTTAATGGCGCGCTTGTATAATCCTTTTGCTCTGGGCCATACGTACTATCCCCGCCGTTAAAGCCTAGCGCTACTCCTGTGGGGTAGGACGCATTCATACTGCCAGTGTAGTCTGTTTTTATGAGCAAAGACGAAACGCCTGATGTTGTTCCGTATGCTTGGTAATATGCTCCTGCTGAAGACATGGGGTTCTGGAAGTAGAGGTTAGTAGGATCGGTTGCTCCAAATTCAGAAGGTATGACAACTGAGCTCTTAAGCATCAACCCAATTCCCTCGTAGCTCGACGTTCCTGCGCCCCCACCGTCGGAACCAGTTGGTCCAGTTGGTCCTGTTGGACCTTCTGTTCCGTCTGTTCCGTCTTTACCTGTAGGCCCTGTTGGGCCTGTTGGTCCTTCTGATCCGTCTGTTCCGTCTTTGCCTGTAGGTCCTGTTGGTCCTGTTGGACCTTCTGTTCCGTCTGTTCCGTCTTTTCCTGTAGGTCCTGTTGGCCCTTCTGTTCCGTCTTTACCTGTAGGCCCTGTTGGGCCAGTTGGCCCTACATCTCCGTCTATTCCTGTTTGTCCGGTTGGTCCTGTTGGTCCAGTAGGACCATCTTGACCAGGGAGTGAACTGTAGTAAGTCGTAACCCACGCAGTCGTCGCTATATCTGTAGAGTTCGATGACGCAGAAGGAGTAGTTGACTTAGGATTACCTCCTAGATAAGGAGAATTGTCCAAAGTGTTTGTTATTGTGTCAACTGTCCACTGTGTAGTTGGTACAGTGGTATTGCTAATGCCTAGAGAAGGTGTCGGTGCTTGCACAGATCCAGAGAAAGTAGGACTTTTAAGAGGAGCGAAAATAGAGTTTGCGTATTGTAGATTTACTGCGTCTGAGTTGGCAGTAGGAGAAGACAAATTAGAAACAGTAAAGCCGTTAGCATCGAGGTTAGAAGACATAGGATTTGTCACACCTGATCCTTCTCCTCCGGCGTAGGCTGTGTTTTGAAAAGTTCCGTCCCCGAAGATAATCCCGTTAGGGAAAGTCTCAGTACCTTGGGCAACCGAGAAGTCCAGTTTTTCTGACGCAGAAGAAGAACTGTAGTTTACTGGATTAAAAATAGAAAGTTGTTCGTACGGTTTTGACTGCGTAGACATGTTATACACTGACTAGAGAATTTTCTTGCACCCGATATTTCCATTTGTATAATTTACGAATATAAAATATTTAGTCTAAATATAGATAATGGACGAAGACTTGTACAACAGATTAATGAAAGAAATAGAACAGGAAGAGGAAGAGCCAGAGAAGAAAAAGAAAGGAAAGAAGAAGGAGTCTGCGTCTACGGCTGTAGTACGTAACATGTATGAGAAAATACCTAAGAAAATGTTAGACGAAGCTGTAAATCCACACTTCAATAGTCATAAACTGAAAATTCCTTTCCGAATGTGTGTCGTCGCACCTAGTGGTTCAGGGAAAACTAACTTCATTATTAATCTTCTGGCTATGTTCAGTGCTGCACCTGGTACGTTTCATTCTATCTGCGTCGTAACAAGGAACAAAAATGAACCTCTTTACAATTGGCTACAGTCATTACACGACGACATCAAGATAGTAGAGGGATTGGAGAACACTCCTGTTCTAGATAAGATGGACAAAGACTTAAACCACTTCGTTGCGTTCGATGACTTAGTTCTAGCTAAGAACCAAGAGAGAATATGCAACTATTATATACGTTGTCGTAAGCTAAACTGCTCCGTTGCTTATCTCAGCCAGAGTTACTTTGGTATACCTAAGATAGTTAGACAGAACTGTTCATACTTAGTTTTATTAAGATTAGGAGGGTCAAACAGAGAAGTAAATATGATATTGTCTGAAGCAGGGTTGGGTGTTACAAAGGATGGTTTATTAAAGCTTTACGATGAAGCAATAACTAATGCGCCTAAGTTCTCTATACTACTCGTCGACTTTGAATCTGACCCAAGGGAAAGATTCCGTAAGGGCTTCACAGAAATTTTGCAAGCACCTACTGAGGATTAGGCAAACCAGACTTTACTAAGCCAGGTGACTGTTTCTTTATAGCTACAAACAACTCTAAGTTTGTCATAGTCCTAGCGCGCTCTTCTCCTACTTTATAAGACACTCCCGTTTGTTCACTCCAGAGCTGAACTAGTTTTTCTCTTTCTGTTAGGGAGTTCTCTGAAGTCTTTCCGTTTCTCTCTACTTCTCTCATCTTTTTCATGATTGTGTTGTCAGCGTCGTCCCATGACTCATCACCATTCTTTAGAACGCACTTCATCTGCCAGCTCTTTGTTTCTGGTTTGTAAGCTAAGTATACTCTGTTGTGCCTTTCAAGAATAAATGACTCGTCGTCCTTTGCACCTGAGTTTCTCTTTCTTTTCTTTCTCTTTTTGTGAAGAGCTCCTAGTCTGCATACCCTACACCACGTTTGTCTTTTCTTTTTACCGTTTACAGTCTTGTAGCCGAACTTCTGTGCTACGTCTTTCTCTTCGCAGCTTTCTCCGCAACTACTGCATGAGTAGGTAACCCCAACAGCGCCTTCTATAACGTCAGTAAGGTCGTTTCTTGCTGTCTCATCGTCAGAGTCGTCAGTAAGATCATCGTTTACTTGGTTCGCGTTCTTTTCTGAGATCCAATTGTCGACTGAGTCAGCAGACTTGAAACCTTTACAGACTGCTGCTGCTTTTCCTTCAAACACATCATCTGTGTTTGGCGTGTTAACTACTTCCTTCTCCTGCAACATCATATGCTTGTATGCTTGGCGCATATGATATTTCATACCTTCGTTATGACTAACTGTCTCAGTCTGAGTAGATGCATCGCAGCATGGCCTCTTCTGCAGAGCCGCCTGCAAATTTAGTATCGCGCTTTGAATGTTGTCCATAATGACATGGGTTTCGATTGTGAGAACACACGGCATTCAGCGAGAGAAAAAATTGACAATCTCTTTTTGTTTTGTATACCGGAGAGCCCCCTTATGTCTCTTTCACTTCCCCTTACCGTCTCTTTTGGAATGTCATGCATTATTTTTTTTGTACTCTCCGCTCGATCTGGTCCTCCGTCACAATCTAAACCCATGCCGCAAATATGTTCCTTGTCTCCCTTTGCTTATTTGTTTCTCTTTTTATTGGGGTCGGATTCATTCTGTACCTATATGCAACGTTATTCGGATGGTCACCAGGAAGAAGAGATGGACTATACGGAGGACGTTATCAAAGGCGGACCTTCCCAGACGGATTGTATCCAACAGAAAACGAATTTGCAGCTTGGGAATGAGGAGTACTACGAGAGAGAGTTAGTTGGCCTAACTTTTTAATGACCTAGATCCGCTAGTTCAAGAAGTATTTCCTGTGCTTGTTTATTGTTAACTTTTTTTGCCCTAACCATCTTAACAAGAGCAGTCTTGAATTCTTTTATTAACTTTGGGTTGTCGTTTCCGGCACCTATTTGTCCTTTTAGTACTTCAAATTCGTGCATCTCTTTCTCTAGTTCAGACTTCTTCTTCGTCGGCATTTCTTCTAAGTCGCTTATCTTTGCAGCCATTCCTATTCCAGCTAGATATTCCTTTTCCCCTTCGTCTAGTGTGAGTATGTCCTTTGGCTTTGGTCTCTTTCCAACGACGATGCTCTTTAGTACGCTAGCTACGCTGCCACCAACAACGGAAGTTGGTACGCGTCTTTGCTTGTTACCGAGCTTTGTGTAAAGCGCGATCTTGTTGTCCTTTAAGTCTTGCAAGTCAATGGCATATCTCCCGAAAGGTGCAAGTGCTCTCTTTGATAGGGCTTTATTGCCTTTCTTACCAGGAGCAGGAAGACCGCTACCTCGGATCGATCTTTGGTACATGTGTTCTACTCCTCTAGGAACACTGCTTCTACCTAGCAGTCTTCCTCCTATTCCTCTTCCGCTTCCGCCGTCATCGTCATCATCATCATCATCATCATCATCATCATCATCAAATAATCCCCACGCGTTGTGCCAGTTGTTTTTCTTTTTTTTCTTTGTTGCCTTTTCCTTTGCTGCCTTTGCCTTTGAGTCAGCTAGCGATACATAGTTCTTTGGCTCTGGCAGCATCATACCTTTCTTTAACGTCTCCAAGTCATCCTCAGGGGGAGCAAATTCATCAAGATACGCTTGCTGTTCTTTAGTAAGTCTCTCTGTTGGGTTTGCTGCGTAATGTAAAATGCTGTCATCATCTGGGGCGTACTGTTCTAGAAAGCTTTTGCCTTGGTCGTCACCTGTATCATAACCATCGCTATCTACCTGGTAGTGGACACCGTTCGCGTCCTGGTAGAGAGTTTTGTTGGAGTCGTACGTTCCGTCGGACCTTGCGTCCTCTTCTAAGCCTGGCATATCGTCAAACTGAGAATCATCTGAAGCGTACCCTGGTGTCTCCTCTGGAAGATCCAAGCAATTCAAGCCTACGCAGTCGTCAGCAACTGGGTCACCGAATGATGACTGTTGGTTGTTCGCAGCGGACTGACCAGGGTTTGGAGCGGGCATACCAGACTGATTATTAGGCCTTGGACCAGGATTGACAATATTATTGGGTACAACAGCCTGGCCGTCTGCTGCCATTTGTTCTGCTGGAGCATCCACTCCTGCTACTTGTATAAGTGGATTAATGGCAGTTGGTCGAACTCCAGACGCTTGTGTCATCACGTCATTCACTACTTGCCTAAACAAATACTGCGGTACTTTTCTACCATTTTGCATCATAGACTTTAAGAGGTTATTCAAACCATCGGCAGCAGCATAGAGAAATTGCTGTTCTTTTAGACCCATAGGCTGAACGGCTGCTGTTGAGTTCTCTACAGTTTCTCTGTACTTAACAGCGTTAATGGCTTTAAGAGTAGCCAGTGGTATTCCTTGCGTAAGAGTAGCTGAGTCGTTTATTGCATCAGCGGCTGACTCTCCTTGTGAAAGGTAGGTTTCTACTGCTTGTAGATTGTATGCTTCGTTGGCTATTTCCTTTCCCATGTTCAAAAGGTAGCCTTTCTTGTACTGTTCTCTGGTAAGGTGTGGTGTGAGTGCCTCAGACATACTGTATATCTAAATGAAAGAAATTAATTGCAGTCTGTGTTCGTAACATTAGGTGAAGAATTCTCACGTTAGTTTCACCCAATTCACCTTTACTGTAATTACTAAGTAATTTAGGATATATATTCAGTAATATTACTATTATACTGTTAGTGAAAAATAGATATAATAATGATAATAGTAGTATATATATAGGAATATTCATGTTCCTTGTTCTCTCTGGAACAACAGAACATGGGTTTAGCCTATATACAGAGAGCTAGAAATGCAAAATCTTTCACTTTTCACTCACACTACCCCCTTACTGTCTCTTACCGGAAAAACCCCGTCTCCCGCTGCAGACAACAGCCATTTTGCTTTTCACCGGCCTTCGCTCGTTTTTCACATCTCTCATTTTCGAACCCAAACTTTAAACGCAAATTTAGAAACTTTTTTTTCGTCATATAAAGTACAGAATGGAATCTCTTACTGTTGCCGTACCAAACCGCACCTCCTTTTTATCACGCCACACCATTGTGGAGCGCGTTTGTTCAAGGAAGCTCGATGCTCTTCTTGCTTCAGACTACCTCCTTGCTGAGTGGACTTCTAAGGCTTGCTGGTTCGTCGACAGTCTTAAGAGAGTCTACCAAAACGAGAAAAAGCAAATTACTGACTATGCTGCATCGTACAACAATGAAGTAAGAGGAGTCATTGTAACTTATTACCCGAACAAGCACATGTACGGAAGAATGAATGTGGGAAAGTCTCTGGGCTTTACTTGTATGAGAAGACCGGTGCGACATACTGTCGCAGATGAGTACTACGATTTTGACATTATCAACTGCCAACCGGCTGCAATTGTGTACGTGCTTAGCAGTTACGGAGCACCAGTTCCGGGGCCGTTGCGAGCTTACGTGTCTAACAGAAACGACATCATTCAACTTCACATGGACGCTTGGAATATCAAACCACAAGACAAGTGGCTTGTTAAGCAGCTGTTTATTCGCCTTTTTTTCATGGGTGGATACGACCAATACAGAGAAGATATGAGAGATCACGGATACAGTATTCCTATTGAACCTACTGGCTTCGTTTCATCTCTACAGAGATGCCTGCTCGACGTAGCAAAGACACTGCAAGAACACAACCCAGCACTGCACAAGATAGCACAAAACAAAAGAAAAGAAACAAACGACGCGCACGGAACTAAGACACTCAAAACTTTCATGGCGCTATACCTACAGACTGTTGAGAGAAACGTTGTTGAGTTTGTTATGGAGTCTATACATAACACCACGGATCTCATGAAAAGACCAGAATCACCTGGCTACGTTTTTACAAGTTACGAGTACGACGGTTTCAAACTTTTAAAAGAAAACGTCGACAAGTACCCAGGCGGAAAGGAAGAAGTGTGCCGTCTGCTTACTCTGATCACTGCTGAAACCAAGCTGCCCTTGCAGTGGTCTGTAAAGGAACTAGATGAAGCTTTCGATCTTTCAGTTGTTGAGCTGCCTGAAGCAAGCATGAACGACTTAATACACGAGATGAACATGTGCTGCCAGTCTCACAGAATGTTTGCAGAGGTAGTAAAAGCTCGCTACTCTGATAATAAGTACTTGTACGAAGTGAGAGACAAGCAGTGGTATACCTTCGATACGTCGTCGGACTCTTGGGAAGCTTCAGACTTTTTTCTTCTGCGGGACATGGGAAGGATAGTGGATACTCTTTACAACGTTCCTGCGTTTATGAAGAACGAGAAATATAAGAACGCGTACAACAGTTTTCTTACGAAGAGCGGGAGCAGCAGCTGGATATCAGGTGTACAAAAAATGGCCCAGTGTGTAATGTACTGCAAGCAAGTAGACTTTGATACTGACAAGGACTTACTGAACTTTGACAACGGAGTATACGACATTACAAAGGGAGAGTTCAGAAAGAGAAGTATGACTGATTTTTTAACTATGTCTACTGGATATGACTACACAGAGATGAACTCGGTCGACGCTACATACAAGGAGGACGTGATGTTTGTCCTTAAGCAAATACACCCAGACGAAGAGGACTTGAAACTTAACCTTATGATAATGGCTTCTGGTCTCAGCGGTCGGTGCTTAGAAAAGTTCTTCGTCTTTAACGGAAGTGGTAGAAACGGAAAGTCTTTACTTAATTCTGCCATGCAGATCATTCTTGGAGACTACTACACAACAGCTGTAACAACAATACTGACGGAGGATTTGAGAAAGAAGTCTTCATCAGAGGCGAACTCCGCAATAGCTTCTCTCAACAAATCCAGGTATACTGTTTTCAGAGAGCCGCCTAAGAACCTACCTATTCAGAACTCCGTAGTGAAGGACTTTACAGGAGGAGGAGAAATATCAAGTAGAGAGCTGTTCAAGAAATCGAAACCAATGACAATAGACTTTACTATGGTGTTGGAGACAAACAGTAAACCCCCTTTTGCTGAGACGTGCGGAGATGCAGAAGCGGAGCGAGTCATAGACTATCACTTCGTGTCTCACTTTACAGCGGACGAGAAGAAGCTTGAGAAAGCAAAAGAGGAAAAAAAACACGTTTACCCACTGCGAACTGAGCTGAAGGACAAACAGTGGTGGGTGAAGAGACGCATTGCTTTTCTGCACATTTTGCTGAACTCTCTTAATGAGCTAAGAGATGCAGATTACAACATTGCAAAGTTTGTTCCAGAGCACGTTAAGCTCAGATCCAAGAACTACTGCGAATCCAGTGTTCTTGTTGTACGACTTTTCCACGAGCTTTTCTACATACCAGAAGAGAAAGTTGACGAGCCTTACACAGGATGGGACAGGGACATGACAATTGCGAACGCTGTATCCCACATACGCAGATCAGAGAACTTCTCTTGCCTGCCGGGAAGCACACGGTACAGTAGAGACGCGCAACCCACGGCAATGAAACAGAGCCTTGAGCTGCACGTTGAGGAGAGACTAGAGATGTTGTACGAGTCTCACAGACAGAAGTTCATTAGGAATTTTAGGCTTAAGTACGAAGCAGTAGCAGAGGACAGTTCCTCTGAATTCGATTTAATTTCATCTGCAGGTAGTCAAGTGGACACTGAAGTGCTTTAATTCTTAAAAAAATATCTGCGTAGTGTTTATAGGATGAGAAATCTTATCAGTCCATTTTATCCATCACAGACGCAACCGTCTCTAAACAGACTACACTCTATTGTAGACATAGACAAGGGACGTATTCCCAACAATCCGCGACTGCAAGGAGGAAGAGTTCCTGAGGATGTATATGCAACTAAGCCGTTCTACTTTGGTGCTAGTAACGTGCGAATGTACAGAAACGTGAGAGGAGAAGGTAGGTTACACAATAATATCGCGAAGGCTATGAGAATAGGAGCAACTTTACCTATGGGACTCTCGCAAGGGACAGGTTGTTGCAAAGCCTGCGGGACAGGAAACAGAGGCGGAAGGTTTAAAGGGTAAATATTAGTAAATATTTTCTTAAACAAAACTATAGGATGCACACGATTACTTTAACGAGAAATAATGTGACCGGATCTGACAACAACAGATTTGTGTACAACATTCCCGGTAGTAAGAACTTAGAAGGTGCGGAGATTGCCCTCGTGGACTTGTACATGTATTACTCTTGGCAGAATATTAACTCCCAGCCTTTAGCGAACAACACGATGTCTATTGTTTGGCCAGCTATGACAGAAATAGGAGGAACTAATACTACAAACCAAACAAAAATCGATATTATAATACCTGACGGTTTATACGAAGTGGCAGATATAAATGCTTATTTGCAGCAGTTTTGTATAGACAACAATTATTACTTAATTAAAACTGCTACTTCTGAGTACGTGTACTTCATTCAACTGCAGACTAATCCAACTCGATACGCCGTTCAAACCAACTCATTCACTCTTCCGGACGTTGGAGGATCTACAGGTTCTCTGCCGTCAGGGTATACTGCACCAGCTGGTGGGCTCTTTAACAATATCTACACACCAATTGGTACTAATGGCGGTGCACCCCCTGTAGGAACGTTGCAAGCCCCAGGATGGTATTTTCCTGCTAACTTTAGTGATTATGTTGGCTTTGCAGATAACTCATACCTTCCTGGACCAGGACAGTCTGTTTATACGACAGCTGAGCCATTTCCTTTCGGTAACGCATCCGCCATATCAACTCAAGCGCCAAACGTACAGCCAAACAGCGTAATATTCTTAAACTGTAATCTCATTTCAAACGCGTACACCAACCCCCAAACATTTTTGTACCCTGTACCGGCTAAGGTAGGCATTGGAGAATTGATTGCAATAGACGCTCCAGAGTACGCTTGGAACAAGCTTATGCCAGGTCAGGCTGCTCAGCTCATTCTCACATTCACAGACGTGCAGGGTCAGCCAATTTACTTGCAGGACCCTAATACAGTTATTACTTTAATAATCAGAGACAATGAGGATAAGCATCCTAATATCGGCAGCACTACTACAAGCGGCAAGCCAACATCAATGGAAATGCAAAGATACGGTAATAACCCAATGAACAACCAGTCTGACACTCACCACCACAACTTGCACAGACGAATTGGTCTATAAAGGATTTAGATTATGTAGCAATAGTGTATATGGACAGACTCAACGACAATAAAATTAACCAGTACATTACTGACTTTACACAGGAGCAGTCTAAGTTGTTTAGCGAGTTAAAGGAAGCGCCAACTCTGGAACAGGAAGGACCTATAAAAAAAAAGCTCAATACTGTAAACAATATGGTGAAGAGCTTGTACGACTTTAGGACAATATTAAGAAAAGAGAAAGAAAAGGAAATCTAAAATATTGTGACAATATATAAATGCCACAATATTTATACAGACCGCTGGCCATGGGATCTGCGACTCTTATCCATAACGAGTCGAAGCTTAAATCAGGAAACGCACAGATAGTGCCAGGCACAGGATTTGCTGTCCCTGAAAGAGTAGCAGAAAAAGTAGGAGACAACCTACAACTGTCTGGTCGACTACAGGACAAAATTGGTAAACTCAAAACAGACGACAAAGCTGCAAAAAAGAAAAAGCTGAAAGAGAACAAGCCCATTGTCTTTTCTATTTAGACGTGCGTTCTTTGATTTTTTTTTCTGGTGAATGTGTATAGAATGTCCGGAGACTCGCTTGTATTTGACATGTCACAAATGACCGAGGGGTCACCTTCTGTTTTCGTAAAAAGAGACTGGCTTAGCATCCAGGACCAACAGAACGGTAACTACGGAGGTAACCAACTTGTAATTGATACATCTCAGCTCGCAAACAGTAATAAATACATGGCATACCGTGAGGCGTACTTGACTATGCCCCTTACTCTTGCTGTATCAGCACCTATTGTCGATGTTGCTGCCCAGACAGTTGCAGGTACTGTAGACGCATCGGGAGGAAATATCATTAACCTAGCAGCCGCACTTTCTAGAGGATTCATTGGAGCAAATGTTACTCTCACACCAGGTGGTTCAAGAACAATTGTAGCTATGTCTTCAGACGGAAAGACTGTCGAAGTAGACGGTGCAGCACTTGCGACAGGAGCAGTTAGTCTCGTCACTCCAGCAAACTACACGGGTATGTCAAGTTACCTCGGATCTATTGAAGCTGGTGACCAAGACGGACCAAAAGGTGCTGCACAGACATTTGGTGTAGGACTTAAGTCTTGGTTCGGTAACTTAATCCACTCTATGACTTTAGACTACGCAGGAACAACCATTATTCAACAGACACCATGGCAATCAATGTGGACCATGTTTGGACTAATGACTACTCTCAGTCTAAGCGACATCGAATTAAATGCATCTACCATTGGTTTCTACCCTGACTCTGCACAAGGCTGGTCATACCAGTCAAAAGACAGTAAATCAGGACAAGGTACTTGTAATAACCTTTCTGCTGGTTCTCTTGATGGACAAATAGACCCTGCAACAGGTACTATCGGTGGTAACCCAGGTATGCTAACCAGGTTCACAAATACCCTTATTAACCCACGTGCAATTGCAGGTGGTGCGACAGACGAAGGAGCAAAAGCTTTCTATCAAATGCAATCTGCCGCAACAATGGACCAATTGTGGAGATCACGAGTTTACCAGACTTACCGACAAACTGCTGATTCTCCTGCACAAAACTACGCCGGCATTGTTTACCAGATTGAGGCTATTGTTCTATTGAAACACTTACATCCATTCTTCAGCCAGGTTCCTCTTCTTAAGGGTGTTTTCTTCCGACTTACTCTTAACCTTAACCAGCCTGAGGTAGTACTTACCATGCTTGCCGGATCAGGAGCACAAAAGATTTCATCAATAACCAGTCCTCTTGGAGGTGTTGTACCAATTATTGTTGCGTCGAGCGATGACACTCGCAAAACCAACTTTCAGTCTCTCTCCTCCTCCCAATCTGTTAATGAATCCGTTAGCTTTCTTCCAACAGGAGCAAGTGCTTTCTGCCCTAATCCTCTTTCTGACCTTACTGCCCGCATTACCCTCAATGTTGGTAACACTATTATCAGCCAGACTCAAAGAAACTCTCTTCCTAACGTCACGACAGCACTTGACAGATCGTGCCAGCTTTACGTTCCCGCTTTCACTTTCAACCCCAGTTTCGAAGAAGCTTACTTGTCCAAGCCTACGAAGTCAATCGTATACACAGATATTTACCAATTCACTACAACTACTGTCAAGACAGCAGGTCAGTTTAATTTCCTTTTAACCAACGGTATCAGTAACGTAAAGAGTGTGCTCATCCTTCCTTTCTTCCCACAAATCAAGACAGATGGAGAACTAGGCAGTTCTGAAAATGTTTCTTACCCACCATACCAAAGTCCTTTCGATCCTGCCGGAACTGGACCAGTCAGCCCAATGATTGCTCTTCGTAACTTCAACGTAGTTGTTGCCGGTCAGAACATGATATACAATACTCAACAGTATAACTTTGAGCAATTCTTGAACCAACTTGTAGGTGTCAACTCTGTAAACGCTAACTTGACTGATGGTCTTACCAGCGGTCTCGTTGACTTTATGTCTTGGCAACAATCCTACGGATACTACTACGTCAACTGCAGCCGCATGCTTCCTATCGATGAGGCTGTTCCCAAGAGTATTTCTATCCAAGGTACAAACATGTCCACAGCGAGTGTTCAATTCTTGTGCTTCATTGAATACGGGGTCCAAGTATCCGTTGACGTTCTAACGGGCGCAAGAGTGTAAATTCAAAAATAACAATATAAAGAAAATATCAATGACTATATTGGCACCGGCCATTTTCTCTTAATCTCTTAATTAGTATAAAAATATAGTAATTAAATCTTCATTTCTGGCGCATCCAATACGACAGGAATAGTAGCGCAAACTCTGCATAAGAGCTCTTTATTTGATCCGATACAATCTGAGCAATAAGAGCCAGGGCAGGTTGGGCAAAGAGCCATTTTATCATACTTCATAAGTCTGCATTGGTTACAATAATGTCTCGGGCAAATGCAATCCTGGTTCATCTTTACGTGTGAACCATAACGGAATTTCGCTGTCTTGTCTATATGTTCCTTTAACGAAACAATAGACTTCTCTGTTTCGTGCTCCATGAATCTGTAGTATACTTCTTCGAAGTAAGAAGTATGCTTGAATACCTGAAAGTAGTCCCAGCACTTTCTGTGGTAAACCTTTGGGCATCCAGAGACACCGCAAACCTTAGGAAAGTCACCAGCTTCTAAATCGAAGTCTTCCTTGCACACAAAGCACTTGTCCTCTATGGTAGGACTTCTGCAAATGTCCTTTCTTCCGTACCTGTTCCAGTAAGAATACCAGACATTGTTTGCATACTTCTCTTCGTTCTCGTAACCTTTACCAAACTCAGTTTCGATGAATAAGGAAGCCTTTTCTTTTAAGTCCTTGTGAAAAGGAGGAGATTCGAACGTACAATTCCTTCCTCTCTTTTGAGGCTTGGTGTACTCAACTAATCTCTCTAGCTGAGTCTCTGTAGTCTGTGGACTTCCGTACCACACGGGAGGACCCCGATTTCTTGCACTGTTTCTCCGTAATGGCATGGGGTTTGATTATGAAACGACGAGGATTTCAGAAAAAATGAAATTTTTTTTTCACTCGACAGTTTACCCCCTTACTGTCTCTTCTCCCGGTTCCTGTTCATCTGACAAAATTGTTCCCAATAGCTCTTTTGGAAGAGGTATCTGTTTCGGCTTGTCTTTGCTTAGAAAGAAATGCTTCAATATCCACTCATTTTTCTTGTAGTCTAAACTGTTGTTAAGGTCTTCGAAAGGAGATAAGAACTCTTCTGTATCCTTTTTAAGTGAAGATGAAGCAAATCTTTTGTCGTTCACGTAATGTGCCCACGCAAGTTGGTAAAATCCACACGCTTCGTTAACAAGACTTTGAACATCCTTTGTAGGATGCCAAGGTGCCACACCGAAATTATCCTTTATTAGTTTTGTTACTATCTTGGGAGGTCCCTTCCCATAAGAGTCGAAGTAGACACACGATTTGTGCCCGTTGTTCGGTACTCTGCATTGAAATCCAACCCAGTGAGTACCTTCGTTGGCTTCTCCGTCGTCCCCTACTCCGTCTTCTAAGTTTACGCAATAGTATTTATTCGGCTTTAGTTTCTTAGGTAGCATGTCTTTAAATCCACAGAACTCTAGTGGTATTTTCATTTTTGGTGCTAAAGTCTCTATTTGATCGTTCGTTAACATTATATACTCTCATAATATAATATTATCTGCACTTTAAACTTACGCGTAAAGTCCTGATCCTTCCATTCTTTCTGCTAAAGCAGGTGGAAATTCAGTGTGGAAAAAGAAGTTCTCGCTGTCTGCTTGAGACCTTAGAGCGGGGTTTCTCATGCAAAGAAGAGAACCTCCAGCACCAACATTAGTGATCCCTGTCATGCCTGGACTTGGTCCGATAGCACCACCAGCGACAAAGCCTCTTCCTCTATTTGATAGCTTAGTCTCAATCGTGTCAATGGCTTGGCGAACTCTCGAACCTCCTCTCCTTCGTGGTCTGTTTTCGCCAATGTCTTCAATAAGATCGATGACCTTTCTTTTTGCTGATCCTCCCGATGCGTATAAACCACGACCGGCGTACAAGCCTTCTCCGCCAGATGCCATTGCTGCTTCAATAGCGGATTCTGCTGCTTTCTTCGCGACAGACTGTACAGCTTTGTTATTCGCGATTTTGCCCATTGTCTTACCGATTTTCTTCATCTTGATTTTTCCACCCGATGCTCCGGCGAACAAACCTTCTCCGCCAGATGCCATTGCTGCGTCAATAGCTGATTCTGCTGCTTTCTTCGCGACAGACTGTACAGCTTTGTTATTCGCGATTTTGCCCATTGTCTTGCCGATTTTCTTCATCTTGATTTTA
>Ga0208644_1002118_pt1 | contig 16003 bp, 14 predicted proteins | sample VirMetDEL_Nov_18_FD_184517 | JGI IMG/M metagenome (GOLD analysis project Ga0208644, IMG submission 184517) | Aqueous microbial communities from the Delaware River and Bay under freshwater to marine salinity gradient to study organic matter... | ecosystem: Environmental > Aquatic > Marine >... | reverse complement strand
CATAGAGTCTACGGTAATTTATGGAGAGATATCTTGTGTAACCCTATGTGGATAGAGAAGGCTAAAGTGTGCGGTATAAGCGAGAATCATAGCTATATTCCCATCTCGTGGATATGCAGCCCACATATGAAGCAAGTGACCACATTAATGTGCAATCACTGCTTACATATTATTGAGCTAAGGGATGTTATGGAGAATCAAGTTACTTTACAAACTTCCGGTAATGCTTAATTGATTCCTCTTTTTCTGCTTTGCCTAGGTGGGTGTTGTAATACTTTTTATAGTATTCCCAAATCGCTTCAATATCAGTATGTTGGGGCAACGGTTCACTGCGCCTACGATAGTGTAGTCGTGCCATGGCCGTGGCAAACCTCAAGTCATATACCATGCGTTCTGGGTTTGGAATTGAGGGGGAAGAAAAATTTAGTGCTAACAACTGAACTAAAGACGAACTATGTTTGATATAGTTTTCCCAAATATCGGTGTAAGTAGCTGGCTCCATTTGGTAGATACCAAGTGCGGGGCCTTTGACTTGTTTAACGTATGTTCCACCTAGTGATTCGCATGCGCAAGTGAATACAAGTAACTCCATAGCGTTATCACTATACATTTGCAAGCTATCTAAAGCAGGTTTTATAATTTGTTCTCGCAATTGCTTATTATCAATCATTTTGTAATTTCTCCAAAAATAGTACAGAATAATTATAGAGGAGAATCTATTGATGAAACTAGACCCTAAAAAAATATATAACAACGTAAAAATTGGCAAAATTTACGATGAAAAGATTCATTGCCTAATGGTATTAGATATTATTGGCAATGGTGGAACTGTTGCTGAATTTTGCATTGAAGCCTGTATCTCAGAAAAACTATATTACAAATGGCGTAACTATCACCCTATATTTGACGAATGTTCAAGATTAGCTAGTTTATACGCTCAAGTTATGTGGGAACGTGAAGGTGAAGCGAATGCTGATAACCCTGACTTTAATTTTAAATACTGGGAAGGTATTGGAGCGCAACGGTATAACTACGGTAGAAGTGCTAGGATACGTTTAAACGTGGATAGTAATGCTGACCCACACACACAATATCAACAACTTATAGAGCAAGCCACAGGCGGTGAGTTTTGTGCAAGCGAAATTAAACAGCTAATGGAATCTATAAACATTGGTATTCGTGCGTATGAATCATTTAAATTACAAGAACAAGTCGATAAAATGAAAGACGATTTGATTAAGATGAATATGCATAATGGCAACAATATCGCAGCAATTAAAGAAACTAAAGCAACAGATTAAAATACCGTATAGAATAGTATACGTTGAAAGGGAAATTCATCCCGACGAGTTTGTAGAAAAAGTAATTTATGTTCACATTTGGATATGAGGGTATAAAATGAGCTGGCTATCAAAAGGTTTAAAAAAAATAGAGGACGTTGTAGGTGGTCTAATACCACATACAAGTGAAGCAGAAAAAAGAGCAAGAGCTGATGCAGTGAATACTTATTATCAGCAAAAGCAATCTGCAATTGAAGAACAAAAAAGAATCGGTGCTGAGAAGCAAATGGAACAACAACGTATCCAAGAAAAAACGATTCGGTCAATGAGACGTAAATATCGCTCTAGTGGATTCTTACAACCAATGAGTGACTCTGGCTATCAACAAACATTAGGCTAAAAACATGGCAGACAGACTTTTAGATCAATTTAAGAAGCGTTACGATAGAGCGCAACAAATTAGCTATCTTTGGGCGAGTCTGCACGAAGCTTGCTATTTCTATGCAATACCAAATCGAAATAGATTCTGGAGACCAAAAGAGCAACAAGGTGAGTCGAAAGGTACAAGGGTTTATGATACAACGGCTATCGAAGCGACAAAAACGTTTGTATCGAAACTACATACCGCTATGACCCCACCACAAACGCAATGGGGATTCTTGAGTGTTGACCCTGAGTTTGATGAGGACGATGCAGGAATAAGTCGTGATGACGCTCAACGTATGTTAAATGATTACATGCGCAAACTATTTGAATACATCCATGATTCTAATTTCGATGTAGTAATTAATGAATGTTATTTTGATTTGGCGGTAGGCACATCTTGTTTGGTAGTGAATCAATACACTGACGAACAACCGTTGTTATTTACATCTATACCTATGGATAAGCTTGCTATTGAAGAAGCAATGACTGGTAGAATAGAGTCATGGTATCGTAACTGGGAAGATGTTAAAGCAAGTGAGATAACAACACGCTGGCGCAATGCAGTAATACCACCAAGCATATTACAGATGATGAGAAACAATCCTGACTACACAATCAAGATGGTGTACGAAGGTGTTATGTATAATCCACAACAAAAAAAGAGTTATCAGTATGTGGTTTGTACTGACAGTGAGATTTTGTATGTAGATGAGTTTGAAGTAAATCCCGGTATTGTGTGGCGTTTCCAAAAAACAAACAACGATACATATGGGCGTGGTCCAATTATGGATGCATTGCCTTCTATTATCAGTTTAAATGAACTTGCACGCATTGAACTTGCAGCAGCAAACCTTAATACATTCAAACCATACATGGCATTTACTGACGCAACATTTAACCCACACACATTTAAATTACAGCCTATGACAATCATTCCAATTGCACCATTAGGCGCAGGTGGTCAACCACCTTTAATTCCATTGCCTGATACTTCAAATCCTCAGTTTAGCCAATTGAGTATCCAAGATTTGCGTATGCAAATTCGTAGCCTAATGTTTGCAGATTCAATCATTCCAACTGACTCTAAGCAACCAGTTAGTGCTACGCAATTAATGATACAAAATCAAACCTTGGCTGAACGTATTGGGCCTTTATTTAGTAGGTTACAACAAGAGTTTCTATGGCCAGTAATCGAAAGATGCTCATACATTCTGGACAAAATGGGTTTGCTTCCATATCCAAATCTAGACAGAAAGTTGATCTCTTTCGTTTACAGGTCACCACTTGCTTTAGCTAAGGGACAAGAGCAAATAGCCAGATTCACACAGTACTTTCAATTATTGCAAGGTATCAGTGGCCCTGAAGCAGCACAAGCATTTATTAACCCAATGGAATATCCGTATCTATTAGCAGACTTGATGCAAATTGATAGTCGGTTGTTGAATGCTCCGGAAGAAGTTGCAAGAGTGTTTCAAGCACAACAAGACAAGTTGAATGAGCAGCAAGACATGTTAATGCAACAGCAAGGTGCAGCACCAGCAGCACAATTACCAGAGGTATAAGAATGAGTGAAAATCAATATATAAATCCTGAGAACTTTTATGAACAGTATCAAACAGCACAACCTGAGCGTAACACAGATGTAGTACAGCTCGACGAGTTATGTTGGGATGTGTTTAATTCTGATGGTGGTAGAAAGCTTTTAGAGATATTCAAAGAGCGTTTTATCATACCCGGAACACCAAGCCAAATTAATGATAACTATGATAAAGCATGTATTTATTATGAAGGCTTTAGGGAAGCTTTTCGACAAATCATTGGTAGTGTACAAAGCTATCAAATACGAAAAGATGAAGAAGCACGCAGAGCAGCAGGTGAAGCATGAGTTTTGATACTATAACGTCAACAGTAGAAGATATGGCTATGCAAGACGCTGGTATACAAAAACAAGAACCTTCTTGGTGGCTTGATGATAATACCCCCGGTGTAGGTGATAGACCTGACTGGTTGCCAAGCCAATTTAAAAAAGCCTCGGATGTTGCAAAGTCCTATCAAGAATTACAAAAAAGATTTGGTGATGCACCTAATGAATATTCATGGGAAGCAGGACAAGGCTGGATTGACCCAGACTATGAACCATTTCAAGAATTGGCTCAATATGCTAAATCAAAACGTGTACCACAAGACGTGATGGATAAAATGTTATCCGCAGTTGGTAAGTACATGGATGAGTTTAATATCGACTATAATGCTGAAAAACAGGCTTTAGGTGATAAAGCAGATGAAAGATTAGAAATCTTAAACAACTGGGCTAAATCTAATTTATCTGAAGACTCATTTTATGCTTTAACATCAAATTTAAGAACCGCTGACGCAGTGTTAGCATTAGAAGAATTGAGGTCAAAAATGTTAGGACAAAACACAATGATACCGGGCAATGAGCAATCACAATCTGATGGCGTACATAGTCTTGAAGATTTGCAACTTGAGATGATTCAGAATATTGAAAAATATAAATCAGATCCAAGATATCGAAGAGAAATAACTGCAAAAATCGAAAGATTGCAAACTAAGTAAATAGCGGTTTATAATGTGTACAAGTATCCAGTTTTTCTGGGAATTGGATAACTTGTACATAATCGGCCCTTCACGGACAACCAACATTTTACAAGCCCAATAATACTTAATAAAACATCATTAACTATTTAAGGGGATTAAAATGTCCATAAGTTTAACTAATGTCCAACAAATCGAGTTCGATGCGTTGGTAAAAGCAATCTATCGCTCTACAGGTTTTTTAATGCGTGATACCATTCGTACAAAATACGATGTTATCGGTGCAAGCGTAGAGTTTCGTAAAGTAGATCAAGTAATTTCTGTACCAACTGCTTACTTAGCAGCAGTAACCATTCAAGATCCCGGTTACAACAAAGCAGTATGTACTTTACAAAAATACACCACACCTACCGCAGTAGACGAAGTACAAGAACTAACAGTAAACTTTGACGCTAAAATGGAAAACGCCATGTTAGTCGCTCAAGCTATGGGTCGTCGTTCTGACCAAATCACCATTGATGCATTAGTTGCTAATCCCGGTGACACTATTGCAGATGGCGGTACAAACTTCAACTACTTGAAATTTACCCAATGTTTAGAGTTCTTTGATAACAACGCAGTGCCACTTGCAGAGCGTTATGTAGCTATGTCTGCAAATAACTTCAAGTCTTTAATGCAAGATGACCAATTCGTTTCTACTTTCTACACCAGAAATGATGTAATTGACCGTGCACGCATTCGTGAATACTTAGGTTTCAACGTTATCGTAGTTCCACAAATGACAGAGGGTGGCTTACCAAAAACCGGAAACATTCGTACCGCTTTAGCATGGCACAAAATGTCAACTGGTATGGGTATCGGTATGAATTTCCGCACCGAAGTGAACTACATTCCACAGAACACCTCTTACTTAGTAAACGGTGTATTCAGTGCTGGAGCCACAGTGATCGATTCCCGGGGCGTATTGGGAATCGAATGCGATGAAACTGCATAATAAAGGGGAATAAAAATGGCTTTTAATGACCAAAGATTTACTAGACATACTTTAGCGTTCAACAGTGGACGTGTAACAGTAGACGGCCCAGCTTTTACAAATGGACCAGCAATTTTCAGTTATGCTTCTGCTACTGATGATATTGCAACTGTTACAGCTGCTAACTATTTTGCATCAGCAGTATATGATTTAGCGGTAGGTGATATTATTATCATTGAAGCAAGTGATGCTAACGGCATGTATTATGTAGATGCTGTTAACCAAACCGCTGGTACTGTTACTGTTGTTACATTCACAGCAATTGGTGCAGTCGGTACAGCTAATTTAACTAACGGTGCTGTTACTGCAGCCAAGTTAGCTACTGATGCTGTTGAAACTGCTAAAATTCTAAATGCTAACGTAACTTTAGCAAAATTAGCAGCTGGTATTACTCCGAGTCATGTTGTTAAATACGCTGCACAATATACAACAACTGGCGGTGCTGCTGCAGAAGCAATCACTGTTAATGGTGTTGCTGCTACTGACTTGGTGTTTGTTCAATTAAAAGATGATGGAACAAACAATGTTTCAGTGGTAACTGCTGCTGCAACTTTAAACACTGTTACTGTAACATTCTCGGCTGACCCCGGTGCTGATGCAGTAATTTATTATCAAGTATTAAGAGCAGCTAGTTAATAGGGGAATCGCATGGCTTTAACTAAAGTACAAATCATTTCAAATGCTTTGGCCCAGTTGGGCCATGCGCCTATCGTGTCATTGATAGACCAAGATGAATTAGTTGTAGCAGCAGAGCAAGCTTTTGACATGCTTTTGCCAAGTGTTCTATCAGCAAACAACTGGAGATTTGCAAGCAAGTTTGAACAACTATCTTTGCTTGTTGAAACACCTCCACCGCCTTATTTATATGTATATCAACTCCCCAGTGGTTGGTTAAAAACATTAAGTGTGTGGCCAAACACATATGACTGGGATATTTTTAATGGAAACAAGATTTACACATTTAAACAAGGGCCGTGGTATATGCAGTTTATCTATCAGCCTGATGTTTCAGCTCTCCCACCTTGGTTTGTAAATTACTTTGTTTATGAAATAGCAGCATACTTGTGTTTAAGTAATGCTCAAAAAACCGAATACTACAGTGTTATCGAAGGTAAACGAAATCAGATGCAAGCCATGGCATGTGCTATTGATTGTCAAAATAGACCTCAGTTTACTCAGGTTGATTTTCCTGTTCTTGGCAATCGTGCTATAGGTGGTGTTTATCCTAATAGTATTTCTTAAGGAATATATATGCCACAAATCATATGGTCACAAGATGAGTTTAGCCGAGGTGAATTATCACCCATGCTTTACGGCCGAACAACTTTAGATGCTTATTATAAATCCTTAAAGAAAGCACAAAATACTATTACATACCCCCAGGGCGGTATAGGTAAACGATTTGGCACAATATACACGGCAGAGATTACTGGTGTAACAGATTGGCGTGATATTTTCTTTGAAACATTTCCTTACAAAAATGAATGTACATATGTTCTTGTATTTGTACCAGGTCAAGTTGAGATTTATTTAGAAAATGAATTAGTGGCAACTGTTGCAAATGCAATACTAACCAGTCATGTGATACGGACAATGGACTGGACAATACTTGAAGATAAATTTGAAATAACCGCTGATATTATTCAACCACATGTCTTAAGTCGTGCAAGTTTGGCAGCAAATCCTATCAATACTGGTGCAGGTATTGTTGCGAATCAATTTACTTTAACCAATCCAGTTGCAGCAAATTTAATTTCAGCAGCACGATTTATAAATGCAGTGGTAGCAAGTATGCCTAGCACAACACCGCAAATACTTATAGGTGTAACGTACTTTATTCGTACTGATGCAACAGGAACTTTAATTAAAGTATATGCAAATGCTCGTGATGCAGCAAATGACACAAATGCTTTTACATTAAACACAGTTGGAGCTGGTACTACAAACGTACTTATAGCAAACAACTGGACACTAGCACCAATTGTATTCATAAATTTACCTCAATATGATTTTGGTGATGTAAATTATATTACATTTACTTTTACACCAACCTCAGTAACTGTAGGTACGGCTTGTACCATTACAAGTTCAGGCAATATATTTACCCCAGAACATGTGGGTGGAAGTATATTTATATCAAATGGTGTTGTTTCATTTACTGCTTATGTATCAGCAACACAAATGACAGGCACAGTAACTAGCACATTAAGCACATTGACGGCTCAATTAGGTCGACTAGTTGAAGTAAGAGAACCAGCATGGAGTACAAAAAGAGGCTTTCCAAGTAAATGCTCAAGCTTTCAAAGCCGGGCTATATTTGCTAATACAGATGCTTTGCCTAACGGATTATGGTTATCAGCAATTAATGATTTTAGTGACTTTGATGAATTGTCAATAGATCCAGCAGATGACGATGCAATAAGTTACTTTCCATCAAGCGATACAGTGAATGTTATTAAATTTATTGTGCCTTATCGAAGCTTAACCGTTCATACAAATTCAGCAATTTTTTCTTCACCATTAATTTACGAAACAGCATTAACACCTAAAACATTTTCATTGCAACTGCAAGACTCAACACCTGCTACTGCAATTCAACCACAAGGCATAGATAATCAGATTATTATTATCAGTGGTAATGATGTTCATACAATGCTTTGGGATGGTGGTAATAACTCTTACATGTCAAATATTGTAAGTGTTTCATCGGAACATCTTATTAGCGCACCTCATGATGAAGTCTCATTTCAGAACCTAAATCGTGCAGGTAGTCGTTACATATTTATTATCAATGACGATGGCAGCCTTGTTGTTTACCAAACATTAATGAATGAAAATGTGACAGGTTTTACATCATGTATTACAGGTGAAATCAACGATGATAAACCAGAACTAAGAGCCTATTTTAGATGGGGTGCAAGTAGCCCAGATGGTCGCGCATGGTTTGTGGTTGAACGTTTAATTGCAAATGAAACTGTACCACCTTTTACTTATAGCACTAAATACTTTATAGAAGAGTTAAGCTTTAATGTATTTACTGATTGCAGCCATGTTTATTCTGGCGCACCTACAAATTCTATTGCAGGACTACCGAGGTTTAACGGCAAAACAGTTGTTATGCAAGGTGATGGATATGGTTTTGAGGATGCAGTAACAAATTCAACAGTTGAATTTATTGCTCATGGCAATCCTACAAATGTTAGTGATGCCTTTATCGGATTGCCAATTAATATGGTTATTCAAACATTGCCTAATGCGCCACCTGGAGCTGTAGGGCCAAAAGGCACAAGTTTAGTTTACCCCCAACATATTCGCAATGCCACATTCATGTTTAACAATACTATTGGTGGTGAGATTGATGGACAACCAATAACATTACTTACCTTGGAACAATATAATCCATTAGGTGGGACACTTTCACAGGTAGGCCCACCAGTGCCACAGACAGGAATATTTAGTAAAAGTCTCATGAAAGGCTGGAATGAGTTTTTAAGAGATCCAATTACAATCACACACAGTGACCCTTTTGATATAAGATTAATTGGCGTGTATTACAAAATCGAGGAATAATTATGTTACCACTAACCGGAATACTTTTAGGGATGCAAGCAGCCGGCATGATTGTCGATTATACACAAACACGCCGACAACAGGGTTTAATACAAGCTGGTCGTGAGATTGAGCAAGCACAATATGAAGCTAATCTTGAATCGCTTAGAACGCAAACAGAGCAGGAATCATTGTTTGCCATGAAACAGTTAAGACAAAACATTGGCACGCAAATTGCAGTCCAAGCAGCTAGAGGAACTAGCTCAGCAGGTGGTACAGCCTCAACTTTAAGACAAACTTCAATGGCAGCATTTAGCGAAGATGAAAGAGTAAGAAGAATGAATCAACTTGCTAAAGAAGCAGATTTGAGAGCAGGTAATGTATTGTCTGGATTACATGCATTGTCTAGTCAAACACAATTAGGTCAAGCTATGCAGCAACGGTTTATTAACTTAATTCCAATATCTAGTTTAACCGCTGGTTTAGGTAAAAAAGGAAAAGCTTCCTACGGTTTAGAAGAGGTAAATTATGGCTACTGAAATCCAAACACTTGAACCTACTCAGCGTTTAGCAATTACAACGCAGCCACAGAATTATGTTGCTGCCTTTGATAATTTAGCTCGTAGTGATACTTTGATGGGTGATTTAGGTGCAACAATCGCACAACAAGCCTCTATACAATATAATAGAAAAATGGGTTTAGAATATGGTTTAAATCCACAAGGCGACTTATTGCCACCAATCACAACAGCCGATAAAGCATTCCAAGAAGGTTACATTGCACAGTCAAAAAATACCTTAAGTCTTCAAGCCAATCAAATGTTTAATCAGGCCGAAGAAGAGTTAAACAAAAGCTATAAACTAAATCAAAGCCAAATCAATGACTATCAAGTACAAATGAGCAAAGGCTTAGAAGGTATTATGAAAGTTGCGCCTACAGAGGTACAAGCAACACTAGGCTATCAATACCAAGCTCAATTACAAAATACAACAAGCGAGTTAAGAAAAAAACTAATAGGTCAGTCTAAATCAGAAGCTTTAGACTCAATGAGAGTTAATGATAAATTAACTGACCAAAATATTAATAATTTAGCAACGTCAGGCAAAATTGACCAAGCCTCTCAAATCTATCAAAACAAATTAGCACAAAACCAGAGGCAGTATAATTCTGGTATGATGACGCAAGCCGAAAAAATGGCTAGTGATACATCCGCTAAAATTACTTATTACCAAGGCTTATACAACAACCAGCTGGTGAATTTAGCTCAACAAAAAAAAGGCGAAACAAAAGAATCAATTGACCAGAAAAGAGGCGAGCTTTTAGCGCAGTTTGCAGACTATAGAAATAGACCTAAAGATATCTCCGCAGATGAATGGACAACACTAGGTAATAATACACTTGCTTTTGAGCAGCATTTACAAAACATGCAAAACATACAAGCAAACTTTGTTATGTCAGCGTTGGATGTAAAAGCAATCCAAGGAACTTTAACTAATCTTGATATTACAAGTGCTGCAAATACCCCTGGTGTAACAGATACTAGAATGAATGAGTGGATGGCAAGGTTCAAACAAAAACAAGCCACACAAACACAAGAAAGCCGATTAACAAATAACGTACTTACAAACTACTCAGATTCAAGAACATGGGCTGAAACACAGTCAGATAAAGCAAAAGACGCAGCATATTACCAAGTTGTTGATAGTCTTAACCAGCAAACAGGTGTGCCATTTAGAACGGTATCGCCACAACCCATGCAAAGTGAAGCGCAAGCAGCAGCTATGGCAGGTGGGCCAGTGCCAGCTTTTAACCGTACAATTTCAGCCTTATCAAGAACATTAGACCCAACAGAAATGAGAAGCGCAGTTAATGCTTATTATGATGTAAAACTAAGAAGCCCAGGCAATCTATATGGCTTAGATAAAAATGTTGTACAACGACTAGAGGCATTTAAAGCAATCCGTGATAACAATCCCGGCATGAGTGACCAAGAAGCTTTGCAAAAAGTAAGGGTTGCTGAAACTAGAGATGAAAAACAAAAGGCTTTAATACAAGAAAACTGGCAAGAGCAAATGCTTGGTCAAAAAGGACAGATTGCTACATATGGCGACAAGGTTCGCAAAACAAGAGAGATTTTAGGTATTAAAAAAGGATTGCTTTCTATTGGCCCAGCAACACCTATGTTAAATGAAAATAACATAACATCTAATATGATGAATATATGGAAATCTAATTATGATTTTGTCGGTGACATTGAAGAAGCAAAATCAATGACACAAGAGACAGCTAAAACTATATTTGGCCCATCTAAAGTTAATGGTGGCGAATTTGTTAGCATGTATCCGCTAGAAAAAATGTCAGGCATTGAAAATAGCCATTTCTTTTTCCAGAGAGATATCGCCCAACAATTAACAGATAAGTTTCAAGCTAAAAAAGATGCTTTCATGAAGGGCGAAGTGAGTACATATTATCGAGTAAAAAGTCCTGAAAACTATGATTTAGAAACAATGACTCAAGACAAATATAATAAAATTATAAAAAATGCTGAACCTATGGTAATTGAAACAGTTGGCTTTAAAGATGGTAAAGAACAAGTAATAGACGAAGCAGATTTGATAACAGATATCTCACAAGAAACACAATTATCTTATGACCCAGCAAGCCCAGTAAGTGGAGATTATGACTTGGCTTTGTCTCATAAAAATGGATCATCTTTCATGCTGCCACATTATGGGCCAAAAAATGCTTTACAAATGACTTACTCGCCTAATTTTCAAAAGGTAAAAAATGAATACACCTTAATGTTTTCTAAATTTGGCTCAAAGCCAATGTCTAATACAGAAGAGATAATGGCATATGTTGAGAAATTAAGAGGCAAAGTTTCATTGCCTGAAATTGATATGAATTTGCCAGAAATCAACACAGATTTATTAAAACCTAAATTACCTGAATTAAATTTAAATTTACCAGGGCCAAAGGAAAAAAAGGTTGATACAAAAAAACACACCTATCTATTCTAATTGGGGTAAGATATGAAAGATGAAAACGAAAAAGGTTACTACGATAGACGCAATGAGCAAATTGATAAAACTTTAGAAATAATACAACAAAGAATTAATCCATCATTGAAAATATCTTACCCTATACCTTCACCTTTAGATGCAAATACAAATCAGTTTGTAACCCAGCATTTAGAACCTACGCACATGTTTGATAAAAGCAGGTCTGGAGTTGGTTTACCACCTGCATTATGGCCAAAAGACAAGCCTGAACCTTTAGGTTTTTTTGGCGCAGTTGGTAGAGAGGCTGCAGAAATGACAATGGCTGGTGAGGTATACGATGCATATGCTAAGAAAAAAGCATTTGAACCAGTCGATAATCCTAATTTACAAAATGTTGATGGCCAGCCAATCCCTGATAACTGGACAGCAACAGATAACAAAGAAATGATTCGGTCAGTGCCAAGCAAGTACAGAGACTTGTTAATGACTGCTACAAGTCCACAACAACAACAAAATGCATATAATTATATAAAAGAGCAAATAGCTAAAGAAGAAAGATGGAATAACCAGCCGTATTTACAAAAATGGTCAGCAGGTTTAATTGGTGGCGCAATTGGACTTGGTGTAGATGCTTTTATGTTTGGTTGGTTAGCCCCATTTAAATATGCTAAAGATGCTTACCAAGGTTTACGATTTGTTGAAAAAGCTGGTTTAGAAGCTGGAAATCTTATGGCATATTCTTTTACAAGAGAAGGATTAACCACGGCTTTAGACCCACAGAAAAACATACAGGATTTAGGCTATAATGCATTAACAGATACCGCAATGGGGCTGATGTTTTATGGTGGGTTTAAAGGACTTTCTTCATTGTTTAGTAAAACAAAGCTCGGTGAGTCCGTTGCTGATTTTTCGTCAGAGGCAATGAGCAAAGCTAAAGATGCATTAAATTTTAATTATATTGGCATAGAACCAAGATATAAATTAAATGCAAAAGGTGAGGTTGAAGGCTTAACAGCAGCACCATCACAAATATACGCAGAGTCAGCACAAAAAGTTACTAATGCAGAAGCATTCTATGGTAGTGAAATAGCAAGAAAGGGATTATTTTGGTTTCCACAAACATATAGAGCCACATTAAACCCTATTACTAAGTTTGCCACAATCTTTGATAATGTTACCAGAGGCTTGACGATGGAGGGCGCAGTGCCAGCCATTACTAACACTATAGCTCATCACCCCATTGATACTATAGCAGGAAAAAAATTTATTCCTAACAATCTTTCTTTTGAAGCTGAATACAATTCAATTATGGGTCAAGTTAAGTTATATCAGAGCCAGTTAGAAGGCTATAGGCTCGAATACAATGGAATGGATATTACTAAAACAGAAGAAGAGCAATTAAAACAACTGAACAGCAAGTTAGATAAAAATGATATCTTAGATAGTGCAAGTTTTGGAAAACGTGTATTAAACAGCAAATTTACGATGGTTAAGGATAGTAATCCGCAAGTTAGAAATGCAGCAGATTTATATACAGATGTAACAACCATGCATTATAAAAGATATCTTGCATCTAAAAATCTTAGTGAAGAAATATTGCCACAAAGAGTTTATGAAGAATATTTTTCAAGATGCTGGGATAGACGTTCTTTGAGAAATAATAGAAACGGATTTATACAAGCAACAGTACAAGGATATCGAGATCAGGATGAGTTAATTCGCCAATACATGGAGCCTATTAATTCTTTAGTTGAAGAAAGAAAAACCGTATCTGAAAAAATAAACCAAAATATTGATATTACAGCAAATCAAAATGAATATAAAAGATTGACTAATGAGCTGTCAAGGCGCAAACAAGAATTACATCAAGCACAATTAGACAATCCAAATTTAAAAATTGTTTTAGATGGTTATACAAGTCTGAGTTCACAAGATGTTAAAGGACTAAAAAAGTTTCTAAAGCCATACAATGATATTATAAGTGATATTCAAACATTAAATAAAAATTTGAAAAGCAAATCTAAAGAACTGTTAGATATCGACAGACAAATAAAAACACCTAAAAAGAAAAACGTTGATGTTGCTATACATGAAGAAAAAGTAAAAAAATTAAATCAAGTACGTGAAGGGCTTATTGCAGAACAAACTGAATTAAAAAATCAGAAAGAAATTTTGCAAACTAATGCTGATAATGAAATGGCAAGGTTAAGAGGATTGATTTCAGAAGAAACTACTTTAGGTGAAAATGTCCCAAGAAATTGGTATAGCTTGGATGAAGATAATATAGTTACTTTTAAAAATCCTGATGACTTGCCAAAATTCAGAAAGTTATTTCGTGATGAAAATGAGATGGAAGAATCGGCTGCATTTTCTTATGACAAAATCATGGGATATAACGATGATCAATTAACTACAACTTCACTAAATGATTTTTTATCACCATCACCTACAATGGCAAGAACCTTGTTAGTAAACTCAAAATATTATTTAGATGGTAATTTCTTAAACACAAATATTCCATCAAATTTAGAAAATTATGTTTCTTCACTTTCAAAATCCTATTTGTTAGATGAAAAATTACAGGGTTTTGCTGGCGTAACTAAAAAAGGTATAGATGGCTATATTCAATTAGTAAAAAACTATTGGGCAGAAAAAAGAGCGCAAGCAGAACTTTTGCCACAAGCTAAAAAAGAAAAAGAATTAAAAAGAATAACTGAAAAAGAATTCGGACAAGAACAATTTGTTACATTTCTTATTAATGGTTATACAGGTGTAAGACCAGATAAATTAAACACGGGCGTTTTATGGGTGTTTAAAAGCTCTAAACTCATGGCGGTTGCTAGCAGACTGGGCAACTCTGCATTATCGCAAATTGGGGATATGGCAGCTATCACATATAAGAGTGGAATTTATGGCTGGTTAAAAGGTGGTTTAGCACCAAGCATAGCCAGTTTAAATGGTTTGATTAAAACTAAACAAGGAAAGCGTTTAATAGAGTATGCAAAACAAGCTGGACTTGGCATGGAACAGATGAATAAATCACAGTTTATCAAAGCATATGAAGGCGATATAACTGACTCTTTTTCTACGCCGAACATGGTTACAAGTGGACTAGAAGCAATAGCTCATTTATCACAAAAGTTTGGTTTAGTACACTTTATGGAAAACTTTAACCAGCGACAAGCAGCCAGTGTTGCGCAGGGACAATTTATTAAGGTGTTGGACAAGTACAACAGAGGTAAAAAGCTTACAAAAAGCGACACAAGGTTTTTAGAAACATATGGATTAAATCCAGAGGAATGGGCAAAACCAGTAATGGAGCAATATCAAAAATATGGTGAGAAAACTTTTTTTGGTTTTCAATCTGATTATTTTAAATGGACTGATGTGAAAACCCAGCAGCGATTTTCAAGCGCAGTTTTTAATGCAACCAAAGATACAGTTTTGTCAGGAAGGTCAACTGATATACCAGTGATAAAAATACCCTTTATGGAAATGTATATAAACACAAATAACCCAATGGCAAATATGATGACTCAATTTATGAGTTATGGTTTTGCAGCGTTTCGCAAATATACAGTGCCATTTATGCAGCAACTAGAAGCAAAGCAAGCTGTTGGGTTAGTTGTTATGGCTATGGCAGGTATATTAGAAACAGTTCTGAGAAAATATGCTCGTGGTGAAGAGGTTGATTTAGATAACGATGATTTAATTAGGGAGGCATTTGCCAATAGTGGGGCAACTTCACAAGTATATAAGACAGGTCAGATTGTAAATGCTTTGCTTAAAGCCGATATTGATTTTTTTAAAAATGATAAAGGAAAAAATTTAACCGTAACAGGTTTAACTTTAGGCGCAGGCGCAGGCGTAGGCCAAGTTTTGGGTAATGCTATTTTGATGGGAGCGCAAAATGCTTGGAATAAACAAGATATAGAAAAACTTTTACGTGCATCACCTGTTTTAAATGCTTTCTATTTATATCAACTTAATACTAAAATAATAGAATCAATTACAAATGGTTTACCAAACACAAGTAAAGAAGCTTTAAAGGCTAAGGAATAACCATGTCAACTCAAGTTACAATTAATGATGTAATACCTAAAACACAGATTACTGCTACCGCTGGGCAGACAGTATTTACTACTAACTGGACAGC
>Ga0208644_1002117_pt1 | contig 16006 bp, 28 predicted proteins | sample VirMetDEL_Nov_18_FD_184517 | JGI IMG/M metagenome (GOLD analysis project Ga0208644, IMG submission 184517) | Aqueous microbial communities from the Delaware River and Bay under freshwater to marine salinity gradient to study organic matter... | ecosystem: Environmental > Aquatic > Marine >... | reverse complement strand
TACCGTTGCCTTACGTACTATAGTGGTGTTATCACGTATTGTAGCCTTGTACTCTGCATCGCTCATACGATGGTAATCAAATAAAGTTAGCCACGTGCTGCGATCTATAATGTCACGAGAGTAAATTAGCATTGACTTATCTCTAGGAGAGTTAAGGTTTATAGGTAAGTCACCCATAAACTTTCTAACGAAAGTGTCAATGTCTTTTTCTAGCTGCCCTTTCTCTTGTAGGAACTCTTTACGAACCTCTTCAAGAACTTGTAAATCAACCTTCATACCGTTACGGTTAATGTCAGCCAGCACAAGTGCTACTTCGCATGAAAATTCCATCGTGTCAAGCAAATTCTCATCAACAAGCTTTTTCTTTAGCACACGATAGGCGTCTTTAGTCGTGTAAAGGTCACTATCTAAATACGTACATAAGGTTGAAAAGTCCATCTCATCAACATTGATGCCTAGTGACAATTGATCCTTCATGAATGACGACTTCTGATGAGGCAGTTCATACTTCTGTGCTACGGCGTCGAGGCTTAGGCCAGAGCCTCCATTACCCTTCTGCAATAGGTACGCAGCGATCATCGTATCCCATACAGGGCCATCATACTTGAAGCCACTCTCCCACAGCCATGTGATATCATGAACGATATTATGCCCAATAAGCAGGGTTGTAGCGTCCAATTTGGCTTGTAGCAGCACGGCATCGTCTGGCGTAGGGTACTCATTGTGGTTATACGTGTACGTTGTAGGCGTGTCACCTCCGACTGGCAGTACGCCGACCATGACTAGTGCGTTTGTAGGCTCATAAGGATCGGGGTACGTTTTCCCTTCTTTGAATGTTACAGTGTTTTCAACGTCTAGTACAAGTTCAGTCAATGCCCTTTACTCCCTTCTCCTACGGAATTGACTATGCTCCAAAACTGCTCAAGGTTGTAGTACGCCTCCCACAAGCAAGTCATTTGATGTGCATCAAAGTCGCTGCCTGCACATGCTAATGTGAACAGAACATTGCCTGAAAGCAGCGACAAAATCTCCTCGGCCGTTAAACCTTCAAGGTTAAAATCCAGCTTGAAATCGTTCGGCGCATTTTGGGCTGACATGGTTCATAATCTCCGGGTAGATATCGGATATAGCCTTAGCGCACAAATATGCAAGGTACTGATGTTCTTTCTGAGCGCTCTCGTGTGTACGGTTTTGAATGTAAAATATCCAGCTACGAAGGTAGCCATGTGCAAACAGAGACGTAGATGTGTTGCCTTCCGGCAGCACTACACGAGCACACTCTTTAGCAATGCCGTTCGTAATAGCCCACGTGTAATGATCTTGTGCCTGCTTGTTACCCTTTCGTTGGAGAGCCTCCCACGTCTCTGCAATAACGTTACCCTCCTTAATGTCGAAGGAGTTCTGCCTGTTCTTAGGATCAGCCCAGCGTGCTTCTCGTACAATAGGATCATCATACACAATAGCGTAACGTTGTGAAAACTCTTGTACACGTAACTCTGAATGTCTAAGGAACTGGTGACTTACATCTCGTGCCGTGCCATCAATGAATAAGCAAAAGCTTACCATTTCAAATGGGGAAATGTGCCCGTGCTTCATTAGGTAGTCTACTAGTTTATCGTCCTCAGGAGGCATTTCACGGTTTTCTGGATTAGACACACGCGCATAGTACGCTATAAGTTGTTTAATAGTCATAGGGTACGGCGCGTTAATTTGCGTGTAGCTATGAACAGCTACCTTGGGGTTGTATCTACTCATCCTTTTTGATCCTTAAGGAAATCCTCAAGATCAATCTGTTTCCAAGTTATGCCATCAGATGACCCTTGCCACACAGCAGTGCCGTGAAGATACATGTCTTTAAAGGGGGACTCTCCTACTGTAGTAGGTTCCTCATTAACGTACGGACTGCCGTACTCCTTAAGAATTGCGTTAACATCCTCAGGCAACGAGTTCTTAGCAGTCATGTAGTTAAGGACTACGCCGATAGCCAAAATGAGTTCTTCGTTAAGTTCTGGCTCGACCGTAGTCAATAAGTAAAGGTACTCGTACATCACCTGAGCAGCAATATTGTCCGCGTCTTCGGGATCAATCTTAGCTACGTATTCACTGTAGTTATTCATTTAAGATGCACCTCAAAGTGGGGGGCGTCAATGAAGGGCTTTTGCCCCTTAGCCCGTTTGTATTCAATGTAGTTCTCCACAAGCCCTAACGGGGTAATGTGTGGAACGTCAGGCTCATCCTCAAGTGTAAGGATGCGAATGTCCTTTGTAATCCACGCAGCGCCCCACCGAATAGGCAGGTTAAACTCAACAGCAGCCTTCGCCATAGCAAGGGCAATAGGGCCGTAGTCGTGCCAGTCCCAACTCCCCTCCTTAGAGGTCAATGCTAGAAGGTCTACAGCGTTACCGGTGAGGTGGTTAGAGTCCAGCGTCTGCGTCTTGCCAGCTTTAAGCAGTTCCTTCTGGCGCTCAAGAGTACGTACACCCTCAATCACTACAAAGTCTACAGTAGTCAACTCAATAGCACGCTTAACTACTCTAACGAGGCCAGAGTTTACACCTACAAGATTATTCAAGGACCGTTTGCTTAGACGAAACATCTTGCGACTTACCTTTCTCAGATTGCACAAATTCCATATTCATAGAGAAACTACGGCGTTCCCCTTTAGTCTTAAATGGGTACACACAATGGAACACGTCAGCAGGGAACAGCCATAGGTCACCCACGACAGGCTTAACCATAAAGTTTGTGCTGCTCCACTTGCTTGGCGTACCGTGAATAAACTGAATGTGCCCATTCGCAGGGTGGTGGTCTTTGTAGTCCTCCTCCCATTCAGCCTCAATGCCTTCAGGCAAACTAAGGTAGCCGACGCAAGACAGAGTGCACCCAGTATGAAGGTGAACAGGATTGTACTCGCCCTCATACTGGCGAACGAACCAGCCACTTTCAGTCTTCAAGCCAAAGTCGTAGCGTGACGTGTCTAGCTGTGACGTGAAAGCGGAGGAGTGAATCTGCGCACGGTTACAGAATTGAAACACCATAGCCTTGATGTCGTCCATAACCACAGTTTCCATTTCTGGCGTCAAACGGGTCTCAGTCTTAACCTTGCCTACAAGGAAGTCAGACCAATCCTTAGTGCTCTCGTCAATGTGATCGTTTAGAAACTTAACGGTTTCCGGTTTAAGCTTCTTATAGCCGATAGGAGGACCAAAGGGAAACAACACATCCCAATCGTTTGTGCGGGGTGTTAGAATTTGTGACATGCGCTACTCCTTGTTTACGTATTGGTTCATGTTTAGGAGGTTTCTAACTACGTCAGACATGTACTGAAGCACCTCAATAGCCTCTTCACTGAGACTTGGGTCTGCGTTGTTATTGTCTAGTTCTCGGGTTAACACTCCTAGTATTTCATTAAGCGCTCCGTTTCTACCTTCGTAGTAAGCGTTGAAAAACTCAATGTTGCTCATACCGAATACCTCGCAGTCATGGGGTCAAGTTCGCAATGCACAATGCCATGCCACCCATTAATCTTGTTCTTAACGATGTTAAGATGGCGTTGATGATCCTCTTCGTCTTGCCCTTGCACTGCTGGGTTCTTAGCAATCAGCAACATCAAGTCAGCCTCAGCAGCCTTGCCTGTACGGCTACCTTCCATCATGGACTGGTTAAGAATGATCTTGCCTTCAGCATCGGCACTAAGCTGCGACATGTAAAACACTACACAGCCGTACTCTTTAGCAATCTGTCGAGCGTAGATGGCGTTGGCCTTTAGCTGTTGATCCTCACGAGCCCATCCACCTACCTTACTGAATTTATCACCCATGTCAAGGACAATGACATCGGGTTTGTAACTTTTGCAGATGCTTTCAACCCAAGCCAAATCTTTGCCGGTGGCGTCCTTGAATTTAACCTTGCTGCTAATAGGGGCCCACAACTTGTTAGCCTTGCCTTTGTGGGCGCTGATCTCTTTCATGCTCATGCCCGTGCACGCAGTAAGGTAACGTGCTATAACTCGTCGCACACTTTCCTCATTGCACAGGATCATGCAGTTAGCGCCTTGGTGGGCAAAGCCATTAGGGCTAGCAATGAGGCTAGCATGGGCGCTAGTTTTGCCAGTGTTAGGTCGAGCGCCAATCTCAACAAGCTGACCACTGCCTACACCCGGCAACTTTCTAGCCAGCGTCTCAACGTTAAAAGTCCATTTGGTTTCCATTTCGGCACCTTGAAGAATGGCATCAATGCCTACATCTTCCCAGTCAACGATAAGATTAGGCATGAAGTTGTCTTTGTAGTTGTCAAGCAATTGACGCAACGCTGACAAGTCTGAACCGTCACCGTTCATATAACTAAGGCCCAACGTAGCAATGTCATTGCCTACGCTTTCTCGGAACAGAGCCATCAGAACATCTTGCGCTACGTCTCCTCCCATAGGTGGCTCGCGCTCAATCTTATCGAATAGGCCCTTCCATGCAATGCGTTGCGCAGAGGTCAGCGTAGGGTTAGCAGCGATGAACAAAGCTTCTACCTCACTCACGCTCATGGTGCGCTTGTAAGACTCCATAGCTTTGTCGATAACAGCTTTAATCTTTTGGCCGTCTGATGAGAAGATTTTAGTAGGGCAGGCTGCCCCCTTATGCTCATCGTAGAACGACTTATCCATCAAAGCCTTAAGTAGTGCGGTTTCCATTTACATTCCTAACAATTGTTAATAAGTTTAGTGAGATTGGCTATGTCTTCCTCATGGCCATACTTCAAATCGTCAGTAGGCATATACACCATAGTGGTGCTTTCAGAAGGCATGTCGCGTTTCATCTTAAGGGCCTTGTCTTGTGCGTCACGATCAAGGCAAATTATGATAGGAAGGTCACTTTTAGAAAGGAAGGCACGTTGTTCGTCAGACATAGACGTTCCCATAAGAGCGTATCCGACAACACTGGGTGTTGCACGAGAAATACATACAGCAGACAAGGCATCTTCCGTAACCACTATAGCCGTAGGCTGCAAGTAGAATGCATCGTAATAAAAGAACCCCTTACCGCTTTCGCCGTAACGCAGCCACTTCGGTTTATCCGTGTTAGATCGGCCCACGGCGTCAACCCATTCATTTTTATAAGGGTCACGACACAGAAACACCAATCTATTGTTACGAACATCTACGCGAAGGTATTTGTACAACGGGTCTTGGTCATCTAGATAAAAATTATGCTTGGCAAGCCACTCTTTAGCCCACCCATCGTTCTCATACTGCGCAAAATAAGGGGGCATACTAAAAGTAGTATCGCGTTCAGGGGACGTACTCATAGCCTGCCTCTTTTCTTGAAGGATTTTACCAATGTCGGCTCGTGTGTAGCCTACGTCCTTCGCACCTTTCGCAGAACAACTGGCTGAATAGCAATTCCACACAACCTTGCCCATATTAACTTCAACTGTAAAGGTGTTCTTGCGGCTACATACTGGGCATGTGCCTCGGTACGTTTGGCCTGATTGTAGGTTTAACGACTCTATAAAGTCAAGGGTTTTCTTGTACGTTTGCATACGCTCTCTCTCATCGCTTCCACGCCACAATCAACTCATAATAGTTTGGCATCACACGTCTCCCTCGCCCGTCTTCGGCTCGGCGTCGATCAGGACTTGGATTTCGTAGTAGACCGGATCGGCGTACCCCGGCTGCCCTTCCGAACGCAGCAAAACTATGACGGCGTCCCTCGCCACCCGAAGCCCCTCTTGCCTGCCGCGCGCATAGGCGTCGTGAACTGCCTTTATCTTCTCTCCGGGAGCCGTTGATACGGCGGCATTCAGCCGCTCGTTCTCGGCCCGCAGGCGCTTGATCTCGTCGGCTATCGCCAGAGCTTTGCTGACCGATACGTTCGCCATGTATTCGTCTGGGTGTCGGACGCCCATGCGGGAAGCCGACGACCTCAATTTATCAACGATATCCATCACACGTCTCCCACGTTTATGCTGTTCAGGATCGCCAGCCCGCCGTCCATACGGGCGCGCACTGGGCGGCGAATAGCGCGGCCATCGTCCAGTTGAGCCATCGCGGCACGGGCTCGTATTGCGGGCGGTCAGTCATTGGACGCGCCCTCCATCCGCTTGCGGCGCTCTGCGATGAGCGGCGTCGGCCATTGCGGCGGCGTTCTCAACCAGACTTTCAGGTTGCCATCCAGCGCCTTCCGTAAGCGACGCGCAGTTGCCTTGGATCGCAGCCAGCGCCGCCGCATCCCATAGGCTCATGCCGGATGCGTAGACGCTATTGTTGGCGGTTATCTGATACGCCGGCCCGCCGTTGTCAAAGGCAGTCATCTAACTTATTCCTTTTGTTTGATGTGTGCCATTCTTCGCTCTAGGGCATCAACTGCCTTAGGAGAATGGCTGATGTTGTCGTCTACGTATTTCTGCAACAAGCTAAGCCTATCCCTTCCGATAACTGTTAGAATTTGCATTGTGTCAACTCCTGCATCGAGCATTTGTTTAATGCCGGTTAGATGAATGTCTCGTAGTTTTAGATTATCAGGTAGTCCTGCCTTCTTTCGAATGTCAGCAAAGCAATCACTTAGTCGGAGATGAGAGAAAGCTGTGACGGTGCCTCGTCTGGATATGGGATTAGGTGCAACCAATCTCTGCCATCCCCACACCTTACGCTGTTCGTTAAGCATGAACATGAGATCGTCAGATAAAGGCACCGTCACAGTACGATCCTTGTTTCTATCCAACAGAATAGTAGCAGTACAAGTATCAAAGTCAATGTCGTCCCACTCAAGTAGGGTCAATGCTCTGGCGTTTTGTGCTAACTCATAGGCCATGTGAAATATAAACCCACAATTATAGGTTTTGGGATCGCTATACGCTGTGTCTAGTAGTTTAATAATCTGTTGATGCTGCCATTGCCCAACCTTAACAGGCTTTCTTTTGTCCTTCCTTGTAGTGGGTAGAAGCCTGAACGGGTTAACTACGTGTACGCCTGACTTATGGAGATTGTCAAATATGCGGGTCCCAGTAGCCTTAAAAGCTTGTGCATAAGGCCACCCCTCTGGAACCCATTCAGAGTTGTACTCTTTAAGGACATACTTTCTGGTAAGTTTGTATACAGGCATGTCACCAAAGCGTTTACACATACGCGCAGCCGTTGTTTTGTAATAGTGTTTGGTAGTGTCAGCATACGCTATAAACTCATCGGAGCGTAACCACAGATGTAGCGCATTCGTAAATGTAATTTTACGAGACGGTCTAAAATCGTACTGCTCTTTATAATCATCCAGTATCTTATTTAGTCTGGCAGCGTGTCTCACAGCAGTCTTACGTGTGTGACCAATGTGCTTATTTTCTAGTACGCCGAGTTCCCGGTACTTACGCGGAGGTAGGAACCAGAAGTGGTATCTATCCGTCTTTTTATCGTAGTAGCGTTTAACATTGGCAGGAAGAGGCAGGGCCCCCTCACGGGGTTTACTTAGTTTCATAGTGAAGGGGCCCTGCTTTTAACAATTGTTAGAAATTAGATACGGTCCACACTGGTGACGGAGATGTAGGCGTTGGAGCCATATTCATCGTAGGCACGTTCCAGAGCCTCAATCTGAGCAGCTACCATGTCCGTAGCGGAAATGACGAAGAACGGGTATTCCGTGTCCTCATTGCCTTCATCTACTTCCAACTCAACGCGCCAATCCGTCTCGTAATCTTCATCGGCATCTTCGTCGTCATACCAATCTTCAAACGCATTGCCGCTAAGCGCATCAGTATAGAACTTCTCGTTGTCCTTGTTCCACTGCTCCGTAATGTCCGAAACAACGGTGTACTTAGAGACGCGCATCTTGCTATTGTTGTAATCGTAAGGGATGGCCACAACGTCAGCAGGATCAACGATAACGTAGACGATACGCTCACCACAGTAGCTGTTAAGGTAGCCCTCAGAGCAGACATGCAGGCCACGGCTACACGTGCGGCGGTGATCGTCGTCTACCTCAGTGCGAGGCATAACTACGGTCGCGCCAATGCTGTTATCCATAGTACGGCTGTGGCAATCAAGATAATTAGCTGTAACCCGCTTGTACAGACCAAGCATGCCCGAGTTGGTAATGCCTACGTTACACGCATCAAGGAACTCGGTAAGGCGTTCACGCGCAGTAGCGGACGGGTTGTTAGCCAGACGCTCAACGTAACGGCAAAGGCCCTCAATACCCAAGCCGTCAGACAGAGCAGCTACGATGCGCTTAGCAAGGTAGGGGGCAACAGGCTTAGCGTCAAGTTCGACAGTGCCATCCTCAAACACCTTGACCCGGCCAGACGTAGCCAGTTCTGCGTTAACCTTCTTAACCATTGGCACTACAAGGTCGATAACCTTGTCCCAGTCGTTGTTAGAGGCGGCCACTACGGCGTCACGAAAGCCTCGGTTCGACGAAAGGTACGTGTAAGGCACACCGTCAATGAAGAAGGTAGCCGAGTTGGAGGTAGCGATGTAGCTATTGTTGTTAAAGGTCATAGTTTTGGTGTCCTCGTTTTGTGGGTTTAGTAGGAGATGGTTGTGTCGTTAAGGTAGTTAAAGAACGCGTAGCTTTGATGGGCGTCCATGCTCATAAGAGTTAGAAGTTTCTTTTTAGCTATGATATCTGACATGCCCTTATACACTTTCTTCTTAACGGCGTCAACGGATTTTGACAACCCATACGCCAGATTTAGCCCAGTAGGGATGCTTGCGCTACTATACCCTGCCGTAGATTGAGCCTTGTAAAATTCCCAAAGACGTAGAACGTCAGGGTTTTTTAGATTGTCATCCACCATTTTGATAGAGTCAGAGTAGCGCTTGGCCCACACAAGGGGGGTTGTGGGCAGGTCAGCATAAACGCTACTAAAGGCTCGCCCTTTAATCCACATGGCAGGGTTAAACGTTTGTTCAATCCACATCATGAACTCTGCAACATTCTCATGGATATTCTTCCAGCCAGATCGTCCAGTTAGCCTATTCTTTTGTGAGAAAGGTAGATTGTATACTAGCTTATTTTGAATTGTTGTTACAAAGTACAGCTTTTGATGCAGCATAGTATCGGGACTAAACGGAAGGCTGCTACGTCCCTCCTTGTCCTTGACGTAGTACCATTTAGTTTCAGACGGCAGCGTACTCTCATACTTATCAAAGGTGTCCATACTGGTAGTGTTTGACCAGCAAATCTCTCCTTCATATACGTAATTGACCTGCACGCTGGAAATGCGAAGCGTATCAGGGCTAAGTGCTACAGGGGCTGCCTTCTTGGCCCGTGGGGCAGTCGCTGGCCGGTACTTGTTGTTAATCTCAGGAGTCCATACCACAGTTGGGCTCTTGAAAGTTAGGGGCAGGCATGTTTTAGTCTTAAGATCGTCGTAGTTTACGTTGATAAAGTGGATACGGGAGCATTCGATATTGTGTTGTCGCATGTACTCCTTGAGAGCGGGGTTTACGCTTTTATACGTGTTGGTTTCCTCTGTCAGAAAGACGAAGAAGGCGAAGTCGTCCTCTATGAAATTGGACCATCGTTGTAGGGACACATGGAGGGGCATACGCGTAGGGTAGTTTGAACTCACAAACGTTTTGGTGTAGGGCTCCCAATTAGGGACAGGGTTATACGGTTTTGACTTTTTGTGAATACTGCTGTGACCTATAGGAGACGGCAGGGCATATTCGTTGATAGTGTTCCACGTAAGACCCTTCCACGACAAAGTGGTTTGTAGAATGCTCAACAGGCCATAACCAATAGAGACCCTGCTGTGTCTGTTAAATAGATTGTTAAAGTAATTAAACGCCTCCCATTGATTGGCGCTCTTGTCAAGTTCCTTCTGGTAACTTTCAGACCACTCTTGGGCTACTTCCTTGACGCGCCTAATGAGGTACGCGGAGCTAATGGGGTCATAGGACAAGGCCTCTCGTGAGGCAGCCACTTGCACGGCCCCTACGGGAACAAAGATGTCAAGTGCCGCTCCTGCAATAGCCCTACCGTAAGTAAATGACTCCCCTCTCTGTATGGCTGTATTACGAAGAAGGTCACAGTCTAGCGTGTAGGGTACGCCACCCATAACAACGCAAGCACCAGAGCCTGCAATAGAGACAAATTCAGTGGTCCTCAGCGCCCAAGACTGGCCGCCATCTTTAGACTTAGTAGAGTACTTTTCGTATGGTTCAATGGTAGGCGTTTCTCCAACAAGCGCTGGCTGGTACTTGAAGCGCGACGTTACGTCTCTGAACTCTTTTACAAAGGAGAGCACATCAGTCGGCGAAACGGACCAGTCAATTTTAAGGCCGTGGCGTTCATTTGGCCGTGCTGAACCGTGTTGCACAACGCGCACAGTAGGCATACCCTCAGCGTTCTTGTAGCACACGATGACCGTCCTCTCGTATGTAGTTTCCTCAATGGAGGTAGCAGAGAAGGAGTCAGTGTACGCGAATAGAACCTTAGACCCTACACCGAAGCCGCCAATCTTGGCATTGGTGCCTCGCTTGTCGGATGCCCCATACGTAGTGAATAGACGAATAAGGTCATCCTTGCTAAGCCCTCGGCCATTGTCCCAGATGTATGCTGAAGGATCGGTGCGCGTAGGTAGTTTTACCTTGATGGGGTCACGTGTGTCGTCGGTCTCGTCGTGGGCATTAGCGTACAATTCACGCCATACGGCACGAGGCTTATTGGAGTAGAGTTTATCGCTTAGCAGAGAGGCCATGAATGGAGAAAACTCAATCGAGTAGTTCTGTTCTTCCTCAACATGGCCACCAGTCTGCACGTCAGAGAGAGTGTTGAGTCGCATAGCGGAACTCCTTCGGTTTTTAACAATTGTTAAGAATGATAGGAAGGGGTACGTTAAGACTCACAAGAGCGTGTTGTGGGCTTTTAACGACCATCCCTTTCCATGAGTTTCTGCACAAACACTAGAGCCTTATCTTGAAACTGCTGTGGCGTGCAGTCCTTACGGTGCATGTTCCACAACAGTTTCCAGCTATGCCAGTCTAGTTTTGCAATCTTATCGCTACGACACCGAGCAGCGTGTTCGCTGTACTCAATGGTTCGTGCGAATGTTTGATCGTATGGTTCGTCTTGTTGAGGCATTAGAATGAAGGCTCCTCTTCTTCCCATATAACCTTTAGCACACGAGCGTTAATCTCCTTCGTATTACACAGTTTACAAAAGTGCTCGGCGTCCTTGTAAGTGTCCCACCTCCCTGTAATAGTCTCCCATTGTCCATGAGGGTGGTATTCTACTAGGTACTTCGTTTTCAGAACCATCATAGGGACATTCTGAATCGGTTCATCGAGCCTCTTTACCATTCCGTCAAGGTAGTAACCCTCACCAGAGTCATTACACATGATAACGAGGTCTCCAAGAGAGTGCTGAAATTTTACGAGATGGTTGTACACATTTCCATCTGGTCCTGTACAGTCTCTCATAGAGCATATGTACTGAGGCTGTTCTCCACAGCTATTTTTAGCAAGAGGCTTAGACCAATCAACTTTTTTACTCATAGTTTGTTTCTCCTGTTTAGGGCTACGTTTCTAACAATTGTTAAGTTTACCCTGCTAACCTTACACTAAGGTAAGTAGGAGGTAAATCCATCTTACGGCTTAGATGTTCAAAGGAGAACAGAACAATGTTCCCTTGAATAAGGTTAACATTAGCCGGGGGGGTCGGTAACGACCTTAACAAATTTTCTATGCCCATGTCAAGCTTTTTCCATCCCTTCGTTGGGGATAACCCTTCAGCATACTCAAGGTTCCCTTTTCTGTGAAGGATTTCAATGATTTCTGAGTAATGGGCAGCAGGTTGTTCTTCATGGATTTCAGTCATGTTAAGCGGTAACCCTTTCTACAAGACGTTGCCAGTTGTCGAACCAATTCGTGTACCGTACAGCGGCCTCACGGCTTCGTGTGTGCAAGGCGTCTACTTCCCCCGTGTCGAAGTACAGGTTAATGCGGTAGGCCCCTTGTACGGCGTCCCAGCGAGGCTGTGTGGCGTATACGGATTGGAAGATTTGTTCACCCATAACGCTTACTCCTCTTGCACGCGTGAATAACATAGTCATCTGTGCCTACCTTAGACGTGATACGGTACAGATTGTGAAACGGTGTAGCCCCTTTAGGGTAATACCGCACGGTGTGGCCAGACATGACCTTAACGAAGTGTGTAGTGTGCGTGACACCGTAGCCTTGCATCTTCTTAGTTGTGCGCTTGATGGTAGCCTTAATTCTGAGTTGCATGTCCGTTTCCTTTTCCATAGTTCTTGACCTTCTCCACAATGGAGGAAGTCGTCGTTAAGTCGTAGCACAGTAAGCAGTCCTTACACTTCTGCCCTGTGCAATTTTGCTTCTCTACGTAAGAGCCTTCAGCAACGTTGTTAAACGTCTTGTCAAACCCTTTAGGAGGTTTAGCCATAATGGCGTCAATCTTAGGATTGCTAAAGATCAGCACCAAATTGTTCGGCTTAGTCTCCGTCTTGAACACGCTACGCACAATGTCTTTGCGTTTAGTCCAGAGTGCAAAGGTTGTGGCTGGGTTCTTTTTAACAATTGTTAAAAGGTTCCTCAGGTGCGTGTCGTTGATTAACTCCCCGTGTGCAGAGAAGCGAAACACACGATCAAGGATGACAGGGAAGGCGTCTGCATGATACAACTTTGACGATAAGTAGTCGCTGTTGTACTGCAATGCTGCCTGTGCATTTTTACGATACGTGTTAAGCATTGAGTGGCTGTAGCACACAGAGCAGATCGTATGCGCCTTGGCTTGATTGGCGGCAATGCAGAAAGGGTTGGTTACCGTATTGGTGCTAATGGCGCGCAGCCCTTCCAGCTTGCCAGACATTTTGCTAATATGAACTCCACTGCGTTGCACAGCAGTAGCTGTTACGTTACGTTGCACCATATACCAGTCCTCCTTTGCTATCGTGTTGGTAGCGTACGTACACAGTAAGGTCTAAATCTTCCCACGTAAGAGTGATGGCTCGCTCGTGTGCATTCTCCGTGTAGAAGGTTACGTCTGGTTGAATGGCTAAGTTGTCACAGTACTGGAACACCGTCATGTTAAGCGGTGTCCACTCAACATCGTCGCTGTCCCGTACTTCGATTAGAGGGAACCGTACGTCAGTCATGCTTTAGCCTCCTTCATTTTTAACAATTGTTAAGAGTTGTGCACTTTGTCCTTTCCTAACAGTAGCAGTGTTGTTAACTACAACAGATAGCCCCGACAACCCAATAAAGGCTGTCTCCATCTTTAACTTTAACTGCTTTAGCGCACTCCCACTTAAGGGTGTTGTTCTCAAGCCAGTCCTCTGCTTCAGTAAGCGAAGGAAACATCTCGTCAGTTATGACTAAACCTCTAGCCATACCAATACCTCCTGAATACAAGTGACCATTCTCATAGCGGTCTTGTTCTTGTGCCTCTTCAAAGGCATCTTTAAGTTTGTCCACTGTTTTAGCTTTGCTTACCATAGATGCGAATACAGCACCCATAACATCTCTCCTTCATGTTTTAACAATTGTTAGGATTTTAAACAGGCAATTCCCATTCCAGACGTTCCTCCATGCTCTTATACCCGCCGTAGTGCTTAAGCTTACGGGCCATGATGCGAGCACGTGATGGCTTACCGGGCGAGCGCTTGGCCTTCTTGTTAAGGCGATGGCGGTACGCCTTGCCGTGAGTGTGGCCAATGGCGAGACGGCCACCACAACAAGGGCAGAGTGGCCTAACGCCTAAGACCCAGCACGCGTTAATGGATTGCATTTGCATTGCTATTCTCCTTGTTTGAGAGATTAAGCAGCGGCATAGAGGGCTGCGGTGTACCATACAGGCGCAGGCCCGTGGTGCCATTCTGCAATGACTGACTTAGCCCCAACATAGTAGGCATGGTACGATTGCACTGTGTCGGGTCGCTTATAAACGTCAGGCATACATTGTGGTGGAGGAGCGAACGGCGCTGTAGGTATACGCATAGGCGGTAACAGGAGGGAGTCTACTAGTCGTGTCGTAGCGTGCACCTTGCCATAACGCTTAGTGTACTCAGCCAAGCAGGCAAGGAACAGAGATACAAGCCACGTGTAGTTACCAGAAGCCTCGCGCACCCATACAGCACAAGGATGGTTCTTATGTGTGCACTTGTAGATGCCAAGGGGCGCTCGATCTTCATCCAGTACATGGTGCGCCGTAGACAGCAGTTGGGCGTATTCAAGGATCATCTTGACGATGTGCTTGTCGCAATGGTATGCAGCGCACGTGGTTGGGTCCGGGCTTAGGTAGAAGATGTTCATTAGGTGCCTCCTTTTTAACAGTAGCAGCTTGCTGCGCGGCGCAGCATTGTTATGAAAAGTCCCCTACATGGTATTCGTACGTGCCTGCACCATGCCCAATGCACCGCACACCGTCAATACGAGTGCGCAACAGATTGTTTGGGCCTACTTGGGCGTGATTACGCCCTAACATGTATGGGGTATGCTTGTGTAGAGGATTACCCTTACGGCCAATGATTGCTCGTAAGATATCTGTGCGTCCGAGAACTTTGCCATACTCGTCCTCAAATACGCTACCCGCTTTAACGAACAAAAGGCCCCAATCTGTAAGTGTGTGTATGCCTTCCTCTGGATACACATGCAAGGCAAACACCCATCCCATAGACGACTTGCCAATATGACGTATTTTGCCTTCGCCACCTGCTTCAATGTGGTAGTAGTTGGTTCCCACAACACATCTCCTTTCTTAACAATTGTTAAATTGACACGATCAGAAGCACGTACCCAATGCACATCACAGCACAGACTACGAACAAGGCTTGCGTGAATGTCATCGGCTCAACCTCCCCCTCTTGATAAGTTCCCCCGTAACGATGCGAAACATTGTCGCATCCCAATGGGGGACCTCCCGCGTATTCTCATCCCAGTACACAGCCAGAAGCCAGTCCGTGTCCGTGTTGCGACGGACTATCTGCTTAAACTTGTAGTATGTCATGATAGGGCGCTCCTCAGGCGGTGAAGAAGGGGATATCTGAGAGTAAAATAACGAACTCAGAGCCGTCGTGTTCCTCAACAACAAAAAGGGCTCCCTCAGGCACCAATCTAACGGACAGGTTATTCGCCCCTCCACAATAGATGTAGGCGTCTGGCCCAAATGTCTCCGACACAAGGCGCTCCATAACACCTTCGTCGACGACTCCCGAGCGGATGGTGTCAATGACGGCCTTGTCAAAGAGACACCATTCTCGGTACTCGGAGTCAACCCACGTAGCCCAGCCAGAGCCATAGCCGGGGCTATAGGCTACGGCAACCTTTCCGTTCTCAATTACCTTCGTAACCTTGATGGGAGCAGTCATTTTTTCGTTCCTTCCGGTTTGAGTTTTAACAATTGTTAGGAATTGTAGCATTGGTAGAAGTCAAGAGCCCGTCATAGCCCACTCATGGTAGGCCTGCAAACATTCAACTAAGGTGCCAGTCTTGTAAAGGGCTAACTGGGTGCCGTGTGTTTCGTAGTAGTCCTCGGCCTCTTCCAAGGAGCAGTAAATCTCCAGTTGCCACGCCTTGGGTGTGTCCCCATCAAGTTCGTACTCAAGCACAGAGAACTCTCCAACGCACTCTCCCGTATCGTCCACGTGAACGGACAACATCCCACAGCAGTCAGTCATAAGGTACGACATAGCGACCTCCTTTTTAACAATTGTTAGAAAACTACCGCCCCTTGCCCTTTGCGAGCCCATCTATGACAGGGAGGCAGGTACAAAAAAGCCCCATAGGCGTTACCTACAGGGCTAAATTGTTTAGGCGATTGGAATCACAGAAGCTTAAGGATAGCCTCCGCCTCAGCCATCGCGGCGGCAAGGTCTGCCTCCCTCGCTGCCTCGACCAGCGCCCGCTCCTTGCGAGAGTGCAGCATCTTAAGGATGCCACCTCCCGCGTCTAGCTCCCTCATGCCCCGAGCTACTAGATAATCGACTGAATCGGGTGAGGCTGTCGTGCCTATGGCATCCCACGAGGAGTCGATGCGAGGCACAAGGCGATAGTGTTTATAGCTCA
>Ga0208644_1002116_pt1 | contig 16010 bp, 22 predicted proteins | sample VirMetDEL_Nov_18_FD_184517 | JGI IMG/M metagenome (GOLD analysis project Ga0208644, IMG submission 184517) | Aqueous microbial communities from the Delaware River and Bay under freshwater to marine salinity gradient to study organic matter... | ecosystem: Environmental > Aquatic > Marine >... | reverse complement strand
CATCATCCTTCCAAGGATATGCAATATTCGTTTTATCTAAATAGTCTTAGGAAACGGAAGAGATTTTCTCCCTGGCTCCGCAAGGATAAAGTCACAGACTTAGAATGTATAAAACAATACTATGGATATAGTAATGAAAAGGCATCGCAAGCTCTGAAAATCCTGACACAAGAACAAATAAACTTTATTAAACAACGACTTGACATTGGAGGATCAAAATGACTACTACGGTAGAACCTACAGTTGAATGGTCCCAGGACCAAATGGTGGAGGTAATTCTTAATGAACCTGATGACTTCCTTAAAGTCCGTGAGACTTTAACCCGCATCGGAGTTGCATCAAGAAAAGAGAAAAAACTCTATCAATCTTGTCATATTCTGCATAAGCAGGGTAGATATTTCATCGTTCACTTTAAGGAACTGTTTGCCCTTGATGGTAAACATGCTAATCTTACCGTAAATGATGTACAGCGCAGAAATCGTATTGTTCGTCTGCTTGCAGATTGGGGACTGATTACTGTTGTAAAAGAAAGTAGCGTAACCGATATCGCACCACTCAATCAAATCAAAGTTCTTGCTTACAAGGACAAGGGTGATTGGATTCTTGAACAAAAATATAATATTGGTAAGAAGGGTAAAACTGTAGAAGCAGAATAAATAATCTTGTGCCATTCGTGCGGCACTCTACAAAAGTCGGAACACCCTAAAAAGAGGTTGGGTTTTTACCCCTCCTCTTTTTTTCGTATCTTGTATAATTAGTAATGGATGCCGAAAGGGTCCACACAACACAAACTCGCTTTTAAAGGAGCTACCATAATGAACATTCAGAGGTATTCTGCTGCGGATCTTCCTGCTCTGATGGATAAGATCACCAAGCATAGTATTGGCATGGACGAATACTTTGATCGTCTATTTGCTCTTCACGAAACTACATCAAACTATCCACCATATAATCTAGTTCAGGTAAATAATGTTGAATCACACTTAGAGATTGCACTAGCAGGATTTAAGAAGAAGGAGGTTTATGTATTCACAGAGCATGGAAAACTTTTTGTCGAAGGACAAAAGGAAGATACAGAGTCGGACAAGACGTTTGTCCACAAGGGACTGGCTCAAAGAAGTTTTAAACGAGTCTGGACTCTATCCGACGACACAGAAGTCAGGGAAGTCACATTTGAAGACGGACTTCTACGGATCGTACTTGGGAAAATAGTTCCAGATCATCATCAACGCAAAGACTATCTCTAAATAGAACTGAATATCGTCGGCGCAGACGGAGGGGAAACTGGCAAAATCCAGTTGACTCCCCTCTTTTTTATTGGTAGAATACTGAGAGGTTGTAGTGTACTATGTCAATTAAATTAGTTCTTTTAAAATCTGGGGAAGATATTATTTCTGACCTAACCGAGATGGTTGTTGGTGAAGAAGAAAACCGCGTTGTCGTTGGATACTTCTTCAAGAAACCATGTATCGTAAAAATGAGAACCCCATCTCAAAATCTTTTGACTGAAGAAAATCAGGGTAATATTAAAAGAGCAAACTATGAAGTTTCTCTTTTCCCGTGGATGCCACTTTCTAAGGATGAAGTTATTCCCGTTACAGCAGACTGGGTTGTCACCATGGTTGAACCAGTCGAAAAATTAAAAAACATGTATATTGAGGATGTCGTCAACAATGAATCAATTAATCAAACTCATTCATCTAACGAACAACAAGATTCTAGTCTCACAGATTGAAGAAGTATCTGCTGATATTGGAGAACCAGATTGTAAACTTATCAAACCATATGAAGTAACTATTGTTGGTGAAAATAAACTATTCTTAGCACCTTGGATGCTAACTTTTACTGAGGACACTGCATTTAAAATCAGTTCAGACAAAATTTTAGCCCTTGCAGATCCATCACCTGCTATTCTTGAAAGTTATCTTGGTTTTATTAAATAATGAGATTTTACACTAATGTTCAGTTGATTGGTAATCAGTTCCTTGTTCGTGGAGTAGAAAATGGTAAGAGGTTTGAAACTAGGGATGAGTTTTTCCCCACACTTTTCGTAAAGAGTAAAAGGGAATCAAAGCATAGAACATTAAGTGGAGAATATGTTGAACCAGTAAACCCTGGTACAGTTAGAGATTGTCGGGAGTTTTATAAGAAGTATGATGAAGTAGATGGATTTGCTATCTACGGAAATGATCGTTACATCTATCAGTATATTTCTGAAAAGTATCCTGAGGATGAGATTAAGTTTGATATCAATCAGATCAAACTTGTAACTTTGGATATTGAGGTTGCTTCTGAAGCAGGATTCCCTGATGTAGAATCTTGCTCAGAAGAAATTCTTGCAATCACAATTCAGGACTATACAACTAAAAAGATTACTACTTGGGGTATTAAACCATTTAACAACAAGCAAAGTAATGTAACCTATCATCATTGTCCAAGTGAGTATGAGTTATTGAATCACTTCATCAACTATTGGATGGTTGACGTTCCCGATGTTGTGACTGGATGGAACATTCAGTTGTATGATATTCCTTATATTTGTAAGCGTCTGAATCGCGTTCTTGGTGAGAAACTCATGAAGCGTTTCTCTAACTGGGGATTGGTAACGGAAGGTGAAACTTACATTCAAGGACGTAAGCACACAACATTTGATGTTGGTGGTTTGACTCAACTTGATTATCTTGATCTTTATAAGAAGTTTACTTATAAAGCACAGGAATCATATCGTCTGGATTATATTGCTGAAGTAGAACTTGGACAGAAGAAACTGGACCACTCTGAGTTTGATACCTTTAAGGATTTCTATACTCAAGGTTGGCAGAAGTTTGTAGAGTATAACATTAAGGACGTGGAACTTGTTGACCGATTGGAAGACAAGATGAAACTGATTGAGCTTGCTTTGACGATGGCATATGACGCTAAAGTGAACTATGTTGATGTGTTCTATCAAGTTCGCATGTGGGATAACATTATCTACAACTATCTCAAGAAGCGTAATATTGTTATTCCTCCAAAGAACAAATCTCAGAAGAATGAAAAGTATGCTGGTGCATATGTAAAAGAACCAATCCCTGGAATCTATGATTGGGTGGTTTCTTTTGACTTGAATAGTCTGTATCCTCACCTGATTATGCAATACAACATCTCTCCAGAAACACTTCTGGATGAGAGGCATCCTAATGTATCTGTGGATAAAATCCTGAATGAGGATCTTAACTTTGAGATGTATAAGGATTATGCTGTTTGTGCTAACGGTGCTATGTTCCGTAAGGATGTCCGTGGTTTTCTTCCTGAACTAATGGAGAAGATGTATGGGGATCGTGTAATCTTCAAGAAGAAAATGCTCACTGCAAAACAGCAGTATGAAAAGACTCCCACCAAGGAACTTGAAAAAGAGATTGCTCGTTGCAATAACATTCAGATGGCAAAGAAGATTTCTCTAAACTCTGCTTATGGTGCTATCGGTAATCAGTATTTTCGCTATTACAAACTTGCAAACGCAGAAGCAATCACTCTCTCTGGTCAAGTCTCTATCCGTTGGATTGAGTTGAAGATGAATGAATATCTAAATAAACTGTTGTCTACTAAGGACGAGGATTACGTAATTGCGTCCGACACCGACTCAATTTATCTTAATCTTGGACCTCTTGTTGATAAATTTTTTGGTAATAAGTCTGGTGATAAAGCAGCGGTTGTTTCCATACTTGACAAGATCTGTCAGGACAAGTTGGAACCATTCATTGAATCCAGTTATCAGGAACTTGCGGATTACGTTTCGGCATATGAACAAAAAATGAGTATGAAGCGTGAGAACATCGCTGATCGTGGTATCTGGACTGCGAAGAAGCGTTATATTCTTAACGTTTGGAATTCTGAAGGAGTTGCATATACTGAACCCAAACTGAAGATGATGGGTATTGAAGCAGTCAAATCATCAACACCTGCTCCTTGTCGTAAAATGATTAAGGATGCCCTCAAGTTGATGATGAGTGGAACTGAAGATGATGTGATTGACTTTATTGATAAAAGTCGTGAGAAGTTTAAATCTCTCCCACCAGAACAGATTTCATTTCCTCGTTCTGCATCTGATGTTCAAAAATACCAATCTTCATCTGACATTTATATAAAGGGTACTCCCATTCACGTTCGTGGAGCATTACTTTTTAATCACTACATTAAACAAAATAAACTTACCAACAAATACTCTTTGATTCAAAACGGTGAGAAGATCAAGTTCGTTTATTTGAAGAAACCAAATAGTATTCACGAAAACATTATTTCTTTCATTCAAGAGTTTCCAAAAGAACTGAACCTTGACAAATACATTGATTATGAACTACAATTTGAGAAATCCTTCTTAGAACCTTTGAAAATCATTCTTGATGCAATTGGTTGGAAAGTAGAAAAAACTGCAAACTTAGAATCTTTCTTTTTTTAATGGATCTTCCTATTGACGATAAAGAACTCGCAACTATTATAAATGCGATGACTCTCGGTGGTGATACCGCTTTGTATCAAAAACTTAAACTAGTACAAGAACTGCGTGAGCAGGGTCTTCCTTATAAAAAAATACTTCGTGAACAATACGGGATGGTAGCGTGATGATTAAAGTAAGATATCAACTTAAAGGGCATCCAAATGCAACACTCTTTAAGTTCTTTAAAACTGAAGAACAGGTGGAGATATTTAAATCTCAAAACCCACATTATATTTTTTGAGTGATTTATGGATTTTCTTAAAGAAATTGTAAAAGAGATTGGTGATGACTTTACTAAGTTAGCATCAGATATTGACGAAACAGAGACTTATGTTGACACAGGTTCGTACATTTTTAACGCACTGGTCTCAGGTAGTATATTTGGTGGTGTATCTGGCAATAAGATTACTGCTATTGCTGGAGAGTCTTCTACTGGAAAGACTTTCTTCTCACTCGCCGTTGTTAAGAATTTTCTTGATTCCAATCCCGATGGGTATTGTCTCTATTTTGATACTGAGGCAGCTATCAATAAATCCTTGATTGAATCTCGTGGAATTGACACTTCTCGTTTCGTTGTTGTTAATGTTGTAACTATTGAAGAGTTTCGTGGAAAGGCGCTTAAAGCGGTAGACTTATATCTTAAGAAACCCTTAGAGGAACGCAAACCTTGCATGTTTGTGTTAGACTCCTTGGGTATGCTTTCCACCGAGAAAGAAATTACCGACGCACTTAACGACAAACAAGTTCGTGATATGACTAAATCTCAACTGGTCAAAGGTGCTTTTAGAATGTTAACCCTTAAACTAGGACAAGCAAATGTTCCGCTCATTGTCACGAATCACACGTATGATGTCATCGGAGCTTACGTACCAACGAAAGAAATGGGCGGAGGTTCTGGACTCAAGTACGCAGCAAGTACGATCATCTATCTCAGCAAAAAGAAAGAAAAGGATGGAACAGAAGTGGTCGGCAATCTTATCAAAGCTAAGACTGCTAAGTCGCGTCTGAGTAAGGAGAATAAGGATGTTACGGTGCGTCTCTATTACTATGAGCGTGGTCTTGATCGTTATTATGGTCTTCTTGAACTCGGTGAGATCGGTGGACTTTGGAAGAATGTCGCAGGACGTTACGAGATCGATGGTAAAAAAATCTACGGAAAACAAATCCTTGCAAACCCAGAGGAATATTTCACCCCAGAAGTAATGGAGAAACTTGATGAAATCGCAAAAGGAGAGTTTAGTTATGGATCATGAAGAATATGAGCACATTAACAACGACCCACATGATGGATGGTGGTTACGACCAGAGTATCAAGATATTGAAGACAAAGATAAATGTCCAGAAAGTTGTAGAACAACTTAAAAAACATCCTCAGGACTGGGACCATCAGAAGCATCTGAAGGATTCTCAGTCCTTGGTTGATAGAGGGTTTGCTGACTTGCCAGTAAGTGCTCTTCAACTTATAATGGGTGGTGTTAAGAACAAGGAAGACTTTGTTGGGGATTCTGAGATAAACATCAAAACTCCTGCATTTGAACATCACAGCGAAATAAGAAAGATCATTCGCAAGCACTTTGGAAATAGAGAACTTCATAGATGCGGATTTCTTTCTCTTCCAGTTGATGAGATTGTTGGAGCACATATTGATGAAGGTACTTACTACCTCACACGAGATAGATATCACCTTTCAATTCTTGGAAGGTATCAATATTTTTGTGGAAAAGAAAGCGTGATTGTTGAACCAGGAACTCTTCTTTGGTTCAATAACAAACTACCTCATGGAACCGTGAATATCGGTGATGAGACAAGAATAACATTTGTATTTGATATGCCACATGGATAAAATTGAATCTCTCATTCTTCGTAATCTGATTCATAATGAAGAATATGTTCGCAAAGTTATTCCCTTTATTAAATCAGAATACTTTGAAGATTTTAATCAAAAGGTATTATTTGAAGAAATTCTCAAATTTGTCCAGGAATATAATCAACCTGCAACAAAAGAAGTTCTCTGTATTGAAGTAGAAAAACGTCAAGATATTAATGACACTTCTTTTAAAGAAATTACACAGATGGTTAGTTATCTTGACGATGACCCATCTGAATTTAATTGGTTAGTTAATACTACAGAGAAATGGTGTAGAGATCGTGCAATCTACTTAGCACTTATAGAATCCATCTCTCTTGTTGATGGAAAGGATGAAAAGAAAGGAAGAGATGCTATTCCTGGTATTTTATCGGATGCTCTTGCAGTTTCTTTTGATACTCATATTGGTCACGATTATCTTCAAGATTATGAGCAACGTTACGAGACATATCACAGAAAAGAGGAGAAGATCTCTTTTGATCTTGAATACTTTAACAAAATCACAAAAGGTGGTTTGCCTAATAAGACTCTCAACATCGCTTTGGCTGGTACGGGTGTCGGAAAGTCTCTATTCATGTGCCACGTCGCTAGTTCCGTCTTACTGCAAGGAAAAAACGTTCTCTACATCACACTTGAGATGGCAGAAGAACGAATTGCAGAAAGAATTGATGCCAACCTTCTTAACGTACCTATTCAGGAGATCGCAGAACTCCCGAAAGTAATGTTTGAAAACAAGGTTACTAATCTTGCGAAGAAAACTCAAGGACAACTGATTATTAAGGAGTACCCAACTGCTTCTGCTCATGCAGGACACTTTAAGTCACTTCTTAATGAACTTGCACTTAAGAAATCATTCCGCCCAGATATTATCTTTATTGACTATCTGAACATCTGTGCATCTTCTCGATATCGGGGAAATAGTAATATTAACTCTTACACTTTTGTGAAAGCGATTGCAGAAGAACTTCGTGGTCTTGCTGTGGAGTTTAGTGTTCCTATTGTAAGTGCTACTCAAACTACCCGCTCTGGTTATGGTTCCTCTGATGTTGAACTGACAGATACTTCAGAATCATTCGGTCTTCCCGCAACTGCTGACTTGATGTTTGCTCTTATTTCTACTGAAGATCTTGAAGGTCTTGGACAAATCCTTGTGAAGCAACTGAAGAATCGTTATAATGATCCGACCATCCACAAGCGTTTTGTGGTAGGTATTGATCGAGCAAAGATGCGTCTTTATGATTGTGAACAATCTGCTCAAAATGATATAGTTGACAGCGGTAGAGAAGAGGAGTATGATTATGAAGAAAAGAAACCAAAGAAATCATTTGAGGGATTTAAGTTTTGAATTACTACTCTGTATTTGATAGAGATGGTAAAAAGATTGCTGATTGTGGAAACATACGTGATGCTATTTCACTTGTAGAAATGAACCCAACCAGATCATACCGTCAAGTCAGATATGTTAACCCACAGACAGTTGATGTCCCTCATATAAGACTGGAAGATGATTTGCAACTTCCAGCACAACAAATTTTACCCCAATCTGAACTAGAACCTTTTATTGTATAATTATGACTGATAAAAAAGTTATTGACTCTAATAAGTATATTGACTTTGTTCGTCAAACCACAAGTCCTGCTAGCACTAACTATGCTGACTTGCTATCCCGTCTCAGTCAACTTGAAGTTGAATCTGATGTTGATGTTCCCCGTCTTCTGACTGCTGCTCTTGGTATGAGTGCAGAAGCAGGTGAGTTTACTGAAGTTGTGAAAAAGATTTTCCTTCAAGGTAAGCCATATAACGAAGAAAGCGTCTTTCATATGAAGCGTGAACTTGGTGATATTCTGTGGTATATTGCTCAAGCATGTATGGCACTTGATACCAACTTCCACGATATTATGGAAATGAACTATGAGAAACTGAGTGCTCGTTATCCTGAAGGAGCATTTGATGTATACCGTTCTGAAAATCGTGTGGAGGGAGACCTGTGAGTAAAGTAAGTGTAGAGATGTCTGTTCGTGCAGCAGCAGCAGTTCGTCAAGTTTTGTTTGATGCACAGAAAGGATATAGTACTGATGTTACTTGTCCTGAACGTGTCTTTGAGATTCGTGAAGTCATTGCTGATCTTGACGATGCAATCAGTTCTGTATTCCCAAAATTTATTGACTGACCCGCAAGGGTTTTTTTTATAAATATCCTTAGAAGAGTATTACTATTTTCTAATGGATATCAATAATCTAAAAGGTTTGATGGAGGCATACCAGCAGGTTAATGTTCCTCAAGAAGTTGATGAAGCAACTGCGATGGCAAAGCGTGGTTATGATGAAGCACCTATCCGTCAAAAGATTGCTAAGTCAACTGGTGGTGGTGAGTCTGCTGATAGAGCATCCGCATTAGAGAAGAAATCAACTTTTGGTGATGCTAAAAAAGCAAAGCAAAGACAAGATCTTGCAAGAAAGCAAAGAGGAGACTTCCGTAAGACCACCTCTTCCTCTCCTGGTCTGCATGGTTATGGTCACAAGTCTGATGATCCTAAGGTAAAGGCAAAGCAGGCAGCAAGAGGAGCACAAAGAGGTGCTCTAACTCCTAATGAGAAGAAAGAACTCAATAGAGAAGAGTTTGATATTTTTAATGTAGTCCTTGAGTTCCTCCAAGCAGAAGGTATTGCAGAAACTGTGGAAGAAGCACAGTGGATGATGGCTAATCTTCTTGATAAAGAAGAGATTGATATTATTGTTGAAGCTTCTTGTGAAGATGAAGATGAAAAGGAAATGAAGAAGGGAAAGAAGAGTAAGAAAGAAGAAGAGGGTGAAGACGAAGAGGAAGAAGAACTTGATGAAGCAACCTACTCTGCAAAAGCAGCAAGAGCAGGTAAGGATATCGGAAAACCTGGTAAAGCATTCGCAAAGATTGCTAAATCCGCTGCTAAGCGTTATGGTTCTAAAGAGCGTGGTGAAAAAGTAGCAGGTGCAGTTCTTGCAAAACTCCGTGCTAAGAATGGTTGATAAATAACCACGGAAGGTTGCTCTAACCCCTTGACTTTTTAGTTGAGGGGTTTTATAATGTCTTTATTGGGGAATTAACTCAGTTGGTAGAGTGCTTGCTTTGCACGCAAGATGTCAGGAGTTCGAGTCTCCTATTCTCCATTTCTAAATACTTGAAAAAGTATAAGTAAATGGCATTAGAATATTCTGAAGTAATGGCAGCGGGTGCTATGTTTTATAGTTCTGCGGAATTAAACAAAGCATCAGAATCAACAGAGTCACTTGGAGAGTGGATAACTGATGCTGCAAAAAAAGTTGCAACTAATGTTGAATTTGGAAGTTCTCGTAGTGAATTTCTTGCATTTATGGAACCAACTCCCGCTGCATTTAAAGAAGCAGTTGTCGGAATATCTGCTGCCCTTGCAATTAAAGGTTGGTTGAAGTCTGATCATGGACAAGGTGGAGATCCTACTGCTCAGAAAGTTTTTCTTACTGGAAATGTTTGGCCTAATGAAGTTGAAAAATTCAGAATTAAAGCGTATGGATTTGATGATTATAATTCTTCGGATTTTATTGTGAAGACTAAAGATAAAAACTACTTTGGTGTATCTCTTAAAAAGAAACCGAAGAAAAATTCTGCAGATCCTACATTAATAAACAAAGCTTTTGATACTGTCTTAAACGGAAATGAGTTCAATAAAATTAAAGAAGAAATTACGGAGTTAAGAACTGAATATTTTGCTGGGTTGGTTAGACAGGCACATGAAGATGGAATTCTTTTTATAAAGGATATTGGTCGCCAGACTGATAAAGAACTTTTTGAAGCAAAGAAAAGAGATAAAAAAATTTTTGATAGAGCATATGTTAATATAAAAGGAAGTTTGTCTGGTGGATATGGTAATGATAAGGCACCAGATGCCATGAGAAAATTTGTCAATGCCGATCTGGCAAAAACAAATAATATTCTTTTTAAAAGACTTACTCAATATATGAATGATAATGCAGATCTTTTTGCAAAAACTCTTATCAATCTTGTTCTCAAAGTAAAGTTATATGATGAACTTTCTGCCAATAAGAAATTGAAAGATTTTAGTTTTGGTTTTGCTCTCGTTACTGGTATTGGTGAAATATCAAAAGGAAAACCAAATGTCTCTAAAGGAAAGGCAATTGACCTTCATACAATCTTGTGTGGTTTAAGTGATCTTGAGGCAAATAAAAAACCATATAAAATTGATGTTGATTTTGAGAAAAAAGCGGAAGCAAATGCTGCAAAAATATTTTTTAAATTATCAAAAGCAGGTGTGAATATTTTGGATATGGAACTAAGATATAAAGGATCTTTTACGTCTCAACCACAATTTTTTGCAACAATAACAAAAGACTTTCAAACTATTTTAACTGAAAAATGTCTTGTTCCAAACCCTGATGGTTTCAGTTAATAAATAAAAGTATAAGATTAAACAATATGAAGAGTTTTTTCCAATTTCTAACTGAGGCAGGACAGTCGCAGGCATCCTTGCAAGCGAAAAAGTTAAACCTCAAGAGTGATGGACACGGTGGTTGGTTAGATACCCGTGGTAATTTTGTTGCAACTACTGAAAAAGGAAAACTTGTCTTTGTTGATAAAAGAGGAAAGAAAAAGCAAGAAGGACCTGCTACAAAACCTGCTACTGCAAAACCACAAGCAGCAGAACCTGCAAAAGCAAAAGCAGCACCAGAAGAGAAACCAAAAGCAAAACCAGCAGCACCTGCAACTTCTGATGTTGATACTGGTAGTGATACTTTAACTGTTGCATTTGGTCGTTTTAATCCACCAACAGTAGGACACGAGAAACTATTAAAGGCTGCAAGAAAAGCAGCAATCGGTGGAGACCTTAAGATTTATCCTTCAAGAACTCAGGATCCTAAAAAGAATCCTCTTGACCCTGATATGAAGATTTCGTTTATGAAGAAGATGTTCCCTGATTATGAGGAGAACATTATTAATGATGATGAAATGAAATCAATCTTTAATGTATTGGTTACTGCAGCAGAAACAGGATATGCAAATGTCAATATTGTTGTAGGTTCTGATCGTCAAGCAGAGTTTGAGAACCTTGCACAGAAGTATAATGGTGACCTTTACAACTTTGATTTGATTCGTGTCATCTCTGCTGGTGTAAGAGATGCTGATGCAGATGGTGTAGAGGGAATGTCTGCATCCAAGATGAGAAAAGCAGTTATTGAAGATGACTTTGAATCGTTCCGCAGAGGAACTCCAAAGACATTAGATGATGGTGATACACAAGCACTCTTTGATGCAGTTCGTCAAGGAATGGGGGCAAAGAAAAAGAAAAAGGTTGCTGAACTCTGGCAGATTGCTCCAAAGTACGATCAACAATCTCTTCGTGAAAACTATGTTAAAGGCAACATCTTTAGGATTGGTGATATTGTAGAGAACTTAAATACTGGATTAGTTGGTGAGATTATTCGCAGAGGAACAAACTATCTTATCTGTGTGACAGAAGATGAGTATATGTTCAAGTCTTGGATTCGTGATGTAATGGAAGCAGATGCAGAAGTACCATCAACCAATCTAAAAAAACTTGTCAAGAAAGCAGTAAAGAGACAAGACTTAGATATTGATGGATTCGTAGATAAGAATGATAAAAATGTGGGACCATATGGAGCATTCATTCCTGCAGCAAGAAATCTTCCTAAAAAGTTTAAAGAAGCATATCAAGAGAAAAGAGTTGAAGGAAAAATGAGAGCACCAGGTAAACCAAACACTCTTGTTGGTACTGGCGGATTCTTTAAGTATGCAGTTGATATGACACCTGGATTTGAGAAAGGAGATAAAACAAATCTGCAATATGGTGCAAAACCTTATAGTGGATATAAGCAATCTAATGTCAAGGATTTCATAAATAAGTATAAGGTTAAAAAGTAAAACTTATACTCATGACTCATCTTAACGATCTCTCTAAGGTTTACTTGGAGAATATTGTAGAATCTGCTGTTCCAGGACAACCTGCAGAAAGACTTGGTGCGGTGACTGCTATTCCTAAGTCTGAGCAGGATGCTGCTCGTGAAAGGATTCTTGCAAAGACAGCAGCAAAACGTGCTAAGATGAAGGAAGAAACTGATATTGACGAAGCTGTAAAGGGTGCTGATCCTGAAATGAGAAGAGCAGCATCTTCTGAAAGAAGAAGAGGTGATAAACCACTTTCAAAATCAGAAGGTGATAAAAATGCTGCTAACATGAAGAGAAAGATTGAGTTTGCGGATAAGATTTCCAAAGCAAAGGGACATATGCCTGGGTACACTTATGGAGAAGCACTCGATCCAGTAGGTCAAGAGGACTCTGATATTGATAATGATGGTGATAGTGATAAGTCTGATAAGTACTTACTTAATCGTCGTAAGGCAATCGGTAAGGCAATTAAGAAGAAACCAGTAAAAGAAGGTTTCTCAAACTGGAGACAAGACCTTGCTGAGGTGATGACTGATACTGAAGATGGTAAAGAGATCAAAGAAAAAAAGGTTAATAATAAAATCAAAATCAATCCAACTCTTGGAGAAGCAGTAGAAGAGATTGGTGGAACATTACTTGAAATGATTGAAATTGAAGGTGTTCTTGATGAACTTAATGATTCTGAACTTCTGCTCTTATCGGATCAGTTAATTGAAGAAGTTGTAGAAGAGTTCTTCTATGAGTGTCTTGATGAGGGATATGAAGTAGAAGAAGTAGAAGATCTTTTGATTGAATCTATTGATACTTCTGCCGCATTACTTTCCGAAGCAAAGGTAACTCTGGGTCACGATACGAAGATTAAGAGCGACAGACTTGAGAAGGTCAAGTCTGCTGTTAAGAAAGTTGGAAGAGCAGTTGCTCGTGGTGCTGGTTATGCTGCAGGTCTTGCAAGAAGAGCAGGATCTGCTGCTAAGAGAGAATTTAAAGCAGGTTATGAAAGAGGAAAGGGTGGATCATCTTCATCTTCCTCTACTTCACAAACCACATCTTCTTCAAGTTCTTCATCAGATTCTTCTGATAAACCAAAGCGTCCTGGACTTCTTGCACGTATTGGTTCTAAGTTAAAGAGTGGACTTAAGAAAGCAGTTGCTAGAGGGGCAAGAGCAGTTTCCAGAGGAGCAAGAAATGTTGCTCGCAAGATGGAAGGTGGTGAAACTAAAAAAGCAGAAGCACCAAAAGCAGCACCTAAGAAAGCAGAAAAGCCTGCTGACCCTTGGGAAGGTAGTGCTACAACTCCACCAAAGGCAAAAGCAAAGAAAGCAGCAGCACCAAAAGCAAAAGCACCTGCTAAGAAAAAGAAGTCAGGTAATTTAGACAATCTTCTTGCTTCTATCAGAAATGAAGAGATTGAAATGCAAGAAGCAGGAGATTGGTGGCATCCAGATCCAGAACAAGATAAGAAACTTCCTGGAAGAGGTCCAAAATTAAGAGCACGCGAAGATCGTGCTGCAGCATCTCAGCCTAAGAAAGACTACAGTAAGAGTCTGAAACCAGGTGAAACTTATATGCAATTTGCAAAACGCAAAGAAGCAGAGCGTATGAGAAAAGAAGAAATTGAGCAGATTGATGAAAAGATCACTGCCAAGACTGATATGGGAATGGCAATCAAGGACTTCTATGCTTCGAAGTCTCCTCAATTAGCAGGAAGAACCAAGGAAGAAAGAAGAAAGGCTGCGATTGCTGCTGTTCTTACTGCTCGTCGTGGTGGTAAGAAACTTGGTGAGCAGATGGATACTGAACCAGCAGAACCTGCAATTGACAAAAAGAAAGAAATGATGGATAAGCAGAAACTTGCTAATATGAAAATGCTGCAGCAGAAGCAACAAATGCTTCAAAGACAAAAACTGCAAATGCAAAAATCAGGAAAACTTCCTTTAGAAGCCGACTGATTCTAAATAGTCCAGGATACTCTCACACGGAGGACATCATGGGCGCAGTAGTTGGGATTGTAAAACCAATCGTACTTCAACTTGCTTCACATCCAGCAGTTAAGAATCTTGTTATTGAACTTCTTGAAAAGTATGTAAAATCCACCGACAATAGCATTGACGATATGGTTTTACTTACAGTTAAGGAACTTCTCTTCAAGCCACAAGCTGAAGGATGATCACCTGCTTCGTAACTAACTGGGGAGTAACCATTGCTTTGGGTCTACTGTTAACACTTTCTGAGTGGTTAGCAAAAACAAAAAGATTTGAAGAGAATGGATTACTTGACCTTTTAACCAACTTTTTAAGAGTGGTTTTACGTAAAGGAGATCAAAAGTAAGGTCTCCTTTTTTTATAAATATTTCTACGCACAAATTTAGTAAAGGTAAAAAAATGGCACTCTGGGGTAATAACGATTCTGTTTATTCTACTGGAACAGTCGCAGTTGATCTTGCTGCTGGAATTGGGACAGGAGCCGTTGGTGTTGTAACGTGGACTAGTGCTGGTATTAAAACTGGTGATTTTATAACTGTTGGTACTGGAGCTACCTACGGTTATGCTGTTATTTCAGGGTTTACATCAACCACTATTTCTTTAGCAAGCACTGCCAATTTTGTTTCTGGACTGACCACTGTTCCTGCAACAACTTATAATATTTCACAAACTCCAGTTTATATTCTTGACGATTCTACATACGATCCACCTCAATCCAAAACAACTGGATTCTCAACAAGCCCAGTCTTTAATGCTGTTTTTGGTGTAGACCAAAACGAAGTTAGTGTTGCTTCTACTACTGCTTATGCTGTAGGTCATAGTGGTTGGGTTGGAATCATGACTTATATTGATAATGGTGGTAACTTAAGAGTTAAGCATGAAGTCTTAGTCGCAGGTGGTATTTTGACTACCTCTGATGCAGGCGACGATTCAAGATTCCCTGATTCATGATTTAGTCTATGATATTTAATGAACTGAACGAGGATAACTTCCTCTTATTCGCAATTAAAAATTATGAAAATCCCCAGGCAGTCACTAAAGAAGACTTTGAAAAGGATTTAAACCATTTCAAGTATATCAAAAGACTATTGAAACGATATAAGAATACGGGTCAATTAAAGACTCATCTTCTTTTAAATCATTTCATTATTCTTTATAATATTTTCGGTGAGGCAACTACACCGATGTTATTCTTCAAGATTGAAAAGGAATTGTGGAGTGTATTGAAAACTTTTATAATATTTTTGGGTAAACTGCCAGAATATCCAAAAACATATATTCATGATATTCAGGTTGATCTTTATTGCTTGTCCGAACTTTACAAAATCTATAATGGAAAAGAAGAAGATTGACAGAATCATAGACATAGTGAGATTGCATCTTCATGAAAGTCTTCCGACCATGGCTATGGGTCATGGCAAAATTGCTGGTAGTGTTGAGGCGGGTGATGATCCCCCTGTAAGAAAAAGAAAAAGACAGTATATGTCTGGTGGTCGTGGTAGCAGAAAATTCTGGCTAGACTATCTCAAATCCTCCAACAGAAATGGAACAAGTTAAGGTTGCAATACTAGAACAAAAGATTGAAGATGTAAAAGATATTATTATTAAGATTGATAATGCTATTGAAAAACTTAGTGAAGTAAATAGTAACGTGAGTAAGATGCTCGCGGTACATGAAGAAAGGATTACCAAGCAAGAAGAAATTGACAACATACTCTTTGCTAAAATTGACAAACTCCGTGATAAA
>Ga0208644_1002115_pt1 | contig 16013 bp, 20 predicted proteins | sample VirMetDEL_Nov_18_FD_184517 | JGI IMG/M metagenome (GOLD analysis project Ga0208644, IMG submission 184517) | Aqueous microbial communities from the Delaware River and Bay under freshwater to marine salinity gradient to study organic matter... | ecosystem: Environmental > Aquatic > Marine >... | reverse complement strand
TCCGACAAGTTCTGTTACTCCAACTCCGTCTATTACTCCGACAACAAGCAACACTCCGACACCATCGTTGAGTCCTGGTGTTTCACCTACGCCTTCACCTACTAATACGCCAACAAGTTCTGTTACACCAACTGTAACAAAAACAGCAACACCATCACCGACACCATCACCGACACCACTAAATTGTCCTTCAAATTTTTGTGTGGAAATTAATATAGATGCCTACAGTGGTTATAATGGTACTTATTCTTTTTATACAATACATAATGGAAAATATGCATGGACTGGTGGTACTTTACCTGGATTTATTTACTATAAAAACACAACACCAACATCGTGGTGTTTAAGTAATGCGTTGGATGGTACTTGTATTTCAACGGGACCATTATCACCATTCTGTGATGGAGAATGTCCTGATTTTGACCCTACGGTAGTTTATAGTGGAACATGTTTACCTGGGCCTTCCAATCCTTGTAGTGGACTTACATTTAGTGCAGACTTTTATTGTAATGTAGTAACAGTTGAATCACCAACACCAACACCTACCAATACTACAACACCAACTCCAACACCAACAACAACTGACAGTACCTGTGCGAGTTTTGGTGCGGTAGTTAGTGTTACGGATGCAACACCAACACCAACAATGACACCGAGCCCAACACCAACACCAACATTTGCACGAAGTGTTAATACGGGAGGAACAGTTAACTTTATAATAGATAGTGGTGATTTTGTGTGTTATGATGTAAAAGAATTAAGTGATTGTGAAACGGGTGTGTTATATTATATTGCCGGTAATTTACAATATAATGGAATCACAGTAGATGTTGGAACCACAATAAAAGCATATTTAAATAATGACTTAAAATGTTTAACATATCAAAGAGATGTTAATGGTTCCGCAACTGCTTATATGGGAGTTGTTCAAAGTACAGGAACCACTTGTTCAAGTTGTGGTATTACTCCAACACCAACACCGACTTCTTCAGTAACACCAACACCAACAATGACTCCAACACCAACACCAGTTCCAACTGTTGCACCAACAACAAATTTTGTATTCCAATCTTGTACACAAAATAAATTGGTAATACAAAGCGCACAACCAGGTACATTGGTTTCAGGAAGAGTAGTTAAAATAAATAATGAATGTTTCACTTATTTAGGTTCATATACTAATTATATACCACCTGTAGGGTATCAAACAGTATATAATAATTTTATAACTTCAACACCAACAACACAATATGATACGTGTACGTCTTGTACTACACCACCTACTTATTATTATCAAGTTATAAAACAGACTGAGAATTGTCAGAATACAGGTAGTTCTATTTATGTAACCAAACCTTCTAATGTATCAACACCAACGGTAGGACAATATGTAAGCTTAAGTGGTTCGGGATATGCACCTTATTGTTGGAAAGTTATTGGAGTATCAACAACAGCAGCAACTGCAACAGGTATTATAGCAGTTCATAATCAATGTGATTGTTCAGATTAAAAATAAAGAGTATGTCTAAAGTAGTAACTATATCAAATATAACGGGAGGTGTACAACCATATGATATATGGGTTTGTGATGACTGCTCTGCCAATAATTGCCAATACGTTGATACAATCAATAATGCATCACTACCATATGATTTTATTCTCCCATCAAATTTTCAAAATTTAAGTAGTTATACTATAAGAATAATTGATAATAATAATTGTATAACTTGTAATACATTCTAATGGCTGAATTAAGTGGAAATACGTGTGAAATTGTAACCTTATTACCTTTAGGGGTGATATGTAATACAGTAAATGCTAGCACACCTATTACTACTAATGGTTCAATATATTTAAATATTACAGGTGGAACTGCACCGTATAGTGTTACTTGGTCTAATGGTGGTCAAGGACAAAGTCTTATTAATCTTAAATCAGGTGATTATACAGCTAATATTGTAGATTATTATGGCGATTATAGTGCAACAACTACATGTACGGTTAATTATGATACTTTTAACTTAGATAAATTTGAAGATTGTTCTAATTCAGGAATTTATGTTTATTATAAATCCCAAGAGCCAAGTATATTTACTTCAGGTAAAATATATGAATTGAATGGTAGAGGAGGGTGTTGGACTAGTAGTGGTACAACATTATGGGCTGGTGAAACATATGTGGACAGTTTTGCTATTATAAATGGTGGTCCGTATGATGATTGTGATAGTTGTCTTCCTGAACCAACACCAACACCGGTTTATCCTCAGTATATATGTTTAAGTAAAAACAGCTCACCATATACTCAATATACATTTGAATCTGGTTCTACTATATACAATGGATATCCTGTATGGGAAGAAACAGGTTCTACAGGTTATAAAATGGTATATATTATTACAAACAGTTCTTGGATTGTGAGTGGATGGACAGGTGGAATATTAACCACAGCAACACCAATTTCAACACCACCACCATTGGGTACATGGATAACCTTAGGCTCAAGTGAATCATGGACTGCCGTTTCTGGTAATTGTACTAATAGTCCAATATCTATAACATTAAGAATAAGTAATCCTTCTTGTAGTGCCACAAATGATGGTCAAATTATAGTGAGTGCTATTGGAGGTGTGCCACCATATACGTATTCGCTAGATGGTTCATTTTATCAAAACTCATCAACCTTTAATGGTTTAGCTGCGGGTTCAGGAACTCTATTTGTAAAAGATAGTGTTGGGACAATACAAACACAAACATATACATTAACCAATCAATCAAGTGTTAGAGTTTATAATTTAGGATTAGGACCATCTTCAAGTGAAACAACAATAGTTAATAGTTTAACTGAAGAAGTTAAAAAACGTTCATACGGTATAGATTTTAGTTCTAGTTTTACAAGTAATTTACCTGTTGTACCTGATATTATAACTTACCAAGTTGGTGTTTCGTATACAATACAATTAAGAGGTTCAAACACCGGTACTCAAAGAGTTCCTTCATTTATTACTGGTGTTACTGTTACCTCTACAGGTGGATATTCGGTCACAAGTACTTCAGAGTATTATGGTAATGTTACTAGTATTGTAACAATAGGTAGTCAAACTCAACCACAAAGTGCAATAACATATAACAAAATTTATAATGTAACTTATAATCCTGCAAATAAAATTAGTGGTGAAAAATTTGATTTAGAGATAACAAATGGAGGTGAGGTTTATACAGGAGGAGCTACTGAATTACCTCAATCTGTTAACTCAAGAGTTCGAATAGAGTTTTCAAAGGTAAAGCTAACCAACACAAACTTATGTAGTAGTATAGGTACAACATTTAATAGTACCTCTAATCAAATTCAAATATCCATATCTGAGTCTAAAATACTTTAAAAAAAATAAACGAGAATATTTATAACAAATGGGTTACATAATAAAAGATACAGCAGCGTTAATTACAACCAAACTAACTGATTTTGGTAGAAAAAAAATTTCCGAAGGAGATTTTAATATTTCATATTTCCAAGTTGGTGACAGTGAGGTTTGTTATGATTGCCTTGATAATACAAATTACACTTCTTTATTTGTATTACAACCTGAAGATAATGCCCAAAACAACACTCCGATTCCACAAAAAAATAAAATGAATATAAAATATCCTTTATATGTGGATTCAACCCAAAGTAGTACATATGGTATACCAGTTAAAGAATCATATGTAGATGATATTTTTAATTCCGCAGCACCTAGAGGATTATTTACCGGTACAACGGGATATAGTTCTACATATAGTGCACAGACTTCTTCTGCTTATACTGTAAACCCGAACTTTATTATTGATGTATCAACATTAAATGGTAGTACGGCATTTACTATAAATGCTAATGTAATTGATTCTACAAATTCTGGACAAACAAAAGTTGGTGATTTCTTAACTGTATATTATGGAACGGGAGTACAACCCATATCAACTAATTCAGTGGTACTAACATATAAAGTAATTGAAATTGGTGGAAACACTTCAGGTAATACTGGTAGTTTTACTGTTGGTGTAGATAGACCAACACCTGATTTTTCTAACTTAACAGGAAATGCTAGATGTATTTTCTATCCTTCCGGTATGACTGAGTTATATGATACATACACTCCGTCATATTATTGGAATCAAGATGCTTTTGATTTTGAAAGTAACTGTGATGTTGCGGAATCAGACGTTAAAGTATGGAATATGAATTCGCCGTGGACTGAGTCACCTGCAGGATTGAATGAGTCAACTCATCAAAATTATAATTATTTTGGTTCAACAGGATATACGGGTACTAAAGAATACTTAGGGTATAATTCAAACACCGGACAGACAGATACGGATAGTACATATTATTACAATTCTTTTAGTGAAAAGATAAATTTATCACCTTCCAACCAAAAGGCAATTTCTATTATTCATTATACTAATCAATCAATAGATAATTTTTATGGTGAGAAATTTGCAATGGAGAGTTATGACATTAGTAATCCATTTGCAACAGGTCAGGGGGCTAATTTTAAACTATCAATACCCTGGTTGTTATGGCATAAAAATTCTAATGGAACTATAGGTCAAGAATTTTATGTCGACCCAACAGGATTTACTGCACAAAATTTATTTCAGGTTAATTTTATTCAATCAATACCTAATATTGATATGAATAATCCTGGTATTAGGTATTTCCATTTATGGGATACAAATCCAAACATAAACGGTTATCCTAACAGAGTAGGTAAAGTTTGGCCAGATTTAAAAATGATTACTATTGATGATGATGAATTAGTTGCAGCATTAAACGGTAAGTCAAATAGAAATTGGACATTACCAGCACCTAAATTAGGTTTAATAACACCAAATACTTTTAATGGATTAGGTACAACAGACGATGGTGTAATGAGTGCAGAAACAGAAACTATGTGGATAACATATAGATTTAATTCAACAGCATTTACAGAGTCATTACATTGTAACTACTATTCAAAAGTAAATGGACCAAATTCAGGTTGTACTGATACCACTCAAGATATTACAATTAGATTTGGTAACGAATTCCCATTTTTAAATAGTTCTGAGTCTTTGACAGGTTTTAGTGCTAATGATTTAATTATATTGGCTCAAAAAACAAATAATACAACTAAACCTGACCCAACACTTTGGAGAGAAATTAATGTTGAATCACAGATATCTGCATCTACAGTTAATAATTTTATTGTACCATCAACATTGACCGGTAATACTATTCAAATAACAAAAACTTTATATGAAAATGCCGCATCATCATTGTATGATTTGAGTGATTACATTGCAATTCCTGAATTGGGTGATACTGGAGTAACATACAATTTTGGGGATGAGTTTTATTTTAATGGTAATATAAAATCTGATATTCAAGCTACAATTTATGTAATGAATTATAAGTGTAATTTAGGACAAACACAATTCTTAACATCTTCAAATCCTACATGGCATGGAGTAACACCACCATATGTTACTGAAATTGGGCTTTACGATTCTAACAAAAATCTTATGATTATATCTAAAGTACAATCACCTGAAAAAAGACAAGGTGTGCAACAGTACCCGATAAAGTTAGATTTTTAATATATGTCAGCAAAAACAGATTTGAAAAACTCCCCAAAGGTGTTGGGGTTGGATATTTCAACAAAAACAATTGGATGGTCATTATTTGACATTCAGACTCAAAAACTTTTAGAACTTACTCACTTTTCTCCAGTAATTAAACCACAACCAAAAAACAAAATTGAAGAGTTGTTAGCTAAGGTTGATGTTTTTGAGGCTAAATTAGCAAATTATAAAAATTTAGGAATCACAAAAGTTATCATTGAGGAACCATTATTAAACTCAAATAATGTATGGACAGTTGGAACATTACTTCGATATAACTCAATGATTACTAAATCAATTTATGATGTATTAGGGGTTGTACCAAATTTTATTTCAACATACAATTCAAGAAAATATGCTTGGCCTGATTTAGTTCAACAAAATGAAAAAGGTAAAAATGTATTGTTTGGAGGTTTACCAAAAGATATAGACAAAAAAGAACTTATTTGGAAAAAAGTTGCAGAATCAGAACCACAGATTGTTTGGTTATATACTAAAAATAGTACTCTTAAAAAAGAATGTTACGACCAAGCCGACTCATATACCTGTGTTCAAGGGTATATGAAACAAGAAGGTCTTTGGTGATTGATTAATCCATTTATTTTATTATATTTTCTGATATGGAAGATGAGTCACTAGTGGTGGACATATTAGAAAACATTTTTGGAGAACCCCGAAACCACAATCATGGTCGGGGTCAGATTTCTTTTGACTGTCCGGTATGTTCTCATGAAATTAAAGGTTTGGATAAAGGTGATGGAAAAGGAAACCTTGAAATTAACTACGACCAACACGTATTCAAGTGTTGGGCATGTGCCGAAACTCACAATACAAAAGGACACTTAGGATATCTTATTGACCGTTTTGGTGGTAAGAAAGACCGTGAATATTACGATTTAATTCGTCCTGACGAGTTTGACAGAGAAGAAAAAGAATATAAAAAGTTATCCCTTCCAAAAGAATACCAAAGGTTTGAAGACGTACACCCTGCTCATATGAAAAGAAGAGAAGCGTACAATTACCTTAAGAAAAGGGGAATCACTGAAGAGATTATTCAAAAGTATGATATTGGTTTTGCCGAGACTGGTGAGTTTGCGGGTAGAATCATCGTACCCTCTTATGATTTGAGGGGTGAGTTAAATTACTTTGTGGCACGTAGTTGGTACCCAAAAGAGAAGTTTAAATATAAAAACCCACAAGCACCAAAAGAGTTGTTAATTTTTAATGAGAGTAGAATCAATTGGGATAACGACATCTATTTGGTTGAGGGTGTGTTTGACGGATTCTTCGTACCTAATTCAATACCCTTATTGGGTAAGTTTGTATCCGACCTTTTGTGGGAAACTCTTTATGAAAAAGCTCAAGGTAGAATCAAAGTATGTTTAGATGGTGATGCTTGGTATGATGCGATTAAGATATATGAAAAACTAAACGGGGGTAAATTATACAAAAAAATAGATATTATAAAATTACCAAAAGATAAAGACTTGGGAGACTTACGTGGTGAGATACTTCCTGAATATTATGTAGAATTAGAAAAACAATGAGATTAGAAGAAATAGCAAAAGAAATCAGAGATGTCGTAGATAAAAAGAAAAAAGATTTAAACTTACGATTTATTGAAGAAGACCACATTTATTATATGAAAGACCTTAATGGAAGAATTAGGTCTAATTTTCCGTCAGTATCAAAAGTAATAAAGAAGTTTTATGAACCATTCGCCTCTGAAGATATTGCCTACAAAAAGGCAAAAGGTGATGTAATAGAAATGCAAAGGTTACTCGATGAATGGTCAGCAGCCGGTACATACGCAACAAATATGGGGTCACGTACCCACTTTTTATTAGAAAAGAAAACCATTGAAATGAATGGTGATTACAAAGAAGTGCGTGAGCCAATTTTTGAATGTGATTTAGAGCAAGAAATCAAAAGTAATAGTATGATTAAAGCTGGTGAGAAATTCCTTAAACTGATGAAGGAGAGGGGTGCAGTCTTACTTGACACTGAAATGGTTTTGGGTCATCCTGAACTTGGTTATACCGGTCAACCAGATAAAACTTGGTTAATTATGAATAAGGAACAAACAGGTTTTGGTTTAATAATTACAGATTGGAAAACCAACAAACCTAAAAATTTTCAGGTTAATGATTTTACAAAACCGATGTATGAACCATTTGAAGAATATCCAAACAACGCCTTAGGACATTATTACTTACAATTACCATTGTATGCAAGATTGTTACTTAAAATGTTAGAAGGAACAAAATATGAGAATTTAAAATTAATGGGATGTATTATTGTACTTTTGGGTGACAATTCAGAATTTGAAGAGTATAGAGTACCAAAAGAAGTTATCAATAAAGTCATGGATTTAGATATAAAAAAATACCTTAAATAATAAAATGGACGCAACAAAATTAAATATAAATTTTGCTGAACAACCAACTGTTCAGTGTGAAGAGTGTGGTAATAAATTTTTTAAAAAAGTTACCGTTATGAAAAAAATCAGTAGATTATTAACAGGGGCATCTCAAGATGAAATTGTACCTTTGGAAACTTATGCCTGTGATAAGTGTTCTCACGTAAATAAAGATTTCAATCCTTTTGAAGATGAAAAATAATGACTTTATATTTTGGGATGAAATGTGGAATGTTAGTGGTGACACAAAAGATAATGAAATACAGATAAATAAAGAAGAAATTAAAGAGTAATGAGATTATCAAATAACATAGGAAATACACCTTTAATTAAGATATCAGATAGGTTGTATGCAAAGGGTGAAATATTCAATCCAACAGGTTCAATAAAAGACCGACCTGCTAGTTATATTATTAACGATGCAGAAAAAAGAAAAATTTTAAAACCTGGTGATACTATTATTGAAGCTACTTCAGGCAATATGGGTATATCTTTTGCTTGGCTTGCGGCTGAGAGGGGATATAAGTGTAAGATTGTTATGCCTTCTAATATGTCTGAGGAAAGAAAACAAATGCTTCGATTTTACGGTGCTGAATTGATTGAGGTAGAGGCGGGAAACTTTGATGAGGCGATTAGATTACGTAACCAACTTGCAGAAGAAAATGGATGGTTTAATTGTAACCAGTTCGCCAACCCTTTGAATATTAAATCACACCAAGAAACAACTGCGGTTGAAATTATTAAAGAAATGGTTGCCGAAATGAAATTATATGTTCAAGCATTTGTTAGTGGTACAGGAACAGGTGGGACATTAATGGGAGCAGGATTAAAAATTCGGGAGGTCGTTCCAAGTATGAAAATTATCGCAGTAGAACCAGCAGAATCACCCGTTATGAGTGGCGGACAACCGGGTATTCACGGAATTCAAGGTATTGGTGATGGTTCTAAATTTTTAGTAGATTTAAAAGATGTTGACAAGGTCATTACCGTATCTACTGAAGATGCAAAAGAAAGAGCCAGATTATTAGCTAAGGAAATGGGTATTTTTGTTGGTATATCAGCGGCGGCTAATATTTTAGCGTCTGAAAGATGGATTGAAGAGAATAATCCTAAAGGTGTTGTTGTTACTTTTTTATGTGATAGGGGTGAAAGGTACTTAAGTTGTCTGTAATGGAATATTTTTTATTAGCTTTAATACAAATAAGTTTTAATCTACTTAAAATACTTGAGATAAAATTTTCATATGATGAGGACATGGAAAAAACCCTCATAGTTGGTGTCCTCTTAAGTATTGTATGGTTATTCTCAACAGCAATTGGTGTGTCTGCAGTTATCAAACTTGATTATGTGATGATGATTGTTTATGTTTTATCATCAACATTGGGTAAAATATTAGCACTTAAACTACAAAAATATTATAGATTAAAAAATAAAAAATATGATAAATAAATTAGTACACTTTTCAGATTTACATGTTCGTTTATTTAAAGACCACGATTTGTATCGTGATATTTTGATGGATATGTTGACTCAATTTAGAGAAATAAATCCTGACCGCATTGTTTTTACAGGTGACTTAGTTCACAGTAAGAATCAAATGACACCTGAACTTATTGAGTTTGTGGCTTGGATTTTGACGGAGTGTGCAAATATTACAAAAACCGTATTAATCATTGGTAACCACGACTTTTTGGAGAATAACTTAAATAGAGTTGACGCACTATCACCAATCATTAATTCTTTGGAGAACCCTAATATTGTTTATTACAAAGATGCTGGTGTGTATACCGATGAAAACATTGATTGGGTTGTGTATTCACTAACCACCCATAACATACCACCAGTTATTGAAAAATCCGACAATATTAAGATTGGACTCTTTCACGGTCCCGTTCAAGGTTTAAGTACAGACATTGGTTATAAGTTTGACGAGGGATATGATACTGATAGATTTGATGGTTGTGATTTAGTATTATGTGGTGATATCCACAAACGACAGATTTTTGATATTCCTGGTAACAAAAAAGCTTATATGATTGGTTCAACTATCCAACAAAACTTTGGTGAAAGTATTAATAAACATGGTTATGGTATTTATACATTAGATGATGATAAGTACGAAACGGTGGATTTAGTAAACTATCGTCCGTTTCTTAAATTCAAGATTACCGATATAACTGACTTGGAACATGGCATCGAAAAACTCACAAATAATTGATTTAGATAATAAACTGTGGAAAGACATTGACCAGTTTTGTAAACTAAATGAAATCGAAGATACTGAAAAATTTTTCAGAGATTGTTTTATAAAAGGATATTCAATAGAAAAGAATGGTCTATTGAATACATCCACACCTCAAATTGTTGAGAAAGAAATCATAAAAGAAGTAAAGGTTCCTGTTGAAAAAATTGTCGAGGTAATTAAAGAGATTGAAATACCGGTTGAAAAGATTATTGAGGTTGAAGTCATCAAAGAAGTTGAAGTAGAAAAAATTGTAACAAAAAAAGTTCCCGTAGAAAAAATTGTTGAGGTTGAAGTTATCAAAGAAGTTGCAGTAGAAGTTGAAAAGATTGTTGAAAAAGAAATAATCAAAGAAGTAGAAAAAATTATTGAGGTTGAAAATAAAGAAAAAATTGATGAACTGTTGTTAAAAATACAACAGTTGGAAAAGGAACTTAAGAAAAAACCTAAAACCGTAACAAAAGAAGTAGAAGTACCCGTTGAGGTTATTGTGGAAAAAGAAGTTTATATAACTGATGATGAGCAGGTAACTGAACTGTCTAAAAAAATGAATCAGTTAGAAAAAGATAAACAAAAACTTTCCACTAAAAACAAAGAACTCACCAAAAAAGTACAAGAATTTTCCACTAAAACGGAAGAAATGGAAAATAATTTCCAAGAAGAACAAAATCAGTTGTTGTTAAAAAAACAACAACTGAAATCAGATTATGATATGCAAATATCCGATTTGATACAAAAGATACACGAATTGGAAAATAGAGAACCAATTAAGGTTGAGGTTATTAAAGAAGTACAGGTTATAAAAGAAGTTCCTGTTGAGATTATTAAAGAAATTGAAGTTGAAAAGATAATTGAAAAAAAGATAACAAAAGATATTGATAAGGTTAAGATGTTACAAGAAACTATTCAAAAACTTCAATCAGAACTCAGAGAAAAAAAAGAAAACATTTTACTATTAGAAAATAATATAGTAGAATTAAAGTCGATGGTTGGTCCTGTAAAAGGAAAGATAACAACCTCATCAAATTTAGGAGATAATTTATACAAATGATGACAACACTTTTATCATGGTTAATCGCGGCTTATGGAATGAGCCAAATAATAGTTTATGGAAGTATTTTTGAAAAATTCAGACAATCCATACATAAATGGGGTAACGACCCTTTTGTACCTTTTGGTAATAGTATTGGTAAGTTCATATCAGGACTTATTTCATGTATGATGTGTACCTCAACATGGGTTGGATTCATAATGAGTTTTGTGTGGTCACCCTTTGTTAATTATATGAGTGTACATCCAGCACTTGGAGTATTCTTTGATGGTATGTTAGCATCAGGAGGAGTATGGGCAATCAATGCTATTGTTGAGTGGTTTGAAAAGAAATAATGGAAAACGAAGAAGAATTAAAAAATATAGCCAAACAACATTTATTTCCGACAGATTATCGTTTGTTGTTTAGAATCATAGCTTTATTTGTTAGTTGGTATTATAATAACTCTTTTATATGGGGAGTTATCCATTTCTTTTTAGGGTGGATTTATCTAGTCTATGTTATGATTATGGGTGGTTTTTCTGAAGGAGGTTTAGGGGATATAATTGATTATTATATTAAAAACTAAAACCATCTATTTTTTTTAAAATAAACCCACATACTAAATACTGTAATAACACAAAGGGAAGTAAAAATCCAAAATCCTTTGTCATCACTAATTAAAGGTACATCATCAAAATTCATACCCCACATACCTGTAAAAAATGAAAGGGGTAAGAATATGGTAGACCAAACAGTAAGAAGATTAAGTCTGTGGTTTATTTTTTCATTTTGTTTTCTTTCATGAACCGTGTCTAAAGATTCCATGATTTGAATGAGAGTATCTATCTGTTTATCTTCGGGGTGTTCAAGTTTGTATTTTAACATATTAGATTTGAATTTGTGAACTTCAAGCGCGCTGAATGGAAACGAATCTTCATCGATGTATTTCTCAATCAGTTTGATTTGTTTTTTAAATTCATTTATTTCTTCCATAAGTCTAATACCCATAATAATGACTCTATAAAATAAGATATACCAACCAATAATAAACCATAATGGGTCCAACCATTTGAAGGTTGTTCAAAATCTTGAATGATAGAGGGAATTGATGCTAATATAATAGTTATTGAAAATAATAATTTAACTAGCTTGTTATTCATCAATTTTGTTATTATATTTCTCATAATAAAACTTTAATTATAATTATGCCAAAGTCTAAAAAAAGAGGTGGCCAAAAGGCACACAACAAAAGAGTTCAGCGTAGAAAACAACAAGTAGCAGCTGAAAGACAAAAAATTTCAAATATTTGGAATGAGGAAATCATGAAGGAGATTGAAAAACTCCGTGCCGAAAAAGAGGCATCAACTGAGGAAAGTGAAAACACTTCCGGTAATATGACCCTAAATTTGGGGTAATGGATTTGTTTAATCCACCAATAGAGTTGAATTATAAAAACATGACACACAATTTAAATGTGGAGCAATTAGAGAACCCATACGTTCAAGTAGTATGGGAAGATGTTCCTGAAAATTTTACAACAGAAAGAATAAAACGAGTTAAGGTTTACTTTGAAAACAAGTATAAATCAAAGAACGTAAACGTAATAACTAAAGTTAAAACAGAAGGTGATGAACAACAATCTGTTGATGTGTCTGTTAATATCTTGGATGAAAATTACCAAAAAGAATTAATTACAACCTTTTTAAGTAGTCGTGAACTTGACAACATAAAAGATTCAATATTTGAATTAGATAAAGTTGTTGAAGATAAAATAGCTACGGATAAAACAGAAATTACTCCATTTAAAAAATGGTATATTAAGAAGATTGAATTCTCCAACTTTTTGTCGTTTGGAGACAATCAGGTTTTGGACTTTAATAAAGTAAAAGGTATCAGTACAGTAGAATCTAACCCACCAAATTTTGGGGGTAAGACTGTGTTGTCTGTTGACCTGTTGTTGTTCCTTTTTTTTAACACCACAACAAAATCAAGTAAAGCAGAAGAAATCTTTAATAGATTTAGAGATAAGAATACGGTGAGTGTTAAAGGGGAAATTTCTATTGATGGTGAGGATTATATTCTGATTCGCAATGTGGAAAGAAAATTAAAGAGGGGTAGTACTGACGAGTACAATGTCTCAACAAAATTGGATTTCTTTAAAAAACTTGCGGATGGTTCATTGCAAAATTTCACCGGAGAACAACGAAGAGAAACGGAAGCGTTTATTAAAAATTCCATCGGGACAATGGAAGATTTCTTAATGACAATTCTAACAACAGCAACAAACCTTGAAGAACTTATTGATGCAAAACCGACCGCTCGTGGTCAAGTCCTTTCTCGATTCTTGGGATTAGATTCTCTTAAATTAAAAGAAGAAACCGGAAAAGAGTTATATTCCACATTCTCAAAAGGAATGTTGTCCAACATATATAATGTTGAGACATTAAAACAAGAGATTGAAGAACTTAATGGGAATATCAAAACCTACAAAGAGAATATTAAAATTCATGAAACATCATTAGTTGATGTGGAAGGAAGAATTAAGAAAGGGCAAGATTATCGAGATGAACTAATCCAAAAGAAACATACAGGATTAGATGAAGAACTTATTACTTTAAAACCACAAAATCTTGAAGTTGAAATCAATGAGTTTGATGTAAAAATTGTAAGGACTGAAGCAGATTTATTAGAAATAAAAGTCATTGAACCTAAAGAATATTATCATGAGGATAAACATGATGAGGTTAAGGAAAAACTTTCAGATATGAAAGTTAAGGTAGGTTCATTGCAATCAAAAATTGCAGATATTAAAGAAGAGTTGGAAGGTTTTGATGGAGGATTACAATGTCAATATTGTGGTATTGTATTGGCTCAATCAGAATACACTGACAAAAAGAAAATAGCGTTCAATGATTTGAATATTGAGTTGAGTTATTCAGTTATTATGTTGGAATCATATGACAAGGAAGAAAAGACATACGTTCAACTTAAAAAGGATTTTGATGAATACGAAAGAAATAAGTTAATCAAAGAAAAGTATGAAATACAAAAAGAGTCTTTGGAGCTTAAGAAGAAAGAGTTGGTTGAAAAACTTCGTAGGTATAAAGAGGCTCAAACAATGTTAGAGGAAAACAAAAAAATTGATGAAACTCTGATGAAAGCTGACATGAGATTAGAAGAACTCAAAAGAGAAAAAGAAGGTTACATGCTCAGTGTACAGAATTTAAACAATCAGATTGAAAAGTGTCAAGAAAAGATTGAATCTAACAATAACAAAATTACTCAGATTGCCGAAGAGTTTGAAAAAGAGAAAATCTACAAAATATATTTAGACATATTTGGTAAGAACGGTATTAGTAAAATGATTATGAAAACAATGATGCCGGTGATTAATTCTGAACTGCAGAGATTATTGGCTGATTCGGCTAAGTTTAAACTTGAAGTCAGAATCAATGATAAGAACGAAGTTGAGTTCATTCAAATTGATAATGAAACACAAATAGAGAAGTTGATATCATCGGGTTCTGGATATGAAAGAACAATATCTTCTTTAGCTCTTCGTGCAGTCTTGAGTAAAGTTTGTTCATTACCAAAACCAAACGTCATTGTATTTGACGAGGTGTTCGGTAAGATTTCAAATGATAATTTGGAAATGGTGTATGAATTCTTCGTAAAGATTAAATCATACTTCGATAAGATTTTGATTATTACTCACAATCCAATGCTTAGTCAATGGTCTGATGGAGTTATTAAAATTGAAAAAGAAAATAATATATCAAAAGTAATACAATAATGGAATTTCACGCAGCTAAGAGATTAACAGAAGATGGACAACAGAAAGTGGCATTGGTGGATATCGATGAAACCATCTGTTACTATGAAGATGAGAATAACAGAAGATATGATTTGTCTATTCCAATTGATGAGAATATTGCAAAGATTAATAAACTTTATGACGAAGGGTGGAAGATTGTTTACTGGACCGCTCGTGGTTCCGTATCAAAGAAAGACTACACCGACTACACCAGAGAACAACTAAAGTCGTGGGGATGTAAGTTTGATGATTTGGTGACAGGTACATCACCAATTCCAAAACCACACTTTGATTTGGTCATTGATGACAAAGCAAAAAGAATCGAAGAGTTATGATGAATTGGACTGAGTATTTTTTAAACATAGCTGAAACAGTTAAGTTAAAGTCAAAAGATAGACGCACACAAATTGGTGCGGTAATCGTGGGGAAAGATAATGAGATTGTATCTACAGGGTACAACTCATTTCCTCGTGGTATCAATGACGATATGGATTATCGTCAAGTCAGACCGGAGAAGTATTACTGGTTTGAACATGCAGAAAGAAATGCGATTTATAATGCTGCCCGTATTGGGGTTAGCCTTCGTGATACAACAATGTATCTAACCTGTGGTATTCCATGTAGTGATTGTGCTCGTGGTATTATTAGTTCAGGTATCAAACGTATCTATTGTAAACAAGAGGATACGACAAAAAACAGAGAACACTGGGATGAACACGCACAAAGAAGTCGACAAATGTTTGAAGAAAGTGGTGTTGAAGTGATTTTTTATGAATAATTTTTTGTATCTTTGATTTATAATCAGAAAGATATGTGCATTTCAAAAATTTCAAATCAAGAGTTATTAGATGAACTCAAAAAGAGA
>Ga0208644_1002112_pt1 | contig 16020 bp, 15 predicted proteins | sample VirMetDEL_Nov_18_FD_184517 | JGI IMG/M metagenome (GOLD analysis project Ga0208644, IMG submission 184517) | Aqueous microbial communities from the Delaware River and Bay under freshwater to marine salinity gradient to study organic matter... | ecosystem: Environmental > Aquatic > Marine >... | reverse complement strand
TGATTTTCTGGTGACGTACTCGATGAAGATAATCCAGTTATTTGAAAAGGGACTCCATCAGATCCAGTAATCCACAACTGTCCAGATACAAAGCAATTACCAGAAATGTTTATATCTCTATTAAATCTTGCATTACCGCTAACAAGCATTGAGTCTCCAGCTAAATCACCTTGACCAACATGTAATCCACCACTAGCATTAATTTGCTTTAAAAAACTCTTATTTCCATCTATGGTTTGATCACCTGTTTGATAAACCAATTGAAGACCAGTAACTCCAGTAAGTGCCACCTCTAAAATCTTATCACTTAAGTCAGCTATTTGTTTTATCTGTATTAGTTGCATTTACTTATTATACACTTTTTAGTTTGATTTTTTAAATTTTATATTTAATATCATTCATGAGTTTATCAATATACAAACCAAATTCAAAAAACACTGGATGCGGATTTAGCTTCCAATTGGGCAAGGATGCAAAGACAGGAAATTCATCTTTATACATAAAATCCATACAACAACACTCTTGGGACGATAAGAAAAAACAAGGATATTTTCAAAAAAATATCGGGGACGCAGAAAAAAATATTACGTTAAAATTTAATGAATATGAAGTGGGTGAAATGATTCACGCGTTATTAAATAGATCGGAATATTCAACCTTTCATAGCTTTGGGGAAGATAAGACAGTAATTAAATTTGTACCTTGGGACAAGCCCGTTAAAAACTCAGACAATAAATCTCCATGCTTCGGCGTTTCTTTTACTAGAAACGGTAACCAATCCTTTAAAATAAGCTTAGAGCCTGGGGAAATTCAAGCGTTAATACAATTTTTAAAATTCATACTAAATTCTATTTTTTCAGAACGATCATTATATCATAAAGCAAAAAGCACCTATCAAGAAACAGAAGAAGCTCCATTTTAATGAAAAAAATTATTTTTCACAGTAATTATCATAAATTATTTACTGGTTTTGGCAAAAACGCTAAGAATATAATTTCTTATCTTTATAAAACTGGAAAATATGAAATAATTGAAGTTGCAAACGGGAAAGGAATGAATGATCCAGAGCTTTCTAAATTCCCATGGAAATGTATTGGAGCTTTTCCAGATCCCTCAGATCAAATCTCACCAGAAGAACAAAAAAAGCCTGAGTTCCAGAGAAACCTATCTTATGGTCATTACAAAATAGACGAAATCATCGCAAAAGAAAAACCAGACATATATATAGGAGCGGAAGATATATGGGCTTTTGATGGTTTTACTAAAAGAGTTTGGTGGAACAAGATAAATTGCATGATATGGACCACTTTAGATAGCTTGCCAATTATAGATACAGCAGTAAATTCTGCGTCAAAAATAGAAAACTTCTATACATGGGCTAGTTTTGCATCTAAAGACATGAATAGAATGGGGTATTCACATGTTAAAACATTAAACGGATCTGTGGATACCTCTAAATTTTATAAATTAAAAAACGAAGACAAAATAAAACTAAGAAAAAAATTTAATATAAATGAAGATGATTTTATCACTGGTTTTGTCTTTCGAAATCAATTAAGGAAATCTGTGCCCAATTTACTAGATGGGTTTAAATTATTTTTAGAAAAAAATCCAAAATCAAAAGCTAAACTACTTTTGCATACTCACTGGTCTGAAGGGTGGGACATACCGCGCTTAATCAAAGAAAAGAAAATAGACCCAAATTTAATTTTAACTACTTATTTTTGTAAAGCCTGCAGGCAATATGAAATTAAACCATTTTATGGTCAAAATCAAGATTGTAGAATTTGCGGGGCCCCCAAAAGCCAAGAAACAACAAATATAGTAAATGGAGTTTCGGAATCTCAACTTAACGAAATATACAACATAATGAATGTCTATTGTCATCCGTTTACGAGTGGAGGCATGGAGATTCCTATTTTTGAAGCTAAGTTAACTGGCTTAATTACTTTAGTAACTAATTACAGCTGCGGAGAAGATAGTTGCACAAAAATAAGCGGAGGACTACCACTAGAATGGTCTGAATATAGAGAGCCAGGAACTCAATTTATTAAAGCAACTACTAGCGCTAAATCAATTAGCGAAAATTTGGAATTAGTATTCAATATGTCAGATCAAGAAAGAATACAAACTGGAGATTTAGCAAGAGATTTTGTGTTAAAAAATTACTCAATCGATGTCATAGGCAAAAAACTCGAAGAAATAATCGATAATATGCCAGACAAACAATATAACTTCGACATTAAACCCTCCCTTAGAGATCCTAATTATAATCCTCCAATTATCAAAGATGACTTAAAGTGGTTAATTGATATATATAAAAATATATTAAAAGTTGACGTAGATGTATCAGACGAAGGTCTACAAAATTGGGCATTAAAACTAAAACAAGGAACAAAACGATCTCAGGTTTTAGATTATTTTAAGTCTGTTGCTTTCAGGGAAAATCAGGAAATGTATAAACCTGATTTTGAAGACTTTCTCGATAAAGACGATCAAGATAAAAGAATCGCCATAGTCATATCTGGCGAAGATGAAGATGTATTTTTATCAAATAGTTTATTAAATGGTATTAAAAAACAATATCCAAATCACAACATATACGCTATTTTAAAGCCAGAGTTTTTCCCTTTGATTTCTAGCAATAAAAATTTACATAAATGCATACCCTTTTCGGATCAACTGCAAGACCCAATGATACTAGAAGGAAAAGGCAAACATAAAGGGTATTTCAATATAGCTTTTTACCCAGAAACAACAAAGAATAAAAAATCTTTTTGTAGAAACAACTTAAAATAATGTTACAATGCCGCATATTCTAGAAGAATTTTCAAAGTGTTGTGATGCAGAAATCTCAAAACCAGAGATCTGCGATCATTTTTTCCCAATTAAGTACGATAACTATATTGTCATTGTTTGCGGAAACAAAAAACAATCAATGTCCTATATTTACTGGATGGATGTGGTCGATCTGATTAAAGACAAACTCTCAAAGGCTGGGATTAGCATTGTTCAAATCAATCAATATAAATACCCAGCACTAAAATCAACAAATCTATGCTTAGAATCAATATCTTATCAACACATCGCTTATGTTATTAAAAATGCAAAATCAGTAGTTTCCGCAAATGGCTTACTAACCCACATAGCCAGCTCATACGAAGTCCCTTGTGTATCACTACACGGAGAATATTATCCATCAACATGCGGCCCCTATTGGGGCAATAATAACATAAACCTCGACGCATTTTCTAAAGAGATCAAGCCATGTTTTGAATCTAATGACCCACACTCTTTAATTAATAAAATCAAACCAGAAGCAGTAGCAAATTCAATTTTAACAACCCTAGGTATAAAAACCAAAACCAAGATAAAATCTTTATTTTTCGGTGCGAACTACCCAAATGAAGTCACAGAGGTTAATCCAAATTTCTTCAACCAAAATATCATCGACCCAAACACACCAATTAATATCAGATTAGACTGGGAGTTAAATCTGCAAAACGCAGTAAACTGGTCTCAAAATAGAAAAGTAAATATTTTTGTCGATAAACAAGTTGACCCTAAATTCTTTTCTTACATCAAAAACAGTATAAATCAAATAAATTTTTACGTAGATGAAAACTCTAGTCCTGAATTCTTATCTTTAATAGAAGGCTTAGGATTAAAAATTAAATTGTTCTGCAAAAAAAACGCAGACAAGAACAAAACAAGACTAAACCTACTAGACCACATCGTAGAAGAAAACCCAAATTTATTGAAAAAAGATATTGACTTTCGTGAAGAAATATGCGATAGTACTTTTTATAAAAGCTCAAAATTAATACTTTCAAAAAATCAGTTTTACTCTAGCTACTTTTCAATGAGAAATAATATTCCAAAAAATTCTTCAAAAGAAAAGGTTGTAGACCATCCTGAATTTTGGGAAGATAAAGATCACTTCTATATATTTAATAAATAAAATGCCAAGAGGACGACCAAAAAAAACGCAAGAAGATCAACAATCTGAAGAAATGCAAGAAGGAACAAAGCTGAGTGATTTTGGACCTGATTTATATAAGAGAGATGAAAATGGACTGCTCTTAAATTCGGAATATAAATTCAATGAAGATGGCTCGATTGATTGGCGGGCAATGATTAAGGACGAATATCTTTTCCCTAATAAATCTTGGTTTGAATTAAGAAATAAAGAAATGCCTTCCTCAACGGACGGTTTAGAGGATCATCAATTATTAATTAAGCTTGGCGGAATTAAAGAATTAGCTAAATTAAGAGGATTTAAAAATGTAACATACAAATTCCAGAAGTGTGAAGAGTCTCATGTAGCAGTTACATGTGGAATTAATTTTATAGGAAATTATGAAACAGGAGGCGAAGTTGTTTATTTTGAAGATGCAGCAAACGCAACTCTAAACAATACTAGTAGTTTTGCAACTAAATTCCTTGAAACTATTGCTTGTAATCGAGCTTTTGTGAGGTGTGTTAGAAATTTTCTTAATATACATATTGTTGGAGATGATGAAATTGATAAGTCAAACAAAACAACATCAACAGCATTGTCCCCATTGACACCAAATTCAGTTTTAGAAAATAAATTTTCAGATTTTGAGTCCCTTAAAGAAGAATTAAGAAATTTATGGAAAGAAGCAGTAAAAGATAATAATCAATCCCAAATTGATCTATTGTCTGATGTAAAAAATTGGAAATCCTTTTCAGATATCCCTCCAAAGGAAGCTAGGCTGTTAATAAAGATATTTAAATAGATTGGTTTATAGAAAAATCAAGTGTATACCTTATAATAAGGTGTACATTTTATGTTTGATTCTCATTTAGGTTTTACTTTTTTAAAGTATACAAATGGAACTGGAAGTCACGGGCCGAGTAGCTCATATATATTTGACATAACAGATTCTAGTGCTAATCAGTACATACTGCAGCCATTTTACCAAATAGGCCCACCGAATCCTGTATCTGTACCAGTTTATCCTACTGGCGAAGCAGAGGCTAACAATTTCACTAAAAGAATTACTTTACAAGTAGCTTCAATAAGTTACCCAGAAGGAACTTCTGATAAATACAAAGAGTATAGTGATCCATATATGTTGATGGATTTTAATACCGAGGATCTATACACAAAACTAAGAGAAGGGGATCAGTGGGAAGGGACTTACCCTCAATATGACAAAAATTATGGACAATATGGTTCCTGGGGGGGAGACTTAGCAAGTATTCGGCCAGTTAAAGGGACGCCTTTAAGGTTTAGAAAAATTGGCATTTGTCATTACGATGAGGAAACTGAAAAAAATTTAACTGGTTATTTTTATACCCTAGCAACAAATCCATTTATTATATCGGAATTCGATGAGGAGGGAGATGAATCTGGCGAGCTGTATGATTGGAATATTGATGAATCACACTCAATAAAACTTTCTTCGGTTTGTAAAAGTCCAGAAAAAAAAATTGGAGTAACAGGCTATGGATGCATAAATAGCGATAAAATTGATATAAATGGTGATCCGTATTATCAAATATGGAATGAAGAGACTTATGTTGGAGTTAATCCGATTTATGTTAATACTAACGAGGAAGATGAATGCATAAAATATATTGGCATAGATTTGACTGAAGTTACTGGTGATTTAGTATCAAAAAACAGTTTGACAGGCGTAACTGGAGAAGGTTGCATTTCAACAAGAATTGATAATATTGATGGACGTGATTATTACGTAAATAGCCTTGATGGACAATTTATTACCAATGTAAACTCTGATGATTCTAATCTTTATTGCGATACCGCCCTTGCGGTTGATGATGAAGGTTGCGATACTGATATTTCCAAAAAATTAAAATTAAAAAATTTACTTGGAGTCACTGGTGTTGCAGTACAAAGACATGATGAATGTGATTTAAATGTTGGAATGGATTGTCCCCAAGCTGGATCTGATGGTTGGGATCAAGATCCTGGCGATGGGAATAATCCAGGCTACAATAATCCTTTACATGATTGTGGTTTCAGATTGCAATGTATCGAATTATGTGATGCGCAAGGTAATACTTATTCAGCAGTTATACCATTAAGATTTCTAGATACAGATGGCAGTTGGTCGAATGTCCCCGTTAACGGCTCATCGTTCGAGGGTTGCTCGTCTGCATGTTGTTGTGTTACTACAGCGCCTCCAACAACTACACTAGCTCCAACAACTACAGCAGTTCCAATAACTACAGCAGGACCAACAACTACGACAGTAGGACCAACAACTACGACAGTAGGACCAACAACTACGACAGTAGGGTCAACAACTACAGCAGGACCAACAACTACGACAGTAGGACCAACAACTACGACAGTAGGGTCAACAACTACAGCAACTCCGACAACTACAGCAACTCCGACAACTACAGCAGCTCCGACAACTACAGCAGCTCCGACAACTACAGCAGCTCCGACAACTACAGCAGCTCCGACAACAACAGCAACTCCAACAACAGCAGCTCCGACAACAACAGTAGCTCCAACAACGACAGTAGCTCCAACAACTACGACAGCTCCGACAACTACAGCAGCTCCAACGACAGCAGCTCCGACAACTACAGCAGCTCCAACGACAGCAGCTCCAACAACGACAGCAGCTCCAACAACGACAGCATCTCCAACGACTGCAGCTCCAACGACTGTAGCTCCAACGACTGCAGCTCCAACGACTGCAGCTCCAACGACTGCAGCTCCAACTACAGCAGCTCCAACAACAGCAGCTCCTACGACAGCAGGACCAACAACGATAGCTCCAACAACAGCAGCTCCAACAACGACAGCAGCTCCAACAACGACAGCAGGTCCATCATTACCTAGTTATTTATGTTTAGATTTTTATGAGAATACTGGCGACGCAGACCCTTTTGATTCAAGGACAATGACGTTGTCAGGCTCAGGTAGTACAATTAATGGCAAACAGTACTATACTGGAGATTCTGGCGATTATTTCATTGTTTGGAGCGGTTCTCGATGGGAAATTAGAGAAGGTGATCATAGCGGTTCTGAAGGAACAGACTATTATTTAGTCGCTTATTCTTCATCACCAACTGGCACATACACAAAGCATACTCCCTATAATGGGAGCTGTACAGCATGTGCGATTTATAATAAATTTATAGTTACTAGCGGATCATGCTCCTAATCTTTTTAGAAAAATTTATAACTTTTTAATATTATTGTATAAATGAAAGATTTAGTATTTTTTTATATTTTAGGCTGCCTAATATCATGCAGTTGGATATGCACTTGGTTTTTTTCTGATTTACCAGTTAGATTATTTAAAAGTTTTGGCCTGATAAAAAAAGAAGAAGAAGTATTTACTTGGGATGACTGGAGCCAGTGGATTTCATTAAAAAGTGATTTTTTTGGAGAATTACTATCTTGCCCTCTTTGTTTTGGATTCTGGACGAGCTTAACAGTTTCGAGTGTAATTTTTTACATCAACGGTTTAAATCCATATTTTATTTTATCAAGTGCCTTTAGCTGGCCCCTTTTTATATATTATTCTTACAAACATTTTGAGAAAAATTAATTTTATGGAAAAAAAAGACATACAAGCATTGTTTTTAGCTGGAAGATGCGACCAAATACCCGAAGAACATTTAAATCCAGAAGATTGCACGAACCTAAACGCAGGATTACAAGCCGAACTTAAAAAAGCTGGCTGCAAATGTAGGCACAAGGGGATTAGGGCAAAATATCTCTCCCTACTTGATAAAGTTATTAAAAATTGATTTTTTTCTTGCAAAAAGCGAAAAAATATTTTATCATCCATTTCTGAATTAGTTAAATTTAAAAATCGGAGTGTATGATTCTGCATGGATATTAAAGTAAAAAAAAGAAACGGAAGATTAGAAAATTTTAATGTTAATAAAATTAATGCTAGCGCCGAAAGAGCGTGCGATGGCATAGATAATGTTTCAGCTAGCGAAGTAGTTCTAGACGCTCAATTACAGCTTTACGATAAAGTTAAAACTCCAGAAATCGACCAAGCCTTAATACTTTCTGCCAGAGAAAAAATTGAAAAAGAGCCTAATTACTCATATGTCGCATCTTCACTTTTATTAAATAATCTATACAAAGAAGTATTTAAAGAAGGAGTAGATTCAGATGTATTTGAATTGCAGTATAAGAAAATCTTCATAACAAACATAAAAAAGCTTATTGACTCTGGAAGATTTAGTAAAAAATTATTAAATTTTAATTTAAAAAAACTTTCTGAGGCTTTATGCCCAAAAAGGGACAAGCTTATTAAATATTTAGGGGCTCAAATATTGTATGATCGCTACTTCATAAGAGAAGGAGATAAGATTATGGAGACCCCTCAAGCTTTTTGGATGAGAGTTGCAATGGGTTTATCCATTAATGAAAAAGACAAAGAAGGTTCTGCGATAAAGTTCTATAATCTTTTGAGTAACTTTAAGTATACTTCTTCAACGCCTACTTTATTTAATAGTGGAACAGTTAGATCTCAATTATCTTCTTGTTATTTAAATACTTTTGACGATTCTATTGATGGTATATTCGATGGTGCTTGGCAAGAAGCAAGAAAATCAAAGTTTGCTGGTGGATTAGGTTTAGATGTTACTCCGTTTAGATCATCTGGTTCTCATATTAAAGGAACGAATGGTAGTTCAAGCGGCTTAATACCTTGGTTGAAAATATACAATGATCTTTTGGTTGCTGTAAACCAGGGGGGCAAAAGGCCAGGAGCTGGTTGTGCTTATTTAGAGCCTTGGCATTTAGATTATGAAGATTTTTTAAATTTGCGTAGAAATACTGGAGACGAAAGACTTCGGTGTCACGATATGAATACCGCATCTTGGATACCAGATATTTTCATGCGTTATGTTAAAGAAGAAAAAGAATGGTACTTTTTTGACCCGAATGAATGTAATGATCTTCATGAATTATTTGCAGAAAATTTTGATAAAAAATATATAGAATATTGCAATAAAGCTGATTCAGGGGAAATTAAAAATTTTAGAAAGATTCCAGCCAAAGATCTTTGGAAAAAAATGTTAAAAGTTTTATTTGAGACATCTCATCCATGGAACACATTTAAAGATCCATCTAATATCAGATATAGCAACCAACACGAAGGTACAGTCCATAGCTCAAATCTTTGTACAGAGATATTACTACATACCAAACCATCAGAATATGTTTCTGGCAAAAAAACAAAAATTGGAGAAACTGCTGTTTGTAATCTTGGTAGTATAAATTTAAAAAACCATATTATAGAAACCAAACAAGATGATGGTACTTCAATTAAATCAATAAATTGGGACGAACTAGCATCAACAATTAAAACTGCGGTTAGAATGTTAGATAATGTGGTTGATATAAATTTCTATCCTACAGAAGAATCTAAAAATAGCAATCTAAGACATAGACCTATTGGTTTAGGTATAATGGCATTACATGATGTAATGCATATTTTAGATATACAATTTGATAGTGAAGAAGCTATTAAATTTAATAATGAGCTTTTTGAATTTTATAGTTACCATGCTATCTCTGCGAGTAATCAACTTTCAAAGGAGAAAGGTGCTTATGAAAGTTTTAATGGTTCTTTGTGGTCTCAAGGTATACTTCCGATTGATACATTTAAGTCTCTGATGAAATATCGGGGACAAGATATCCCAAAGGACGAACAAAATAAATCGATTACTCAAAATTGGGATAAGCTTAGGCAGGACGTTAAAACATATGGAATGCGAAACTCTAATACTATGGCTATAGCTCCAACAGCTACTATTGGATATATCAATGGAGTAGAACAGTCTATAGAACCAAACTTTTCTGTATTATTTGTTTACGAAAATAAAAGCGGAAATTTTTATATAATAAATGAACACTTTGTAAAAGATATGAAGTCAGATGGTCTATGGACGAAAGAAATAATTTCAGCCATCAAAGAAGTAGATGGAGATATTAATGCTCTTGGAGACATTATACCAGATAAAATTAAAACAAAATATAAAACAGCTTTTGATAGAGATATTTTTAAATTGATTCAAGCAACCGCCGTTAGGCAAAAATGGATAGATCAAGGAATCAGTTTTAATCTATACAACAAAAGCACTTCTCTAAAATATTTAAATGATATTTATATGGCATGTTGGGAAGCTGGATTAAAAACTACTTATTACTTAAGAAATAGAGGTGCTTCAAAAGTTGAAAAAAGTAATTCTAATTCCGAAACAATAGCAGAACAAAAAGAAGTTAAAGTTTGCAGTATCTTAGATCCAGGGTGTGAGAGCTGTCAGTAAAATGAACGAAAAGCAGCTAAGAAAAAAAATCAAAGATCAAGAATTGGAAATACAGGACTTATTGGTTTTAATTGATACGCTTCAAACTAATTTAAGATCTGCCGTATCTTGCATCCCAGAGCAAGACAGGAGTCAGATTGAAAATGTAAGAAGTTTTAAGTGGTGTTTAAACTGGCGTAGAAATAAAGTGTAATATGGTTATATGGGACCAATATTAAACACAATCATTGGAGCTGGAATAAAACTATTATGTAACCTTTTAAACAATTGGCTGGAGCAAAGAAAACAAAACCAATTATTTTTAGCTGCTCGCGACAATGAAATGTTGCAAGCTATGTTAAAAAATCAAATAGAACAAGCCTCAGATCCTTTTATAAAAATGACTCGTAGAATTCTGTTTATGAGTCTAACCTTTACATTATGTTTTTTAATGATTTATTATGCATTAAATCCAGAAGTCAGCTACTCTATTCTATATCCATTAAAAAGTGGAACTGGCGGGTTTTTTAGTTGGCTATTTGGGGGAAGTAAAGAATTTGAAGTCATAGAGTTGACTGGCGGGCTATTGCTAATGCATTTTTTTGATTTATGCTTTATGGTAGTTGGATTTTATGCAGTACCTAGTGGAAAAATACGATGAATAAAGTGTATTATATTGATAATGGCAGACCTAAATATAAATTCAGTCTTAGATATTAGCCCTAACAGAAATATAATATATAAATAATTATTATGAAAGAATTAGACTTCTCAGATAAAATAAGGAAATTAATCGAAGGTTCAGAAGAAAACATCTCTGAAGAAATTTGGGCAGCTGAAGAAAAAAGCGGCAAAAAATTAAACAAACCATTTAGGACTCCCAAAGGACCAAAAAAGTTTTCAGTATATGTTAAAAACGAAAAAGGAAATATAGTCAAAGTAAACTTTGGCGATCCAAATATGGAAATCAAAAGAGATGATCCAAATCGAAGAAAAAGTTTTCGTGCTCGCCATAACTGTGAAAACCCTGGGCCGAAAACTAAAGCTCGCTATTGGTCTTGTAAAATGTGGGAATCTAAAAAATCAGTAACGGATTATACAAAAGGATCTGAAGATGAAGACGATATACTTGACGATCTTGACGAATCCGAAATGGAACACTGCGAAGAATGTGAAGAAAGCGAAAGCATGTGTGAAAAGCACAAAACTGAAGCTGGCGAAAATGGATTGTGGGATAACATACGCAAGAAGAAAAAAAGAATGGGAGACGATTACAAGCCAGCAAAGCCTGGAGATAAAGATCGTCCATCGAGAGAAGCCTGGAAAAAAGCTCAAGAATAAATTAATTATCTTTCGTTTTTCCTATATCAGCTATCCCTTGTCCCATAACATAAGCGATCAAGGGACCTATAACCAACTGGAGCTCTTCAACGCTTAACTCCAACCCCATTGTTTTATTTAAAACTGGTATTGTTACACCAATAAGCATTGCCCACCATTTTTTACTTTTCCAAAATTGTTTTTCTTTCATAACATATACTATATACACTTTTTTTAAAAAAAACTTGACTCATTGATAAGTAATTGTTAGTATCATTTAAATGAAAAAATTAACAATTGGGTCTTTGGTATATGATGATTTTGATGGAATTTTCTTTTCCTATCAATCTATTCGTTTAAACAATCTCGACATCTTAGATCAACTAGATTTACTGGTTGTCGATAATAATCCAGATAGCGCAGAAGGAAAAGCAACAAAAGACTTCTGTCAAAAAGCTGGAATTAGATATGAAGTTGAAAAAGAAAAATCGAGCACAAGTCTTAGAAATAAAGTTTTTGAATATGCAGAAGGGGATCACACATTATGCATGGACCCGCATGTTTTATTTGAACCATTAACAATTAAATATTTAATTTCCTTTTACGAACAAAATCCTAAATCTAAAGATTTATTCCAAGGTCCGCTATTAATGGATTGTATAAACTGCCACGATCCAATGACCCACATGGACCCAGTTTGGAGGGATCACATGTGGGGTACCTGGGGAATAGATCCTCGCGGAATAAAAGCAGACCTGCCTCCTTTTGAAATTCCTATGCAGGGACTTGGAGTGTTTAGCTGCAAAACAAAAGATTGGCTTGGTTTTAATAAAAAATTTATAGGCTTCGGTGGTGAAGAAGGATATATACATGAAAAGTTTAGAAAGAGGAAAAGAAAATGCTGGTGCCTTCCATTTTTTAGATGGATGCATAGATTCGGAAGGCCAAGAGGAGTTCCTTATCCGCTAAAACTTGAACATAGGGTATATAATTATTTAGAAGGATTTACAGAAATTGGATTAGACCCTGAAAAAGTTGTAGATCATTTTGAAAAGGCAATGAATAGTTCGTTTGCTAGAGATGCTTTAAAAGATTTAGAATCAACCAGAAAATCACTATTAATGCAGGTTCAACCAACTTTTTCAAATTCTAAATTCAAAATGCCAGATTTACAGAAAAAAATCTCTGCTAATGAACAATCCGTTGTCTTAGAGTTGCCAAAATAAAATTTAAATTATAGCCATTTATATATGGTATTGTTATGTTTCCTTCAGATCTTCTAATTGAGAAGACTCTTTCTGATTGTCTCTCTACAATATCATCTATAAAATCCCATGCCCCCCTTTTTTTTAACCACTTCCAGTATAAATCTTGTTTACTAAAGGGGCATTCCAATAAAATTTGAGAGTCTAGAAAACATTTTGCATATAATGTTACATCCCTAAAGCACGACAATTCGCTTGGTGGTTCTGTAAACATATGACTTATTGCTATAACCATTACAATAATATACACATATAACTACATGAAGCATTATTATGTTTTATAGTTTTTAAAAAGATGTTTTCTTTATTTAATTTTATTTCATTCTTTTTTTATAAAACTCTTTACGATATCAGTCAAGGTATTGATCGACATATAATTAAATCAAACAAAGATCTAAACATTAAATTAAAAGGAGTAGCCAATCCGACAGGATATATATTTAATCATATTACTGATAACTTAAAAGCATCCAAGAAAAGAAATCATAGATTCAACGATACAGATTATTTCGATAAACAAAACTTTCCTAAGATTGAATCAGCTGAAGGAAGGGTCAAAAAAATCGCGCATGTAGTAAATTTCTTTATTCCAAACAAGAAAAACAAATCCCTATATCATAGAACTAAATTAACATTAGAAAGTTTAGAAAATGCAGCAATGCAACTTCCTAATATTGACTTGATAGGTTGCTCTACAAAAGATGAAAAAAGACCTGGATGGATAATGAAAAAAATAGAAAGGAGCGCAAAAAGCGAACTAAACCATTCAAAAGATTTTTTATTTTTATTAGACATGCTGGATGAAGCATCAAATTTAGTTGAAGATGATGATTATATAGTATATTCAAATTTTGACTGCCCAGTTTCTCCAAATTTTTATGAAAACCTCTTGAGTATTAATAGTGATATTGTTGAATATGTTAGAAGAAATTGTGAAAACAAAAAAAACCTAAAAGAAATTTTTGAAGGAGAATCTTGGCCCTATGTTACTGGAAGAGATGCTTTTGCGTTTAAAAAGAAAACTTATTTAAGCATAAGAGAATATATTCCAGACTTCATTATTGGAGAGCCACATTGGGATACTGGCCTTTCTGGGATTTGTCAACAACTACATTATACATTTGAAAACTTATCAGACTTGTATCACATCGATCATGATATGACTTGGAGTTCCCATAATTTATCTATTGGCGGGCAGTATAATCAATCTTTATGGATGGAGGCTAAAGCTTATGGTTTGTCAAATATCAATCTTTTGTCTGTAGAAAAAACAAAAGGATTAATTATATATAGCAGTGGCCAAGAAAAACTATCTATTCCAAAAATTGAAAAATTCATATCGAGGCACTTAGATTATGAAATTGCTTTTATAGATCTAATTAAAAACCAAAAAGACCTCAAAAACGATACGCTCGAATTAAACTATTACCCAATTCTACACAAAGGGCCATCAACTTTAAAATTAAATCAAGATGCTGCCATTAAAAACATAGGATGCAGATTGCTGAATGGTTTTGCTGAAATAAAATTTATCAAACTAAAAGACATCAACAATGGAAACTATTCTGGGAAAGTATATAAAGAACCGTATGTAAAATTTTATGATATTTTTATTGAAAACGAAAAAAAATATCCTAATATAAGAAAAAATTCTTTTATAAATGACGAAGGACTTTTAGAAATATGTTCAATTTAAAACAAAAAAACAAAAATATGCATAATATATTCAATCCAAAAATGTGCCTAAAGACCATTCTTGATTCTAGCTGGGCATGTAATTTAGAATCAAGCGAAAGTGACAAACTTCCAATTCAGCATATTGGTGGTGTCCCAAGATTATGTTTTAAATATAAGGATAGTGTAGATAGTTGGCTATGCGGAGTAATCCCATTTAATAAAGAATCATGGGAGGCGGTTGATATAAGAAAATATAAAGATATTAAATTTACTTTTTATGAAGAATCTTCGATAAGTGCAAAGGTTAGCTTAGTAGATAACGAAGAAAATGAATCTAATGAGATTAATCTATCTGAAGTTTATGGCGTTAAAGCTTCTGAAGAAAGTGAAATTTCATTAAATATTCATAACCTATTTAATAATAAATTTAATCCCAAAAAAGCAAAAATGATAAAATTTATTGGTATTAATAAACCGCATTTTTATATTTCAAATCTTTATTTAAATTAGTGAATATTATACATGAAGATTTCTTGGATTGGCAGCGACCTGTATTAACAGAACAAAAAGCGCATGAGATTCTATCTAAAAACCCAATAAATACAGATGTAAATTTTTTTTCTTTTCCTTGGTCTAGTTTAATTGATATACTTGCATATGGAGACATAGATAAAGTTAGGCAATTATTAAACAAAACTGAAGAATGTTTCAACAAATACGATTTAAATAATTGCTTTACAGTATGCCAGCACGATAAGTTCCACGAAATAATACCCTACGCTCAAAAAATAGGCATAGATACAGTGTTCGCATCTCATATGGTAATAAAAGGTAGAACTACCAAAGATTTTTATTATCACAATGAATTCAATGATCAAAAAATAAATGGAATAAAAATAGAGCCAATCTTCTTGTGGCCAGTAAATCTTGGGAAACCAAATCAAGATAAAGATTTATTATACTCTTTTGTTGGCTCTTATAATGAAGAAATTTATGTTTCTGATATTAGAAAAAAAATATTTATAGATAATCATCCAAAAAACACTATAGTCATAGAAAGAAAAGGTTGGCAATTTGATCTTGATGTATACCATAAACAGGTTAAAAATAAAAAAACTTCTTTAGTTCAAGAATATATAAACGAACAGAAAAGTATTTTTTATAAAGATGTACTTACTCGTTCTCGTTTTTCATTATGCCCAAGCGGTTCAGGGCCAAGCTCAATTCGCTTTCTAGAAAGTTTGGCAAGTGGAGCTATACCTGTTTTACTTGCAGACAATATGATGCTACCCAAATTTAAAGGAATTGATTGGGATGATTGTACTTTAAAAATAGAAGAAAAAGACTATAATAACTTACGGAAAACATTAAATGCAATCACGCCAGAAGAAGAAAATCACTTAAGAACAAAAGGCCTAGAGGCATATAAAAAATGCTCGGGAGAAAATTTTGTTCAAAACATAAGAGAACA
>Ga0208644_1002107_pt1 | contig 16031 bp, 10 predicted proteins | sample VirMetDEL_Nov_18_FD_184517 | JGI IMG/M metagenome (GOLD analysis project Ga0208644, IMG submission 184517) | Aqueous microbial communities from the Delaware River and Bay under freshwater to marine salinity gradient to study organic matter... | ecosystem: Environmental > Aquatic > Marine >... | reverse complement strand
TTGAACAAGAATAGTCCTTGCTCCTGTACCTGCAGCAGTATCATCAGTAGAACTAGATGAAACTTTCATTACAGTAGCTGCAGATGGATAGGCATAGATACCACCAGCATCCCAGATAGTTTCTTCAGAACCGTTAATATCTGGATTAAATCCAAATTTAAAGATCACCTTGTGATCATATATTTGATTACGAGATACCTGTAAATCAAACGGTTCAACCCGCCCGTCTTTTGTTATACTAGATGGTATAGACATATTACTCTCCTATTTTAGTAAAGGTTTACCAGCATATTCAGCTACAACTTTAGTTAAACCGTTAGTTAAATAATCTTGAAGATCACTAGAAACTCCTCTCTCTCTTAAAGATTTCATAAGAGAATCATAATTAGGGGAGTCTGGTATAAACGCACTAGGACTTTCAATTATATTATTTTTAATAGTAGCCGCTGTAGCTAATACTAAATTATCATCTGCACTATACCAAAAATTATCTGTAGCTGCAGCTAATACACCATCTAATTCAAGCTTCTTAGGTTCTTCTTTAATTTTACCTTTTTCTTTAAATCTTCTAACGTAATCAATATCTTTATACACATTAGCTTTTCTAGCTAACTTTTGCATACCAACATACTTACGCTCTTGCAGTTCTTTAAATTTTTCTATAAGATTATCTGCAGCTTCTTTATTAATAACTTCAAAAGGTAGCTTATAAATTTCAGTTTTAAAATTATTTTTAGTTTGAGCTATAGCTTTTATATCTTTTGATAGATCAAATCCTATAGCCTTATTAACATTCGTTGTTACAGGACGAACACCTGATCTTAAAAGAAAAACTAAATCATCTGGGTTTATTGGAAACCCTGAGTTTCTTTGAGCATTACCTTCACCTAAAAGCTCTTCAGAAGACTTAGCTTTAAAATAATCTGTAACAAGTTTAACTGTACCACCCGGCATTCCTTTTAGTACAGCCTCAGTAAAATTAATTGCTTTATCTTTAAATGTAGCACCAACTGCTTGATCATAAAAAGGTCTACCAGTATCAGGATTAACACCAGTAAGTGCATTTAATACAGATTGAGTTAAGAATGTAGGACTATAAAATTGTGCCAATGCTCCTCTAGCAGCATTACTAAAAGCATTATCAATTTCTTGATCTGATATATCGCCACTTCCTAAAACTTTACCAAGCACTAATCTAGTAGGAGATTTTAAATAATCAAATGTATCGCCTGATGTTGATCCAACATATCTAGTTCTTATGTATGGTTTAAAAACTTTCTTTTGTTCTTCAGTCAAACCTTCACCAGTTTCGTCTAAAACAAAAGGCTCTAAATAATAATTAATTGCTCCCTTACTCCATTCAGGTGACAACATATTTATAGCTTTTCTGTTAGTCTCACTAACACCCATAGTATCATTATTGCTATTAACAGCAAGACTTGGAGCGCCAAGAGCAGTGGCTATTCCTGTAAGTCTGCTCAATCCTCTAGCCAGTTGTCTACCGTTAGCTTGATCATAACCTTCTCTTAAATCTCTAACTCCTATTTTAACAGCATTCTTAGTAGTTCTTACTAGTTCAGTAGGAAACAAAACATAGTTACCAACAATAGGTGTTCTAGCTATATATCTAGCAGCACCGGGAGCCATACCATAAGTAGGGAAGGTATCTCTTACATTTCTAGCTGCCATTTCAAATACTTCATCAAGCCTAGCTTGTTCAGAGTTAGTTAGTCTACCAGTATCTTTTACCTTTAAAGCTTTTTTAAGTCCATTAAATTCACTTTGAAAAGCAATAAGTTTAGCATAGCTATCAGGTGTTCCATAAGCATTGCCTACTTTAGTCATAAAATTACCAAATGCTTTTGAAAAACCCTTTTGTCCACCTTGACCATACAGATTAGCATTTCGAGCTATCATCTCACCAGTAATATCTTGATCAAGAACACCTAGTGCTTTAAGCCTGTTTACAGTTTCTACTGCTTCCTTATTTTTTTTCAATCCCACAGCATCAAAAGCTTTCTCTCCTACTTTAAGTTGTTCAGCTAATGTCTTAACTTGTTTAACAGCTTCCGCATAATTTCTAGGATTTAAAAAATGTCCATTTAATACAAGGCTACTACCAGCACCATATAAGTTTAACAGGTATGCAGGAGCATCTAAAGATGTTTCTACAGACTGAATAATAGAAGATGTTTTACCTAAGAAACTAGCCAAGCCACCGGGTTGACCAGCTATTTCTAATCCTTGATTAATATAATCACCCATTTTTTTGTTTGTATAAATATTTTGTAGAATCTTAACTTTATTACCACCAAATTTACCTATGCTATCTTCTGCAATACGACCAAGATTATCTATTCCATCTACAAATTTTTCAGTAGAAAATTTAGTTTTAACACTAGGAAGTTTAGGGATTAACCCCGGCAAGGTAACTTCTTCTCCTTTAGCTATACTAACTTTAGCAAACTTTTCAACATCAGTTAAAAACTCTAACTCACTAATTAATTTATTTTGATTATAAAATGTTGTAGATAATTTTTTATAAGGGTCTTTAATTTCACCTAATAAATCAAGAATAGGTTGATCTAAATCTTTTCTGCCAGCTAACATTCTAGTACCTGCTGTTGGAGTAGCGTTAGATTTTAAAGTTCCCTCTAATATATTATCAATAATACTTTTATCTTCTTTAGCTAGTTTAGTAACAGCAGCTTCTATGACTCCATCGACCTCACTTTCTTTTACACCGTTTTGTAAAAAATAAGTTCTAGCGTTATTTACTTTATTTAAAAAATCAGCATCAACCTTCTCACTTTTTAAAGCTTTTTTAATCTTTTTTAAATATGATGGATTAAAGCTTGATTCAAAACTTCTAGTAAAATAAACACCATCTGGTCCCTGACCAATACCTATACGAGCATCTCCCTTTAAACCTAATAAATCATTAATCTTATCTTCATTCCTTTGTATATTTAATTTAAGATTATCAACAGCATCTTTTACAGGTTGAGTTAATCCTGTATCATCTCCATTATTTATATAAGCTGCTAAAGAATCATCAGATACTTTTTCTTTCTTTTGAATTTTTTCTAAATCATTTAAATTATTTCTAATTTGACCAGCAAAACCTTTAGAGGCAAACTGTCTTTTTGCTGCAAGCTCTGCTAACTCATCAGGCAAAGCAGCTTTGCTTGTAAGACCCCTTCCTAAAGTTGTGTTAATTTTTCCAATAATTTCTGTTACTTTATTTTGCTGTTTAATCTCACCTGTAGGAGTTTCAACTAATCTAGATTCAGTAACAGCAGTGCTAGGTGTAGGTGGAGGAACTTCTAAACCACCATCATCTATAGCTTCAATAGTCTTTTTAGTTTTTTTAATAGTGTTTTTTATAAACTGACTAGTGTTTTTAACACCATATTTTCCTATTAAAAGAATAGGATTAATAACGGCTGAACCAAGTGCATAAAAAGCAGCACTGTCAAGATACTGTTTAACTTTTGCTTTTGCAGCACTATCATTAGGATTAATTTGTAAAGCTTTAAAAGCATCTTTAATTACATCAGGCACATTTTCTTCATAGATATTACCCATTTTTAATGCAGTTGATTCTGCAAATCCCATCTCTTCTAATTCTTCAACAGATAATGATTTATAAGCTTCTGATAGGTCTTTAGAAGAGCCTAGAATATCAGCAAGTATTTGCTCATCACCGTCTCTTAGTTGAACATCCATTTGTGTAGCACCAGCAATACCACCAGTAATACCTGCTACTCTCCTAGCTCTTTGTCCTCCCTTGCTTAAAGGTATAGAGGTTTCAAGTTTAGGTTTAACCTTTAAACCAGTTTGCCTACTCATTTCTGTAGCAATTCTAGTTGCCTTAACTTGACCAAACTTTTTTACAAGCTCATCAAATATCTTTTCAAATACTTTTTTACCAGCACCAACACCAGCTAATATTGTAAGAATATCGCTAGTAATTTCTTCTGCCGTAGTTAATTTAGGATCAAGAGCATCAAGAACAGTTGTAATAGATTTACTAACATCAGCTTCTCTTATAGCTTCTCCAGTTTCAGGACTTACAACATCAACAGCAAACAAAGCTAATTCAGGCGGTAACTTTACAGTCTCTATAATAGGTTGAGCAACAATTGCCCCAGTTCTATCATATTTTCTTTTAATTTCGCTTACTTCTCCTATAGGAGCTATTACTCTTTCTTTAATAAAAGCAGATGGGTCTTCAAAAAAACCTACAGGTTTAGGTCTTTCTTCAGCAACAGTAAACTGTTCCGGTAAACCTGTTCCAATATCTACTGGCTCTATTTCTTTAGAAACTACTTTATTTTCTATATCTGATTGAGGAGCTTTTAATGATTTTAAAAAATTATTATACTTATCTTCATCAGATTTTTCTGAGTCAATTTCATTATCTATATCTACTTTAGATACATCTTCACTTTCTACATTTACTTGAGAAGTTTCTAATGCACTTAAAAAATTGTTATAGTTAGTATTAAATTGTTCAGACATTTAAATATATCCTAATTGCCCATCTCTAATATTTCTTTAATTATTGTTTCTTTAGTTTTATCTGCAGGAACTTTAAGTACTTTACTAGAAATTGCTGCATTAACAAAAGCAGTAACTTGATTTACAGGATCACTGCTAGTTAACCTATCAACCAAATTAAGTATCTCCTGTTGTTTAAATGGCTTTAGTTCCTTTACTGATGTTTTAATAGCTTGTTCCATATTCTTTTTTTGAGAATCAGGGAACTTACCACTAGCTGCATTACCACCTAGTTGTTTATATACATCTATTTCTAAGTTAGCAGAAGCTGGACTTCCTGGTTTCAAAGCGACACCCTTTACTTTAACTTGTCCAGTATCTGGATCAACGGTAAAGGCGTTAGCTGTTGCTGCAGCTTTTCTTATAGCATTATAGTCTCCTGAAGTAAGCTTGTCCTTGTCTTTAAGATCAGCAAGTGCCTGTATATAATCATTATCAGCATCTTGTTTCTGAATTAATAGTTTAGCAAACTCTCTTTCATCTTGAAGACGCTCCCTATTAAAACTACTAATCTTTTCAGATACTTTAAGAGCCGTATCAGCTTCTGACATATCTGCTTCTAAGCCAGCAATCGTAGCATCTATTTGACTTCTTTGATCAGCCTTTGATATGTTAGCAACATTAGCTAAATTAGAAAGCTCTTGGTCATCTATTTTTAATAGATTATCTCGTTGTTTTTTAGCTGCATTTCTTTCAGCTTTAGCATCATCTAATAATCCCTCAACAAAATTAATTTCTTGAGAAGCTCTACCAACTGCTTGCCCTGCGGTTAAGCCTCCCTTTTGTCCTAAAGTTGCTAAACCAAGATTCATAATACGAAGCCATTTATTTTGACTAATATCTTCTATTTCACTTTCACTACTTTCTTTTATATCTTCTCGTCTTTTAGCAAAATCAATATTTTTAAGTTTACTTCTATATAATTCTTCTTCTGGAGTTAGTTTAGCTGCATCAAGTCTAGCTTGTTTAAGTTGGTCTACAAGAGGTGCTGTTGCTTTTTGATATTCTTCTATAGCAGCAATTCTAGGGTCTGGTCCTCTAGATGGTACAGCACCCATTAATGCAGTAGATAAACCTATATTTGCTTGAGTTGAACTTGGAGTAGTGCCTAATATAGTTCTACTAAGAGCAGTACCGGGTGGTTGTGTAAAAGTTGGATTGAGAGCGGGTCTAGGTGCCGTAGGAACATTATTTTGATGTCTTTCTAAACTAGACAGTCCACCTCTAATCTGCCCACCAGATTGACGGGGTACTACCTGACCACCGGCCTTATTCTTAAATCCACCCAAGGCACCAAAGATACCAAGACCTGTACCAAGCGTACCAAGAAGTTGTTGACCAAAGCTGGCCTGTGGTTCTTGTTTAGTAGTAACCTGATACGATGATGGGGTGAACGGGAACCCTCGTACAAGAGATTGAAACTCTTGTAGCTGACGCAATGGAAACTCCCGTTGTTCAAGAAAATCTCTTTCAGCTAAGTTCAGTGCTGCTTGCTCTTGAGCTTGTTTATTTTCACCAACGGTAGAAAGGAACGCAAGCTCTCTTGCAGCTTGTGCAGGAGCAGCTTCACCAAGAGCAGAGTACAATGCAGAACCTTGTAGCTCTCTTGCTTTTTGTGCCTCAAATGCTTTAAGAGCCTGTTCATAAGATGTAGTTAGTCCTCTTTCTTCAATTTCAGAAAGTTGATTTTGTAAATTCCTCTGTGCTTCTGCTTCAAGAATAGCTGCTCTTGATCCACCAAATGATCCAGCTTGAACTGCTGCTGCATCAAGCTTTGGTTGAATAGCTGATTCATATTGTCTAATAGCTTCTCGTTTAGCTGTATCAGTTACTTGACGAAGATACGGGTTCATCAACTCTTGAGCAGCTGTTTCAGTAAAAGGTAATGTTCCAAGATTAAGAGAGCCTACAGCAGATTCAAAATATGGAGTAGACTTTCCAAACTCTGAAGAAGCTATACCTTCCCGTCCTAGTGAAGCTAGTCCTGAAAAAGCTTCTTCTTGTTCAGGAGCAAAACTAGCAATTCTTGGGCCAGTAAATTGCTCAAAAGGTGCAAGTTGTTGTATAGTCTCTCCAGTTTCTGGATCAGTCGTATCTTCAAAGAACTGCGCCCTAGATGCTTCTAAAATATCTTGAATAAAAGGCTTTGCTAATGTAAAACCTTCATCTGATAATTGTGCAGCTGATACAGCACCCGGCCCACCACTAAACTGACCTGTTGTTCCACCAAAAACATTTGATAATACACCCATTCTATTTACTCCATTAACTTACTAATGATTGAAGAGCTTTACTACCATTCATCTCTGGCGGTTGTTTAGCTCTACCATATTTACTTTTTCTAAAGTCTGCAATAAACTTATCCATTTCATCTGCGCCATCATCTGGATTACCATTTCCAAGCATAGCCATTACATCTGCAGGGACTACATATTCTTTAGGAGAAACAGCTAAAAGACCACCGCCTTTTATTTCCATAATTTGATTGTCTTCCATACCGTGACCATTTCCTGTAACCATTCCTTCAAAGTCTGGTTTACCACCGGCAGCTAAAGAAACTAAACCGCCGTGTGCAGCAGGAACAAATTGGGTCGGACCAAAAAATTCAAAGCCACCACCCTGTATAGCTCTGCGTTTAGCTTCTTCTGCAGTAAGAGCAGCACCACCCCGCCCAAATTCACCAGCTGCTCTACGTTGAGCAACTCGTCTACGAGCAATAGGTTCAGGAATACCTTGGTTGATAAGGTCTTGTGCAGCCTTTTCTTCTGCTAGACGTTGAGCCTCCATAGCATCTACAAGACTTGTAGCCTCAACAGAAGCTAGTCCTGTTCCCACATCTCCAAAGTCTAGCTCACTACCAAATTCTTTAGCAGCTTTTAAGTAAGTGCCAGTATCATTAAGCTGAAAGGTTTTTCTTGCTTCAGAAAATCTATCAAATGATTCAGGAGTTACATAACGATTTTTAAATTGTTTTGCTGCTCTAACCATTGCCACTTGCTCATCTAAACTTGGATTAAAAACTTGATCAGCGTTTGAAATCTCACCTTTAATAAAAGTTCTCACTTCTTCAGGAGACACCCTAGTCATATTCGTTGCTTGCTCAAACTCTTTACGAGGAAGTTGTTGTAATCCTCTCCCTAACCTTTGAGCCTCTTCAGGAGTTAGGCTTTCTGGTCTTGTTAAAAATTCTTGAAGTTGTTGATTTTGTAAGTTAGGGGATTGAGGAAGGGGTGGTCGGAGAAAGTAATCTTCAGCCAATTCGCCAGTATCAAAGTCTAAAACATCTGGAACAATATCTAATTCTTCAAAATCTGGAAAATCCTCCACTAGCATTTGCTCTCTTTTTCTAGCTCTATCTGCTACATTTTCTAGAAATGCTTCACGGCTTCCCGCTTTCCCTACATCATAAGCACTTCCACCACCTATTCCACCTAAAAATTCTTTTAACTTTGAACCACCATATTGAAGACCACCAGAAACAACACCAGCTGTGAAAGCATCACCGGGGTCTCTAAAAGGTAAAGAGCCTAAAGTTGTTCCAGCACCTGATAAAAGTGCTTGACTTGCTGTAGGACCAAGAAATTGTCCAACTGATGTGTTCCCAAAAGCAGGACCAGCAAATGCCGGTAGAGCAATTGAAGCTACAGCAGGAATAATATTTTCTGGTTTAAAAATATTTTTTACAGTATTCTTAATACCTTTAAAGAAATCTCCTAAGAAATATTCAGGCAGACCAGTATCTGGATTGATGGACATTAAACCAGTTTGTTGAAGTCTTCTAACTTCTGGCTTTGTCATATGTACAAGTTCAGTATCTCCTCCTCTACCTTGTAGAGCGAGAAGAGAGGCTATACCACTTTGCGGTGCCTGTCTATTAATATATACTGCCATAGTTCCTTACCTGCTGTGGTTGCGCATAAAAAGATGCTGGTTGCATAGCTTTTGTGTAATAGTTTGTTGATCTTAATCCACCGGGTTGTCGTTGATTAAAAGCAGCAGGACTCATTCTTTGTGTTGGTGCGGTTTGTTTTGGAATTGACATTCCTTGATTAACTACATCAAGAAGTGTTGGACCCTGCTTAATTAAACTTTGAATGCCTCCACCGCTTTGAGCAAAAACTGTACCGGGAACAAAGTTGAATGGTCGGCGTCTTATAGGTAATCTGTCAAGACTGGCTGATGCTACTTCAGACTGAGGTCTAACAGCAAGAGGATTTTGGCGAACAGTATCAACAATACCAATACCAGAATCAGAACCACCATCATCAGCCCCAACACCAAGACTTCCTAAACCGCCTGTAGATGATGCTGATCCTATAGGAGAACCTGACAAAGACGTAAGGCTTTCTGATCCAATAGGCGCACTGATTGAAACATCAGAGCCAAGTAAAGATTCAGCGGCAGGAGATGAAAGAGACGATCTTGATGGTCCAACAGTTACAGACGCAATGGGTGATGTAAGAGAGGATGGAACACCTAACGCTTGTCCAATATTGTTAGCTACATTTTCTGCAGAAAGATTTCCTATATTTGCCAATGTTTCATTGCCAACCATCTCTCCAAATTTTCCTACGGCGGTAACACCAAGGTTCGCTAAACCGAGTGGAGTTGGTGCAAGAGATAGTAATCCGTTTGCCACAAGTCCTAATACAGAAGTAATAGGAGAAACAGTAGTTGATTCTGTTGAATCTTGTGATAAAGAGGGAAGACCTAGAGTAGTATCCAAACCTAATTCGTCGCCGTGTATCGCCCCCGCTTCTGCTGCTGCTACTGCTGCATCAAAACTTGCTGTGTCAGTTTCAGCTGCATCACTTTTTGCGTCTGCCTCAGCTTGTGCTGCTGCTTCTGCTGCTGCCGCATCTGCTGCTGCTTGACCAAAACTTTGTGTGTCAGCTTCAGCTGGATCACTTGCTGCGTCTGCATCACCGCCATCGCCGCCATCGCCAAAAGAATAGAACTTTAATTCTTCTTCAGAAAATAAATCAAAAGAATTAAAAACATTATCATTCCATACAGAAATTCTAAGCGGATCGGCTGTATTTTTTCTATTAAGCATATTAAGCCCTCTTTGCCACTCTAAATACTTTTTTAGACGATACTTCTTTATTTAGTCTTCTAAAAAATATATTATTTAAATTTTTTTCTTTATAAATTTCTAATTCACTAGCTTTTTTTCTTTCTCTATCTAACTTTAATAGATACTTAATTGCATTATTATTAGAACTAACAACATTTATTAACCAACAAATATCTCCACTATTCCAGTCATCTTCTTGAAGTCGATAATTTTCAGTAATATATTTTTGGTTAACTTCAGGACTAAAAAAAGCCCACGATATATAACACTCAGGAGAACCATCTTCTTCATATATTATATATTGATTTAATTTTAATGGTGGTATAACTAATCTATTAATATCCTCAATAGTATATTTTTTATGAATGGGTGATGTACTTAGAATACTTAATATTGTCTCTAAATCATTTTTAGTATCGTTAATCATTAATTTAAATCATGCCAAGAAGTATCTGCCCCTAAACTAACATAGCCTACAAACTTTCCCCGGCTTGCTGAGTATGCAATATTACCAGCTTGTGGCCTTCCAATTTGTGTTACAGTTACTACTGTAAAAATATTTGTAGATGGTCTAGTCTCTTCTTGTATATCCCTTGTTTGTAAATCTAATAGTAATTTAGCACCCCACTCTGATAGTGTAGTGTAAAGATTATCTACTTCTGAATCAACAAAGCGGACAAACTTAGGTAATTCTGGATATCGTACTGGCATTACCTAAGTCCGTCCTCTTGTAAAGAAAGTCTTAAAGAGCCATATCTCCATTCAGTTCCGCCAGTACCGTCACAAGAAACTAGAATGGTTGCTTGCCTTCCTCTTGCCCTTAAATCAACCTTCTTTGTAACTGGTGTAATTGTAAATGGACCCTTTGTCACTGCATCATTAACTGGAAAATTTTGTGCTATAATACTAAAATTTAAGTTACCGTTGTTTAATGTAAAGTCAGGAATAAGCCTATCCATAAACATTATTTCATTTCCGTCTTCAATATCAAATGCTGCAGACTCAATAAAAGATTGTTGCGGTTGTCCATTGGCTGTAAAAATTCCTACAGGTTCATTATCAATAAGATAAGATAAAGTGTCTGTAGTTATAGTATTACCAAAAACATCCTTATCTTCATATGTTGTGTATGAAGTTGTACCAAATGACCATGTTTTTTCTAATGGATTATAAAGAACATATTTATTAGGTTCATCTGAATTTGAGGAACAATAAAGCCATATAATTTCTTTAAACTCAGAATTTATACCAGCAAAAACTTTATCTTCCGCATTACGATTAAAATCTTCAAAGACATATCTACGGACAGTACAATCTAAATTTCTAACCTGTCCATCAAAAGCATAGAAATTATCTTTACCCATCCAAATACTAATGCCATCAAAGTCAACGGCAGCATGAGGACTAACTAGACCACAGTTTGTACCTGCCTGTTGAAAGGAAAATACAAAGGGTGGACCAGTAAACTGCATAAGCCATAAGGCATTATCAGTCCAAACATTAACAGCATTTCTTGATCTAACAGCACCAACAATTTCTGTACCATCAGTTAAAATAACTTCTCCAGAAGTGCTGCTTACTGACGGAGTAAAATTATTATAGTTGTTTTGGTCTGACCAGCGAACCAGCATTGGGTTAAAAATACCAGTACCAAACTCTGTAGACCCAAAAGCAATAACATGTCTATCATTAGGAGATACTAAAATATAATTATTAACTGAAGGTGATGCACTAATAATTGCTGCTCTATCTGGAGTTGATTCAATTGTAGTATTCCATATAAAAATTCGACTACCTCTTCTACAAGCAATTAAGTCCTCACCAAAAGTATCTAAGCTCCATTGCGTATTTCGAGTGATAATATTAGAAGCAGAAGCTGGCTGGTTCCACGCTCTTATACCTGTTATAGATACGCCAGCATTATAAACATCAGCACCATATCCCAAATTTGTAATAGCAGTGTTAGTTCCTGTAGGTAAAAGATATTTAAGTGTTGCTGTCCCCACCTTGTTTTGTGTTAATTCAGCAGCTACTGTAGTTTCAAAATGAAATCTATTATTATTAATAACTGAAACTTGAAATGTTTTATTACTTAAATCTTGATTTCCGCCAATAGATGTAGAAGATGTAAATGTTACAAAGTCTCCTGTTGAAGCACCATGAGAAGAAACAGAAACAATAATAGTTGTTTCGGTAGCTACAGTATAAAAACCATTATCAATACCGTCAATTGTTACAACAGCAGAAACATTTGTTCCAACGCTTACTTCTTTAATAGGCGTAATATCAATATTCGTATCATTGTTATATTCATATAATTTTTGTTCAGTTCCAAAAGAAGCAAACTTATATGACTGATTATCAGACCAAGCAATTAAATCTCTAGCAATACCATCAAACGCTGTGTTAACTCTTTTAACATAACCTCTTAAATTTTCAGGACGGCCCTGCCTAAACCGAACTTTGTCAGCATTGTACCAAGAGCCTTCTTCTGCATACTCAGTAGACTCTCGGTTAATTCCCGGTTTAAAATTTAATTTTACAAGTCTTGATTCAGTTGACATATAGCTTATCCAAGAGAAGAAACAAAGGTTGTATCTACAATAGAAGTTCCTCTTACATTATATACTAGTAAATCTACAGCATTAATTGATGTTGACATCACAGGCGCAGTACCTCCACTAAACTTATATGCATCACCAAATGCTAATGTTCTGCTCCCAACACTATCCTGAATAATATAAATGTGACCTGTCTGACCAGCTAAAGTGTTTGTTGGGTTTTCAAGAACTCTATTGCCAGCGAGGGAAACAACAAAGTTTGTTCCTGTAGAAAGATCAAGAGCTATAGAAGCAGCGTCAGTAAGTGTAACTGGAGTTCCGACAACCTGTTTAATAAATGTAGCTTTATTAATAATTGCAGTAGAAACAGATGCTGTAGCAATGTGAGCATCTGTTGCAGAAATACTGGTTGCAAAACCAACGGCAGAAGAAAATGTATTTAAATTAGTAAAAGTATTTTCTTCATTTAATTTAGCAAAGTTAGCCAAATTAAGACGGTCATTCATAGAATAAACAGATACTGAATCAGAAAAGAAAATGCCAGCAGCTGAAGCTACTACTGTTGAACCTGATCCACTAGCAGTTTTAATTGTTATAGCAGAACTATTCTGACGGACTGTTTGATCATTGACAATATAAAATTTTGTTTTAGCAGGAATAATAATATTAACATTTGAAGATACAGTACCTACAAATTCTAACATTGCTGATCTAGATTGATCTGCAGCACCATTAGATTCTGTTAAAGTAACATCGACAGAACTGCAAGCAATTGTTGTATAAGCTGCAATAGCAGAATCAACAAGATCAATAACTTCATTATTAAGAATCAATCCCCAGCTATTGGGATTGTCGCCGTCTCCTTGCTTTGTAAGGCGAATATTTGTTGTATATGTACTTGCCATTCTTACTTTCCTTATAAAGAGTTATGTTTTTGTTGTGCTACTGTTCCAGCAATTAGAATGTAACCAAAAAAATTTTTACTTATGACTGACTGTACTTTTAATACTACATTAGAGACTTGATCGTAGTCTTTATAAGTAGTTATAATCTCATGCACTACAAAAGTAGAGGGAGGATTAAGACGAACACACTTTCTTTTTAGTTGTTTTTTTACAATAGCAGTTTTAAAATTCTCTTTTGATTTTGAATCTGCAAGAGCAATATCCAGAATGTCCTTCTCAGTTTCACATATTAAAAATACAGTTACTCCATCTCCTATATGCCATAATTCTTCTTTTGCTTGTGCTGTACTACAACTGGGCAGTATTGAAATAACAGCTACAAGAAACAATGTAAAAAGAAGTTTCATTTATTATACAGCAGTTTCTCTTGGGTTAACAGGCCAGTCATTAAATTCTGAAGCAAGTTGACCTGCATCTGCCATCTCTTGTGTAAGTACTGTCATAGCTTCAAGACCTGCTACATCTGTCTTTGCATCAATGGCAGTTTCCAGTGCATCAGCTTTTGCTCTTAGGTCTGTACGCCACTGTGCAAGGTCTGCTGGCTTTGCAGCACCAGTATCCTGCTCTCTAATAACAATCCAGTCCGTTGATGCTAGATAACTACTCAGTACATCAGAAACATGCTTCTTCATTGTATCCTTGATAGCATCAATGTCTTTGGCAGTTTGTGTTCTGGTGACAACAACTCTGTTCTCTTCAACAACAGGGGCAGACTCAGAAGAAGTGTAGAACATATTTTCTACTCTGCTACCTTCATATACATAAGGTACAATACCCAGTGCCTTACGTTCTTCATCTGTCCAAGCACGGGTAAAGATTGTCTTAGGATATTGCACATTATTAATTGTCATGGCTTTTGGCTGGTTAATAATCTCTACCAACTGACTGCCCATAATTCTTGCCCACATATTTTAGTTTCCTTTCTTACATACAAACATCTTCATAACGGATGCTCTGTGATCGTCTGTAGTTGTTAAGTTCATGTGCTTTTTTCTTTTTACTAAATAGTTTTTTAAACATAATTACCTACCATATATAGGGGGTAGCGTACCATTACCGCCTAAATCTGCTATAGCAAGATACAGGTATGTAGCACCATTACCGTTATTAGCACCACCAGCACCTCTAAGTTTAAAACCATCTGATAGAATGTCTGCTCCATGCGATGCACCAGTACTTTCAGCAGATGTATAATTAGCATATAACTCAGCATCATCATTAGGATTAATTGTTTGTCTTACAATGTCTTTTATAAGCCATCCTTCAGCAGACAAACCACCACCACCAGTCCATTTTACCATCAACCACTTTGGTTTAAATCCTACTGAAACATAAGGACCATCTGCATTTCCATTACCAATGTAGCTTCCCACCTTACACACACCGGGAACTGATCGGAATGAAATAGCTAGCATTGTGTCGCCGCTATCGTTTGTATCGGTATCCGACCCTAAATTAATAACGGAAGCGGTTGGGTTGCTATTATTCCAGAATGTCGAACCTGCTACAGACGCAGCGTCTGTGTTAAGTGTTAAATAATGAGTGCCGCCATTAACTACCGTTTCTAAGACACGCCATGCTCGAACATCGTTAGTATTCTTAACTATGACTAATTCCGGCGCACCGCTCAGACCATGCCCGATTGTTGCATTAGCACCTGTGCCAGTATACGTGCAAATCGAAAAATGACCTGCATCTGCTGCAATAACAGTTGAAGTTATAGAGCCATCTGTGTTTGCAGAACCAGTAGTAGCAGAATTACCTAATAACCATTGCCAAAGAACATAGCTTTCATTAGCAGTGTTTACCTCTACATCACTACCAATCTGTACACCTCTTTGGAGAAATCTTTGAACTGTGTTGGCATTAGTTACTTCAGCGGCACTATCATTAGAGTGCATATCTTTACCCACACCTCTGACTCTATCAAATAGCATATGGTTGTCAGCAGCATCTCTATTTTTAATCCATGCCAATGCTGTAATCTTAGATGAAGTGTCGTCTAGGTTATCTTGAGTAAAGGGGGTAAAGCCTGTTGGTGCTGTATGCTCAAAAGCAGCAGTTGCATTACGCATTGTTAGATTAGCTGTCCTAGCATTAGACCCATCATACACAACAAGAGTTACAGTGCCTGTGTTGGGAAGTATAAAAGCCTCATTAGTTCCTGCCGCTGGATCACCAGAAGCAAAAAAAGTTCCTTCTGAACCAAACCAAATTTTTCTTGTAGCAGCATCAAATGCCCACATTACAGTCTGACCTGCACTGATACCACTGCCATACGATACACCAGTACTATCGCCATTAATTTTATTACCATCAGATAATTGTAGTAAAAAGTTTCTACTGTCGTTGTTAGGGGTTGTTGCTGGATTTGTTGTATCTTGAGATGCTATGTCTGTAGCAAATCCTATACCAACGGTACTGCCACTTACTGCATTGACAAGGAACTCACCGTAAAATTTTCCAGTACTTGAAAAATTTGCTATAGTTGGACGTAATCCATATACAATATCGTTTAAATCTACTCTAGTATTACCTTCACTTATTGTACCAGTACCATCTGTAGCAAAAGTAAAAACATTGTTAGTAGGTGTATCTGTAAACTGATCTGATGATGTCCAAGCACCTAAAGCTACGAAATCATTATTTTGTCCAGAACTATCATTAGTTATTCCACCACCTGATGTTTCATAAAGTTGTATCTCTCCTAACAATCTACGAAGATTTGCAGTTGTATTCATCTGTACATAGAAATACCTAAATGCTGTAGTATTGCTACTAGCATCTATGGTAACTGATGCTCCTTTGCTAATACCATCTGCAACAGAGGCTGTACCTAAACTTGTTAAGGAAGAAAGGTCATTA
>Ga0208644_1002106_pt1 | contig 16038 bp, 18 predicted proteins | sample VirMetDEL_Nov_18_FD_184517 | JGI IMG/M metagenome (GOLD analysis project Ga0208644, IMG submission 184517) | Aqueous microbial communities from the Delaware River and Bay under freshwater to marine salinity gradient to study organic matter... | ecosystem: Environmental > Aquatic > Marine >... | reverse complement strand
AGTACCACCAATGTCTTCAACAAATTGACCTGCTTTATGGAGGCCTAAATCTTGTGCTTCTTTTAATAGTGAGTCTGCACTCATTCTCTCACCAATTTCACTTATAAATTCTTTTTCATGTCTAATCCCTGTAATAGCATCATAAGCTCTCTCTGCCATTCTAAGCATCTTATTAGCAGGTGTAGTTACAAAGTTAGGATTAGTTATCTTGAAGTCACTAAAGAATAATTTGCCTACATTGATCTCGTTAGAAACTCTCATAGCTCTAAAAGGATTAACTTCTCTAGTAATTACTTGTAATGCTTTTAAGTTTTTAGGAATAGATAAAGCATGTCCACCTATTCTCATTCCATTCATAACAATGTTTGATTGAAAGTTTCTAGCATGGAAAGCAGGGAATCCCCTAGTAACTGTACCTTTCCATAGGTTAGTAACAAAGTTAAATGGTTGGAGAAATTTAGGTAATGGAGCACCCTTGGTTAATTTATTATAGTGATCTGCAAACTCACCTTTAACTAAGTGATACCCACCACCACTAGGGACTGTTCCTTCTGCGGCCTCATTTAACTTTTTAATCTTAGTCCAGTTAGGAGTAGATATAGGCTTATATCCCATCTTAAATAGTTGAGAAGTATTTAGCTTTTCTACGTTTATATCTCTACCAAGGTTTAAATCTTTAACTCTTTGTAATACCTTTTCTTGTAAATCTATATAGCCTATTTGAGCTAACCTAACACTAAAGGCCTGAACAGGATTACGGGTATATCCTTGAACAAAGTCTTTACCCATTCTTTCAGTTAGGAATTTCTTTTCAGTATCACCTAAGACTTTATTAAATTTAATATCGTCTAGTTTTAACCAATGCATAATACCCGGATACCAGTTATTTAATAGCCTTGGGTCTCCGTCAATTAGTTTAGACATTTCTTGTAGTTCTTTGCCAGTACCTTTTCCCAGAAATTTACCTTGTCCATGCCATTGATCTATTAAATCTTGAACCTTTGGATTACCACTAGGGGTTGTAACAATAAACTTCTTATCTTTAGTTGAAGCATCAATCATTACTTCACTAAATTCAATTCTTTCTTCTTTAGTTAAGTCTTTAAAAAAATCATCGGCCCTTTTAAATGCCGCATTTTTAATGGCCTCACCTGATTCAATTGCGTCTTCAACTACTGATAAAAACCTAGCGTTATCTACTGCATCTTTTCCATAGACTTTAGTGGCTTCTTTTACTAAGCTATCACTTTCACCTAATGTTCTAAATGTTTTAACTAGATTCTTAGGCACACCATAATTAACTATTAGATGTTCTCCTAACCAATCCTTCGTGGCCTTAGCACCTTTACCTAATCCCGACTCTCCTAACCATTCCATTGTTTTAGGAAGGCCTGTCTTGTTTATAATACTAGCGGCCTCTTCTCCATGCATAACCTTCTGGCCAAAGAGGTAAATGTCTCCCCCTCTTAATGGAGATTCAGATAGAATTTTAAATTGCTTACCACCTGCTAATGGATTATCTACTAATCCAAATATAGTTTTAGGAGACTCCCATTTAATTCCACCAAATTCAATAATGTCGTCTAATACTTTTTTATCACCTAGCTCTGTTACCTTTGCTGTAACTGACTTAGATGTTTTAATCTTTGATAACAAGTCTGAGTTAGGCCCAAACTGTTTTACAAATTCCTTATGAACATCAAGCTGTGCTGTTCTTCTAATAGAGTTCTCAGCTTGAGGTAATAACTTAGCAGGGGCCTCTAGTCCTTTTTTGACAGCTATCTTTTGTTGCTTTACTAATTCCTTGGCGACTTTCTCATCTCCAACCTGTTTAGCAACATTGTCAAGCATCCTCTTGCCATGCTTAGTAACTGATAGCCCACCTAGTTCTTTTGGTATGTCAGCTAATAATCTTGTCTTAGAAGTACCAAAGGTTAGGTATGTAGATGGACTAAGGAATATAGACATGCCTAGCCCTAGTGACGTGGTATATCCATTATCAGGCATCCCTGATTCTCTAAGAAAGTTTCCCCATGTATGATCGCCTATATGTTCTTTCTCTGAGTATTGAGAACCAAATTGATTAAGGGTGGTTTCTAATCCTTTAACTATTAGGTGCTCATCAATAGCTAAAGCGGCAAATATATTTTTAGCAGTAGGACTTCCAAGGGCCTCTGCTACTTTCTCCATAGCACTTGTGCCTTCATAGTCTTTATCCACTTCTGCTTCTGGCCCTATAGGTGCACCACCTAATTCTTTTATTAAAGAGTCAAAAGCATTATTACCTTTAGCTTTTTTAACTACTTCTCTTGGTGCTTGAGCTACTGGAACAGGGGCCTCATATCCTCTAACAACGTCCATGAGTTTCCCCATTGGTTGTTTGCTAGGTTTTGCCAAGTGAGGATTCCATGCCTTTACACTATCTGCTGTCATCACTTCTGGTTTCTTAATAATATCTACTACGCTTTCTGGATTCAGCTTAGTCCTAGATTCAGAAGTAGGTACAGGTTCACCTGCCTTCATTTCTTTATCTTGGTTTGCTATACCTAGTAATTGGTCAAAAGCGTTCATTTAGGCCCTTTAAAATCTCTTGATTCTTTATTAAACTTATTCCACTGTTCTTCTTGTTCGCTTCTAATATTTATATCTTCGGTTTTTCTTTGAGCTTCTGGTGTAGAAGGTAGCTTAATGTTTTCATTTTCTTTCATCATTTGAAGTATTAACTCTGCTCCCTCGTTTCTTAGATCAGGGTCATCTATTCTCATAAGATGAGGAATTACTCTCCTAGCATCTTCTGGTGTTCTAACTTCTAATGTTGCTTGTTTTAATTCTTGTTTAACAGGGTCAGGTAAATCAGTCTTTTGAACAAACCCATCGGTCTTTGCCTCTATTTGCTTTAAGTATGGAGACTTCATTTGATTTAGCTGTTCTAGTCTTCGAGTGTTGTCTTCAATAGTCCTCTTGTAATTGTCCATGCTTTTTTGTTTTGTAGCTATATCAAGCCCAACACTAGCAGGCATATTATATTTCTTTTGGAGATTAGCTATCTGAATATTAGCTCCTTCCATATCTCCCTCTGAAACAAGTTGTCTTAGTTGTATTACTCCGGCATCAAACTTGCCATGCTCTTTTTCATCTAGTCCTTGCCTAGTTATATCAAGGGCCTTACTCATATCAGTAGATAGCTTATTTAGATTTAACTCTGCTCTTAGATTAGAGTCAGTGATCTGTCTCTCTCTACCAAATAGGCTCATCAATTCTTTTTGAACGCTACCTACTCGCTCAGTCCCACCCGGCCCAAACTTCTTCTCGTATGTCTTTTCTTTTAAATCCATCTCTTGTTCAAACTGAGACTTAGATTCTTCAAACCTTTCTCTACTTAAAGCTGATTGCTCTTGTCTGTATTCTTTTCTCTCAGCTAACTCAGCCTCTTTAAGTTGAAGTTCTTTTCTGTACTTCATGCCTTCTATAAGACCCTGAGAGAAACCTGCTAATCCTGATAATACTGTCTGACCTGCTTCTAGTTTTGGCATGATTAAATCCTTACGCTACTACTTGTGTACCTTGTGCTGTTTGAAATGTTCCCATGTCTCCGAACTGTCCACCCGTTGCACCATAGTTCATTGCTTGTGGTGTACCCATTGAAGGTGTAGAATTATAGTTCATAGCAAAAGCGAAACCTGCGGCCTTAGCTACACCTGTGAATTGCTCTTGTATCTTGGCAGAAGTCTCAGCATCTAATACTGACTCTTTCATTTGAGCTTCAAGCATAATACCACTTCTCATTAAGTCTTCTCTAAATTTATTATAGGCCTTCATTCTAGTTATCTTAAACTCACTTTGCTCTTGAAGATTAGTAAACTCTACTTCTTTAGAGAGATCACTAATTAAATTGTTCATGTTTAAATCCATCTCTGCTAATTCTTTTTGACCTATTAGCTTCCCTTTAATTCTAAGTCCTTTAGCTTGAAGTCTTTCTCTTCTTTCTCCCGTTGGTTGATCTATTCCAACCGCAGTAGTAAAGTCTCCTACTCTTTTTTGAGCTTGTTGATAGTCCCCTGCTAATCTACTTTCTAGTTCTTCTGGATTTACTTTAGCCATTTCTTTTCTCCCTTATAAGCAAAGTAGTTAAAGATTGGTTTGAGGATTAATTTTAATACCAAACTTTTTTCTACAACTTTAGAAACTTTCTCTCCATGTTTCATATATAATCTATAGAACCAATTAGGAGAGTCTTGAATAACGTATGTTCTAGCATATAACCATTCAATGTTATCTGCTCCAAATATTGCTCTAGCTACCCAACAACCGGATGCCCCATAAATAGCTGCTGCCGTAATCGCTGTACTAGCTAACGAAGTAATCGTTCCCATCATTTGAGCTTTCTTTTGAGCATCTATTTGAGCTTGAGCCATAGCTTTCATAAAGTTAGTTCTTATCTCAGATTCAACTAGCATATTTCTTTCACGCTCTAATTGCTCAATCTCTTCAATACTTCTTATTGTTAATAATTTCTCTCTTTGATTCTCAATACCTTTGACTAATTGCACTTCTGCACTTCTAATATTTTGAATGTTTGCTTGAGTACCTATTCTTTCAACACCGATTCTTTCTTGTTCTCTTAGTGATGATTGCTCTATTCCTGACTGAGTAAAGGTTGATCTAAGTAATCCTCTCTTAGCACCTGACTCTCCTATGGTGGCCCTAGCTTCACCTTCTTGATACCCAATAGTCTCCATTCTTCTTTGGAGTTCTCTGGCCATTTCTTGCTCAGCACTTAATCTAACTTGTGAGATGCCACCTAATATTTCTTGTTCTTTTGCTAGAGATTCTTTTGCACCAGTAATTAATTTACCTTCACCTGTAGCTAAATATTGCTTTTGTGCTTGTTCCCTTGATATTGGAGGTGCTAAATTAGCGAGCTTAATTTCAGCTTCATTTAACTGCTTTTGTCTTACAAAAGCTGCTGAATCGTCATGGCCCGGTTTTCGCTCATCAAGGTATCTCCTAAGCCAATATATCTCATCTTCAAGTGCGGCCTTTTGTGAGTTTTCGCTTATGGCTTTTTGATAAATAGATTCTCCACCTGCTAATAATCGTTGCTCAAGAGATTCTTCTATCTTAGCTGTCTGAGGACGCTCATAAGTTAATGGTGGTAGTCCTGTAATGGGGTCTATATCTTGTGCCATAATTACTCCATTCTAATAATTATCCAAAGTTAATACTAGATAGGGCCTCACCATCAAAGTTAAAGCTAATGGTTTTTCTTTGAGGCATCATGCTATCTATATAGTTATTAAACATTCCCCCTTCATAACCTTCAACCTCACCTACACCTAAATTGGTAGGCTCAGATTTACGGAGTCTCATTTCTAATTGTCTTTGAAGGGCCTTTAGTTTTGCTCTTTTATCTTCGACATGCTGAACTTCTTGTATGTCTTCTATAAACTCAGGGGCCTGTGAATATATTTGTTCTCTTCTAAGCATGTATCCTTGTCTAATTTCATCTGCTAAACTCATCGTCTTCCCCTTGTATTAGTAATAAAGTCTAGTTTAGATAGTGACCACGTTTCATTAGCTCTGTTATTAGAGAGCCTAACAGCTAGGTGAGTGCCAGATGTTGACTGACTAGGTGTACTTCTAAGTTGAACCTTCTTCTTTATGGCCTTAGTTCTCCCCCATCTATCAGTCCCCCAAGTAGATTTTCCCCATACCCATCCTGATAAAAACATATTAAGGGTAGCTAATGTAGCTCTATTTAATTTCTTAAAATCTATAATGTAATACATCTCAAGGTTATAATCCCCTTGTTCTTCTATCTGTAATACTACTTGTCTAAATATTTTAACTAATTCAGAAGCACCAAAATCAAACTCCTTTGACTTCCAATAACTATCAATTCCACCTATGGTGAATTTAGAAGTAGTATCAGGGGCAACTGTAAATGATTGAACAGGACTAAGAGTATTGCTTGTATTAGAGGCTATAACTCTTGTCTGGCCTTCTCCTGTCCCCGAATAGATTTTAATAATAAGTCCACCCAAACCATCATTATCGGTAGGAAAGGTAGCAGAAGTAGCAACAACATTTGAGATAGTGCTAGCCGCATCTGCATTATCATTATAGCCTTGAGTAACACCATCATTATCCCCTTGGGCATCAACATAAACATAGCCTTCATAATCGCCATAGATGACTTTAAACCTTGAGTCGGTATCTTGATATGTAGATATATAACTTACTTCTCTTCCAGTTATCGGTGGTTGCCATATAGGTGGGTTGTGCCTTAAATCAAACGTAAGGCCCATATTATTTCTAGTGTTTCTATTCCAAGACTGTTCAGCAAAGTAGAGTCTATAAGAGTTAAACTCATGGTCAAATACAGCTTTAGCAAATTTAAGGTTATTAGGAGAAGAGTTTCTTAAAAGTAATTCATCTATCTTTCTTGATAAGTGAGTTACGTTTTGTCCATCAAAAGCAAAGACTCCCCTTTCTGATAAGAAGATATGGTAGGTTCCTGTGTTGACGAGAGAGTAAGGAGCATAAAGACCAATATTATCAGTAACCATTTCCAAGTCATTTACATCTCCTAGGCCGGGTGCGAATCGCCAAATACTATTTCTAGTATAGTAGATGATAAACTCTCCAAGAATCATCTGCCCTTGAATTTCACCGTTTCTATCTGAGCCACCGACATAAAATGTTTCTAAAAATCTATGCGGATCAGGAGCACCATCACTTCCAAAACCTGTTCTCATTACTTTTACAGGAGAGTCAGCATCGTTTCCATCTGTGATGTTAGCAACATAAACTCTATTTTCATGTTGAAGAATATACTTACCTATTGGTACTTGAGTAGCAGAAGTATTAGCTGATAAAAGAATTGCAGAGGCCGAGCCATTCCACATCTGTAAAGGATCAACACCATTAGTGCCAACCATAATATCATCTGAGGCACTTCTAAAATCTTGTATCTGTATAAAGTTCCAGAATGTTTCTGAACTAGAATTAAGGCTTGATCTAATAACAGAGGCCGTAGAAGAAGTATAATTATACCAAGCATCTCCTATAGCAACGACATTAAATGTCTGAGAATTACCACCTAGCTTTTCATAATAGTAATGGCCCTTGATTGGAGATCGAGCAGTAAAACCTACTGGTGTAAGCCTAGTATTATATAACTTTTGACTACCCTTTCTTTGTTTAATATCTCCATCAATATCATAAAGAACATTTCTTGAATCATTAGTTTCAGTGTCTTCGAGATCAGTATAATCAGAAGTAAACTTGAACCCACCTTTGAATTGATTTACAGAGATTGCCTGTGGGTATCTAGTTTTTACTACCATTCACTATACGTCCAATCCAAGATACTCTATCAAAGATAGTAACTTTTCTTCAGTTGAAACAACCTTGCTTTTTAAATTTTCTTTTAATTGCTTTGATTTATTTTCACGCTCTGTTATTTCTAAAGTAACGTCTTCAATTATTTTATCGTAAGTATTATCATCAAACTTCTCCATATCTTCTTCAAATTGTTGTTTAAATTTTTCCGGCCCCTCATTTCCATAAACAAGATTACCATTATCTTTTCTTATTACCTTTGCTCTAAAAACTTTCAATTCAACCTCCCACTATAGGAACAACAGCATAAAACATAAAATGACAATTACTACCTCCTATAGGAGCAGTAGCAGCACTAGACGCATACCTTGGCGTTGATTCATCTGTTAGTAATTTAAACTGTGTACTTGTGTGAGGAATAACACTACAAGTCCATGCTGTTGCCGATGTAATGGCTGTGTCATGTATTCTTCCATAACCACAAACAAAATATCCATCTGTACTAATTACGTCTTGATTCATTATGTAAGGGCTAGGGATTCTAAATAAATAGTCTCCTTCACCAGAAGAACCTGCACCTGTTTGTTTATAATTAAAGTACATAAAAAGCAAATTATCTCTTATTATGTATATGACACGATCTACTGACGTTGTTCCTTTTGTTGGTGGTGTTGTAACTGCACTAATCTCAGTGACAGTCCTCTTCCACTTTCCTCTTGATTTTTCAATATTTATTAATTTTTGTAAAATACTCACTATGTCTCCGTTATTCTATTTATATAACCATATACAAATAAATTTGCGGTTGAACTAGCATATACATGAATTACAGTCCCACTAGCCGACCTTCCCCATAAAGGAAATTGAGTCAACACTGGATAATCTATTGCTTTAACAGGAACATCTAAACTAAAACAATTTGAATTAATTAAAACTGTCATAGTTATGGCCGCTGTTTGAGTAGCATCCATCATTGCATACATATAAATTTCATCTAATACATTTGTACTTGTAGGGCCTACATGAATATTAGCTGAGTTACTAGCGGTGGTGGCAATCTCCATTGGTAAACCATCTGTACTTTGACTAAAAAATCTTTTTACTATTGTTAATGCCATTAAAAAAACTCCGTATAAAATAATAAGCCTTCTGCTAAAGAAACACCTCTAGCTGACTCTGCTATTTTTGCTGTAGTTACTGCACATTCATCTAACTTTAAAGTAGTAACCGCACTATCGGCTAATTCATTTGTATTAATACTACCACTAACTAAGTTAGCTGAGTTAAGGGAATTAATAGTTGAATAAAGGTCATCTATTACCCTGTTAATAGAAGAGGCTTCACCAATGGCTCCGTCAACTTCTGAGTAGGCCCTTGTTAATGTGGCCATCTACTGTCTCCAATGGCCGCCAACGATAACCTGAAAGCTACCTGCGGTGGCCGTACTATCAGTAGAAGCTAATACTCTTATATACCTATAGGCATTATTTACTGCACTTGTCATAGTGACAGCAGTACCACCCAAGGTAGAATTTACAGCTAAGATTGAAGTAGGAATTTCTACCCACTGATTAGCAGTATTAGTTGCACTAATATAAGTTTCGTTTAATGTTCCCTGTACTTGAAGATCAAGACAAGCTATTGCAGTATTTTGATTTAATATCTGCATACAAAATTTGTCCCAACCGGAAACATCAATAGGCTTAGTAATGACTGAAACAGTAGAACTGTTTGTTGCCGCATTACTAATATATTTCTTTGATCTATAACTCATCTTTACCTCTTAGTAATCTACGTCACCGTAAATGCTTTTAACTCTTCTGGGCCTTTGTACTTGCCTGTCTTCGCAATAACTTTTTATTTTATTCATCTGTTTGTCATACTCTATTGTAGCAAACATAGGGTCAGCTTGTTCTTGAATGAGGGCCAATCTATAAATTCCATAGACAAAGACATTGTGATACTCGTTAGGAATTTCTGACTCTCCATCACTCGCAGTAACATCTATTAACCTCTTAACATAATATACCTGAATAGCACTAGCATTGGTATAGGCAGGTGTATCTGTTAGGACTAATTGAGTCCCTTTTAAATAATACCCACCACCACCAATAGCGATTGAACTCCCCAATTCTGAGGAAACAACACCTTTATTATTTATAGTTACAGGTTTTATTTCAACTGGATTAGCATCCCTAGCATCCTCTACTCTTCTAATCTTGATAGTTCCACTAGGAATTTGATAGCCTGCACACCCATCTGTTATGTTTAGAAATGTCTGAGTAACAAAGTAGTCTTCAAAAGATTGAACCATTAGGTTTTGCACTTCTTCTTGAACCATGTTGTAGTATTTGATTAGCGTAGAGTCTTTCCAAAAAGAGCTAGTGTTATCAGGGAAGGCCCTTGTTTGATCTAACTCTTCATTTAATAATGCTCTAGCTTTATCAATAGCTTCTATTAATAACATTACTTCCCCTTGTCAGGGCCTAAATACCCTACGGCATTTTGCCCACTTCTTAGGAATGTTCTTTTGGTTGTGCTACTTTTAATGTCTGGTCTTACCCATTTATTAACTACTTTCTTAGAATTAAAACTTGGGTATCTACTATTCTTTTTCTTGTAAGTAGTTACTGCTCTAGCGTTTTTGATATTCCACATGTCTCTTGCCATGTCGTAAAACTCTCTACGCTGTTTCTTTTTGTCCTCAACAAACTTCATCTGCATCCTTCTATCTTGTTCAAGAAGGTGGTTACGAACCTTGTCTAGTCTCCAAGAATCTGACCAGTAAATCCAAGCTAGTATTCTTTCGTCTAATGGGCAAAAAATCCGAGGGGCATGTGAGTCGTAGATAGACCAAGTAATAGGAGTGATTAATGCCTCTCCTACTGTTTGTTTTCTCCACAACTCAAACCACTCGTTTCTATTATTCCACTTAACAAATAAATCTTTGTCGTAGGTTTGAATCTTCTTCACGATATTTCTATCGGGAGTCATCATGCTTACCTCACTGATTTATGCTTTCTAGGAATATATCTTACGTTTACAATTGCCGCAGAGAAGTTTGATGAACCTGAAATATTAAAGCTCATCATAAGTCTTTGCCCTGCTGTAAGTGAGTTATTAGCACTTGGAGTGAATCTAACTCTAGCACCTGCGGTTAAAGTAGCTGTCCAGTCTGCCGCTAATGTAGAGGCCGTAGCATCTGCAAGAAACAAACTAACTACTGGTGAAGTAGTTACCGCTTGGTTTTCAGCATTGTAAAGATCAACTCTTTCAACTTTACAATCATAAGGAGCAACAAAAACTTGAAACTCTCTTGATGCTGTAACGTCACCAAGAACAACATCTGAGTGAAGTTTCATTCCTTCTGAATTGTAATCAATGTTTTTAATTCTAATCATAGTGTCACCTTTGTTATAAAAGGGGGAGTTACCCCCCTTATCTCCTAATGATTAATTAGAAGTCTGTTTTAATGTCCCTAATCATTACTGCTTGTCTTGGGTTTCCATTGATACCTAAGTTCATGTAGCAACGAATGAAGGCCTCGAAAGCATCCTGATTTTGTACTCGGTTTAAGATAGCCCCGTCTAAGTCGGCAAACTTAAAGTCAGAGAGTTTGAACATGGCTAGAACATCTCTCTTCATTACTAGAAGGGAATTGTATGGAGCTTGTCTATCTTTTACCATAGGAACACCATTGTAACTTAATGAAGTAAATCCGGCATTACCAATGTTACCTGCGTAACGTCTGTCACCTGCAATAGACTCTTGGAAAGCAGTAATAACTGAATGATGCCCCCAGATAATATCTGGCTCTGCACCACCTTCTGTACTGATTTTATCAAAAGCTGTTTGCATTAAGTGACCGTCGATCACTCTTTCAACTGACGAGTTACCTAGAACAATAGCGTTCCATCCAAGGTTAGCACCCCTGTTTACGTTCATAACTGCTGAACCAAGGAAACCAGTAGATGAAAAGATGTTTGTTGCAGAGAAGTCATCAATAAGACCTTGAATACCTAATAGCTCAACACCTGAACCACCTGCACCACCATTGAATAGGAATGAAGCAGAAGTAGCGGCACTCATACCACTAACGGCCTCTACTGTATCACCAGTAGTAGCAGGGTTAGAAGATAGAGAGAGTGCTTTAATAGTTGCTGAACTAAAAGCAGTTTGTGGTGAAGCTACTGTACCACCGTCAATTAATTGACCGATGTATAAGTATCTCGCACCCGGATGACCAGGAGCAAAAAATCTGTTTTGAACAGTGATTGCTGAACCTGTACCTGCGGTAGAAGAAGTAGCTACTCTACATAGTCTCCCATCTCCGTATCCCCAAGTTTGTCTTCCTAAATCGTTTACAAGGTCAGAAGTAACTCCGGCCATTTCCTCTTCCATGGCAGTAGCAAAAGCATTTTTACCTGCTTCTAATACTTGACCTGTAAGTTGAATACGCCCGTATTGGTAAGTAGCAGTAAGTCTAGCTTCTGCATAACCTTGCTGACCTGCGGTTGGGAGAGTCCCACCTTCTGATCTAGCACCAACACCTGAGTTTCTTGATAGTTTTACTGGCCATCTGACGTGTCGTCCTGACCATTCTTTAGCACTCATGTCTAATTCTTTGAAAGCTACTACTTCGTTATTAACTGTATTTCTGATAGCACCTTCATAAAATTCTTTGAGCACCTGATCGTAGTTTGTTAAACTTTGTGCCATTTTAATTTCTCCTAAAAGTTAAGACCATTTAAGAAGGCCCTCGCCTTCTGACTAGCCTCTTTTAAATTCTTTGGTCTGTCTTCTTCTGCAATGACTAAGGGGCTACGTCCCATTGGTACTGCCTTCCTAGACTTTGCTTTCTTTCTCTCAATGATCTCATTGAGAGATGACTTAACCAAAGAAAGGTTGTCGTTATGAGACTTCTCCATCAAATCTTCAAGAGAGGCCTCGGGGTAAACAATATGCCAACCTTTTACCGCTAGTAAGTCTGCTTTAGGATATTTAGTTTTCAATGTAGATAACTTTGCTTCCTTTGCAGAATTTTCCTGTGTAGTTCTTAGTGAGCCTACTTGTTGATTCAATTGTTGAATCTGCTGTTCAAGTGACTTCACATACTTTGTCGAAGGTTCATCGTATTCGATTTCATAATCATCATTCTTGTTAGCCTGAGTTACTTGAAGTCTAGTCTCATAGTTCCTTGTTAAGTCCCTGAGCTTTTCTTCGTAGGCCCTTTCTAACTCACTCATCTGAGTTTTGTAGGACTTAGCTTTCTCATTAACTTCTTTGAAACGACTATATGGAACATTCTGTTCTAATTCCTCAAGATCATTTTCATCGTAATCGACTTCTGTTTCTTGAGTTTGCGTTTCGTACTCGAATCCCTCTTCCGATGACGAATCGGGCATAGCGTTTAACGTCGTGTTGTCGGGAGATACGTTCTCCTTCGGTGGTCTTTTTGCGGCCATAATTTTTCCTTTGTTAAATATTTTTACGTCTTTTTACGCCCATGACGAAGGCGATAAAAGGTCTTATATGGGGTTGGCAGAATTGGAAACTAAGTCCAAAAGATGTATGTGTATTTCTATTAATAAATAAAATTACAAAAAATGCAATAGGGCCTTATGCTCCTTGTGGTCTTTGGCTACCGTAAGGTGTATTAACTGCCGCTTGATTGGTTTGCTCTACTGGTTCCCCCTGATTAGGTAGGGATTGAAGTAGAAATTGCATGTGCTGTTGGAGTATTCCAAGGGCCAATTGCTTTCTATCAAGAGGCAATCTTAAAAACTCAGGAGTATTAATCCATTCAGATAGCTTTCTAAAATGAGTAGCATGATCTTGATATGGAGTAACTTCTGGTTGAGCACCGTCTTTAATCTGTTTAATCTCTAGTGCTACTAAGTCTTCTTTCTTTTCTACTGCTTCTAAGAGGCTATCAACATCTCCAAACCTGTATGCTTTAAGGAATTGAACAGGGTCAGTGATAATTCTCCTATCCCAAAGGTCAACTAATCGCTGTTGTTTTGCCCCTCTAAAGTCAGGGAATAGGGATTCTATTTCTATATGAACATCTGTATGGTGCTTGAAGTCTGTGTTTTGCATCCACATATAACCCATGGCATCGCCTTCACCCATGATAAGAATTTTTCTAGGTTCAATATATTCTTCATTCATTAGTAGTAGGTGAGTGTTTGCTACTTTGGTCATACATCTTGCTAGTCTTTTAAGGATAGGGCCTATAATTTCATCGGATACTTCTGATAAAACTTCTATAGCTACGGCCGCAGTAACACCCGGTGGTGGAGTAACACTACTCTCTCTTTGTCCACCAACATCTCTAAAGTCGATGATTAACTCTCTAGCTAATTCAACAACATAGTTAGGCATAGGTGCTATATTTAATTGTTCAGGCTTAGGTACAGCAGGGTTTGTTTCTACAATCTCACCCTCTTCATCCGTTAAAGCGTCCTCTTGAAGTTGAGAGCCTTTAGCTACCCACCATTTAGGATTGGCCATTAGATAACTTGATCTTAATTTCTTTTGTCTTAACCTGTTATATGCCTTTTGAATGGACATTAATCTTTCAATTACTGATTGTCCCCAAAAGTGCTGACCATCTGTTCGCTCTTTAAACATGGCAAAGGGATAAATATTATCACCATAGTCATTAGGAAACTCATCAATTAAAGCTAATTGATCTTGGATAACCACAACAACTAGACCATTCTCATAATCATCATTAGGCCTAATCCACATAGTTTTACATAATACTTCGCTATTAAGATTATCCTTGGCCTTAGAGCTACCCTGTTTTACAGAGGCCGCAATAGGAGTAGATAACCTAGCTACTATCTTTTCATATTCTGATCTATCACCTGTAACTTCATTAGTGCTTGATAGCTTTAGTTTCCCTCTAAGGTGAGGATAATACTTATAAACTTCTGTAACAGGTTTCCATGATCTCTCAATTATGTAGGGTTGCTCTTTAATTGTAGGAATACAATCATTAGCAGGGATAAGATTAAAAGCTGATATACCCTTAGACTCTACTTCACCTAACCATATAGTCTCTTCTTTGGGCTTCATATCGTTACCGATAACTAGCTCATCCTCTTTCCCATAGACTTCTCTACTTATCTTATCGCCACAATGAGGATTCCAAAGCGATCTCATAAAAGAAGTTCCATTAATAAGACACATCATTACAAGTGCCTCGTACTCTTCTTCCATGTCAATCTTTCGCCATAGGTGCATTAAAGCATGACCTGAATACTTAGCTCCATTAACATCTTCTTTGTCGTTAGTGTTAGGAACTACTTTAGGTGCAGGCCTATTCTTAGTTAGCTTTGCTAATCTTGAGTCAACGAATGATGCTATCCTGTTAATGGTTAGCGGTTGAATCATTGTCTTAGGTATTTCTATGTTACCTGTTCTCTCATTATAGATTAAATGCTGATAACCTTTGTAATAAGCGAAGTTAAGAGTCCATTGAAACTCATACTTTCTTCTTGCTTGCATACCATTATAGTGACAGTCGTTTACATATCTAACCCATTCTTCTTCTGTCTTAGGTAGGTACTCGTCTTTGTACTTAGGCTTAGGGATTTTAGTTTTTTTATCTTTAGAATGGGCCATTTAAACTCCAAGGCTATAATTCTATATGATCTGGATGCTGACTAAAGATTCTTTTATTTTGGAGAACTAGATTTTTTTGCTCAAGTTCTTTTGAATAATAAGTTTCAAAGTCTCTACTCATAATTCTATCTAAAAGAGTTTTTCTTTCAAGATAGTTTCTTATTTCTGAGAAAACAATATAGGCCATTAAAAAGAATAATCCAATTTCACTACCAGTCATAGGTGCTCCTTACTTTTCTACGGTTAAATGAACGTGCCTCTTTCCACAATTTCTCTTCATTCATGGATAGTTGCACTTTTTTTTCTGTTTTGGTTGGTCTTTTATCGCTAGGGAAAACAATTCCTACCTGTGATTTAAGGGCATCAAGAACATCGTCGTGTTTTCCGTAGGGGTGTTCGCTTATTTGCTTGTATAATTCTGTTTGATCTTTTTTAATGTAGAGTTTTTTCCCTTCAATGATGGGTTGAAGACTTCTAATTCTGGCCTCTTTAGAAATTCTGGTAGAAGTTTCTAAGTCTCTTATGGGAAAGAAGAAGTTTTCCTTTTCCATCTTGTCAAATAGAGCGTGTTTAAGCATTTTCTCTAGGGCAAACTTCTCCATTGCTATAGTCATTAGTGGTTCGTAGGTTTTTGCTAGTTTAACTATTAGTTCTACTAGCTCACTTGGTTCTACTTTTATATTAATGGCCTCTATTATGTACCAGTTTCCTAGGTAATCTACGCCATTGACGATAATACCTGTGTAATCTGAGCGAGCTTTTAAGGAAACCGCAGGGTCAACGGTAATAAAATAGATTAATCCGTCGGGTGCTTCCTCGTAAAACTGAACATCATTGATGTTAAAGGTGTTATTGTCCCCTGACGTTAGCCTATTTAGGTATTGAGCGGAGAAAATATAGCTACCTTGGGTTTTTCTTTGCTGATCTAGGAAGTCTTTAGAGAGAATTTCTGGCATTGTGGGATTGCCATAGTCATCGGTTGCTTGAATTACCCATGAATCAACGTGATCATACTCAGGCCCATCGGGATCAAGTAACCATCCATATAGTTCATAGTATGCC
>Ga0208644_1002105_pt1 | contig 16047 bp, 22 predicted proteins | sample VirMetDEL_Nov_18_FD_184517 | JGI IMG/M metagenome (GOLD analysis project Ga0208644, IMG submission 184517) | Aqueous microbial communities from the Delaware River and Bay under freshwater to marine salinity gradient to study organic matter... | ecosystem: Environmental > Aquatic > Marine >... | reverse complement strand
AACACCAGGTGTGGGTTCTGTGATGTCCAGTCTCAAAAACCTACGCATTAATGCACGGTCTTTTTCAAAACTTTCAGTGTATTCTTCCCACGTGGTACTAGCAACAACCTTGAGCTCTCCTTTTGCTAAATGAGGCTTTAGCATGTTGCTCATGTCAGTGCCGCCACCTCCGCCAGAACCTGCACCATTCATAGTGTGTGCTTCGTCAATGAATACAATAGCTTTATCTTGTGCTTTAAGTGCTTGTATGATGTCTTTGACACGTTCTTCAAATTGTCCTCTGTATGAAGTACCAGCCAATATAGCACCAACTTCCAAACTATAAACAACATGGTCCTTAAGATAGCCAGGTACTTCGTCATTGACAATCCGTAATGCCAAACCTTCTGCAATAGCAGTTTTACCTACACCTGGATCACCCACCATTAGCACATTGTTTTTATTGCGGCGGCCTAAAACTTGACACAAATCTTCTAGTTCAGTACTACGCCCAATAACAGGATCAATCTTGCCTGACTCTGCTAAAATATTTAAATTGGTAGTAAACTCTTTGAGAATCTCTGTGTAACGCTCTTCACTTTCTTTGTCTACCATTTTTTTATAATGATAACGTTTTACATAATCCAAAAATTCTTCTTTGTCGATGCCATATTTTAGACACAAATAACTAACAAAGGTTTTTGTTTCGCCCATCATGCCAACAAAAACATCTATGTTGGTCATGTTTTCTCTACCATTAAACAATACCATAGTAAGTGTTCTATTAAACACTCGTTCTACACTTTGAGTTTTTACCAGGGGAGTAGGACTCTGTTTTACAGTGGGCACTTTATTTTGTAAATAATCTTTTACATCATGACGCAAATCATCTATGTCAACACCATAGTCAACAAGAATGTTTACAAATTCTTCACTGTTTAGCATTGCTAAAAACACATGCTCTGTAAACATGTATCCATGTTTGTATTCTCTGGCTATTGTTTCTGCACTTCTAACAAGTTTATCTATAGACTTTTTGCTCATGTATCAATCCATTATTGTCTTTATCGTATTTAATTGTTCTGTTGTTAAATTTTGTGGAATTTTAACAAGCACTTCTACTAACAAACGCCCTAGACTGCTGTCAGTTCTGTGTTTGGGTAATCCATGACCGGGTATGTTTAGCACTGTTCCATGCTGTGTACCAGGTGGTACAGCCATTTGTACCATTTTACTATTAAGTGTTTTAATTCTTACACTAGTTCCTAATATGGCTTCCCATACACTTATTGTTATTGATTGTTTTACATCAACACCTTCTACAACAAAATTAGGGTGCGGTCTAGTGCTGATCTTAACCAACAAATCACCTGGTGGTAAATCATTGTAACTGTGGTCTCCCAATCCTCTGTATTTTAAATTGCCTGTCACAGTGCCTTTGGGTATGGTTACATTTACAAACTTTCTCTTTCCGTTAACATGTTTAATACTAACAGTTTTTGATGTATCTGTCAACGTTTCTTCTAGGTCTATTTCAACTTCTATACTTAAATTTTTATTTCTACGTTGTTGCGATGCCCGTTGCCTAAAAGCAAATGCTTGGTGCAAATCTTCAAATACATCACCTGCATTGATGTGTATGCGTGTACTTCTGTGGTCAAATGCTGCTCGCTTGTGTGCATCTTTGAGAACGTCATAGGCTTCTGTGACCTGTTTAAACTTTTCAGCATCGCCGCCTGAGTCAGGATGATGTTGCCTTGCAAGTTTCCGATAGGCTGTTTTAATTTGTTCAGATGTTGCTGTGGGGTCGATACCCAACACACTATAGTAGTTCATATACTTAATTATACACGATGTGTGTTGAGTTGTAAAGTTTTACTTTTTAGGCTTTGTTTGCATTGCTTGTGCACCAAAAAATGCAGCAACAATAGCAGCAACAGATACAAAGTAAACTGCAGCCATATCACCTAGGATCTTAGCAGCCTGGTCAACACCAACTAACACAGCAATCAATACAATTGCCGGATATAGTAGCATACCTGCTAGACTAAACCATGCCATCTTACGCTGCGCATCACGCATTGCATCTGCATCTTCGAGTTCTTTACGCTTGAACTCTAGATACATTGCTTCTTCTTCTTTGCTTACATGTCCATCACCGTTGCTGTCTGCTGGATGGTAACCGACTGCCGCTCTTGCTGCAGCAATATCTTCTTTAGTTGGCTCCGCCATTTTTCTCTCCTTGGCTGTATGACATATTTATTGAATAGCTGGACCGTTAAATGCAAATCCTGCAAGAAACAGCATAAGCACAAATGCGGCTGTTAGCCAATGCACTTGACTGCGTAGTTGCCCCGCTGCTTTGAACTCGTTAAATGCACGAAGTAATTCAGGCCCTAGTAAATAGAATACAACAACTGCACTATAAAACTTTGCCATTATTAGCCATAATGCACCTTCCATCGAACTCTCCTCACGAATATTTAGTCACAAAAATAGGTAGTCGCCAAAACTACCTATTCTCTAATGCCTTATAAACTAGTTTTTATAGACTGTTGCGAGCAGTAACCTGCTTTGCATAGTCATCATCACTGAGTGGTACTAGTCCTGCTGGGAACAAGTAACCATCCAAACTCATTGCTTTCTCACTGACAAATTCATTGATAAACTCTTTAATGCCTGGGATAACGCCTACATGCTCTTTCTTTACATAGAAGAACAGTGGACGAGCACCTGGATATGTATAACTTGCAATATTTTCAAATGTAAGTTCAACACCATTTAGATCTGCTGCTTGCACCTTGTCTCTGTTTGTGTCAAAGAAACTGTAGCCAAATACGCCAAACATTTCTGAATCACCAACTAGTTTTTCAACAATCAAGTTATCGTTCTCACCCATTTCAACAGCAGCGCCATCTTCGCGAATCTTTTTATAACCATTGCCTTTGATGCCCAGTTTCTTATAACCATTCTTCATGAACAATGAACCCATTGCATCCCGTGTACCACTGGTTGGTGGAGGAATCATGACACTGATTGGACGATTAGGAAGTCCAATAGTTGCTGTGTTTGTTTGCTTTGCTACAAATGCATCCACATCTGCCCAAGTTTTTACTTCACTTGCAAACTCTGAACTAAGTGCAACAGCAATATGCTCAATGCCAAGGTTCATTCTTTTTGCTGCATTGCTGCTTGCAAAAGCAAGTCCGTCATTGCCCACAACAAACTCAACTGGTGTTACGCCATTCTTTGCACACAATTCTTTTTCGCCACTTTTGATAGCACGACTTGCATTTGTTACATCTGCAAATTCAACACCAATGCCACCGCAGAACATTTTCATTCCGCCGCCTGTGCCTGTGCTTTCAATAACTGGGGTTTTAAAGCCTGAACCTTGTCCAAACCTTTCTGCAACCATTGTTGCAAATGGATATACTGTAGAACTGCCCACAATAGAGATTTGCTCTCTAGCTAATGCAGGTGTTGTTAATGAAATTCCAATTAATAAAGGTAAGATAATTTTTTTCATAATATTTCTCCGTCTAACAAACAAAAATAGAAAACATTGTATTAGTTTTCTATTTTATAAATATATTATACTACAAAAATATTACAATTTTATTACAGTTTTATAATTTAGTAATTTGGTACTATAAGTCTTTTCCACAATGAGGGCATGTAGTTATTTTACCCATTTGTTTTTCCATATCTTTTAATAAGTTACGCATCTCTTTTGCTTCTTTAATTTGTGATTTCATCCAATCTTTGCGTCTTTCAGTTTTAGCTCTTTGTAATTCTTTTTTTAATACTTCTTTCTGTTTATGTAGTTTTTCTTTGAATACTTCATAAAATGCTGTATTTAACATTATTCAACCTTTAATGAGTAGTTAAATCATCATCTGAATAATATATATCATGGATGACATTTCTTACAAGACCTCCTGAAGAATAAACTATTGTAAAGTTTTTTCTTAAGAATTCATTGTTTCTATATAGTTTTTCAAACAATACACTCGTCTCTAATCCTTTTATTATCTTGTCTAACATTTCTTTATCATCAGAGGCTGCTTTAAAATTTTCTATAGCAACCTGTTTAAGATATAAATAGCGTTGTTGAGGACTAAGAGAGATAATATAATCTAATGATGTTTCGGGGATGGAATATAATTTCATTATGCACAAATAGGCAGAGGAGTTTCACCTCTGCCTGATTTTTTTTATTTAACTAACGGTTATTATTAACCTTCGTTAGCTTTAGGAGTGTAGTCAGCGCATGAAAGACCACGGCGAGTAAGCACAGTCTTTACACCACGTACAGTTTTGCCAAATGACTCAGCAATATCTTCTACACTTTGATCAAGCATATCTTCAATGCCTTCGTATGGATCGCTCTTAGAAGCTTTCTTATCACGCTGTTCAGCTTTCAAGCCCATTGAGAGAAGCTTACCACGTACTGAGTTAACAGGACGTCCGAGTGCGTCAGCGATTTCTTCAAGGTATTTACCTGCATTAACCATAGACTCAATTTCAGCTTCTTGTTCAGCAGTAAAGGTCTTTGGAGTGATTTTCTTTTCAGCTGGCTTGATATGAGAAGTCATTTCAAGTGAAAGAGCCTTACCGTTAATTTGGCGAGCAGTAAATTTACCACTAGCAAATACGTCAGCAATTTCTTCAGCTGTATGAACACCTGAGTTCTCTTCCAAGAAAGTGGCCAATGCATCGGTTTCTTCAGCAGAGAATACTGGAGCTGCACCAGGCTTCTTTGGAACGTCGAATCCAAGCTTACGAAGCTTTGCCGTTACAGAACGGCGTGGGAACTCAAATTCACCACAAAGATTTTCGATAATATCTTCAGTTACTCCGGCAGCACAAGCTGATTCCATACGAGCAACCATTTCATCGGTATATTCAAATTTACTCATTTTAATTTTCCTTTTTGTTTGTAGGTTGGTTTTAGTTTTTTCAGTTGAAGTTGAAAAACTCTTTTCTCAACTTTATGAATTGATTATATCAAAAGAAATTAGCGATAACCAAGTAAAAAGTTAAAGCATTTGCTTGTTGTTAAACAATTCCTTTCAGAATCTCTGCACGATTGTTCCAATAATTAACAATTTTTATGCCTAGTGATTCTGCGCGTTTTGCTTTTGAACTAGTTGCACTATCATCGCCACTAATTAAAGCTACACAGTCTTTTGTTACAGTATTAGTAACTTGGTAACCAAATTTAGCAAGATGCTCTGATATCTGATTACGAGTCATGTCAAGTTTGCCTGTAACACAAACTTTTTTATTAGTAGAAGTATTCATAATAGCTTCAATACTGAGATCTTGTTCTAGTTGAACAGGCATTTGATATACCCATTCTTCATTAATCTCTAACCAAGTTAAGATACTTTCTACTGTTTTTGGTCCGACTCCTGCTATTGTTGTATATTCTATCTCACGCAGTCTTCCAAACTGAGGTAGAACTTCTACAATATCACGAGACATTGATCTTCCAACTCCAGGTATTCCAAGAGCTGCTAACACTTGCGCATATGGTTTAGTACAAGAGCGTTCTAGTTCATCTTGAATTTTAGAACCGTTTGCTCCTAGTATGTTCCATGATTGAGGAGTGTATAAATCTACTGGATGAGTTATTCCCATCTTCTTAATCGAGGCAGGTCCAAGACCTTTAATCTCTAAAGTACGAATAAAGTGTTCAAGTAGTTTTACTGTTGAGCGTTTAGAATCATTATCACAAAATAGTTTCGGACCTTGACGACGTAGAGAGCATCCAATTGCTTGCTCTGCATGAAACTGGTCAATAGTCTGAGAACTAGGATGAGACTCTAAAACACTAATAAATTTAGGGATAACTCCCCCAGAGCGTTCAATCTGTATAAGATCGCCCACGCCTAATTTGTGTGATTCAATAAATTCTAAATTGTGCAGAGTAACACGTGAGATAAGTGCTCCATCAATTTCTACAGGATCAACATGACCTACAGGATTGACAGCACCAGTACGACCAACTACCCATTCTACAGACTGTAGACGAGTAACGGCTAGTAGCGCTCCCCTCTCTTTCAAAGCAATTGCAAATCGTGGATATTTTGAGGTATATCCTAAACGATCACACTCGCTCCATGAATCTATTCTATATACTACACCATCTTGCGGATATTGTCCACACAAATCTTCTTCAAAAATAGTTGAGAAGCCTGCATTTTTTACTATTGACATTCTTGCACGATAGTCTGTGCGAACTCCGAGATAATCGTGAGCAATAAAACGAATTGATCGTTGTGCAAATTCATCAGCGCTCTTAAGTCCTAGTGCGCCTGATACATAGTTGCGAAAATTTTCTACCTGATTGTCTGTCACGCACTCACCTACTATTACCGCAGAATCAATTGAGATTGTTTGCGGAACGCCTGCACAGTATTTCATTAGGTGTGTGACATTTTCTCCATACTCACCGTTACCGCGAGTAAGAGCTAGATCGAGTTTACCTTTTCGATAGATAAGCGAAAGATTAGTTCCATCAAGCTTAGGAACTCTAACATTAAACTCAGCACCAATCTCTGAAGAATCATAACTTTTCTGAAGTGAGTATAGCTTGAACGGATGACGCACTTTACCAGCTTCCCCTCCAACACGAAGAGTAGGAGAATCGCTATCTTTCCAGCCTTGACGAGATTCAATAGCACACAACTGGTCATATAAAGAATCCCACTCCTCATCAGAAACTGATGGGCGAGATAAGTCATAATATTCATGTGAAAGTTTCTTAACTAAATTTTTGAGTGTTGTATAATCCATGCTTTTCCTCACTATCTTGAATATATCTTATCATATCAATGAGGAAAAAGCAAAGATTAAACGTCTTTTTCTGCTAGTTTACGCTCAAGCGCCACAACTAGATTAGTCAAATTAGACTTTTTATTTAGGTTAGTTCCTTCAATCTCAATGTCTAACATTGTTTCTAAATCGCGTAACATTGTTTTTACGGTACGAGATCCTTCACGATCTTCGTCTGACGGTTTTTCGTAGATGCGTAGTTGCACCAGTTTAGAGATGACTGAGCGATAGCCTTTGCCAAAATGATCTCCAAGCTCGTTTACGTCTTTCATATGTTCTTCTGTATAGAGGCGAATCAACTCAGCCTCTTGTTCATCACTCCACGCTTTCACGCTCATGCGAACCTCCTTTTCTGTGTCTCTGTGCTGCATGTTCTGCAGCTTCTTCTAGTAATTTGGTGACGGATGTAGTTTCGTCTGCGAGTAAGGCGTAGCCTTTAGACGTCGGATACCAATTTCCCGAGTCGCCGTCCATGCTATATTCACGAATGTGAACATATGCGACACCACGAAATTCGTTATAGGTTACACGAATCTCATTTCCGTTCGCTTTCGCATACGCAGTTCCAAAGCTACGTTCTGTTTCGTTTTCCATGTTTTCCTTTCTTTTAGTACGGCACTTCTTCGTCTATAAAATTTTTATATTTGCCGAAAGTCAAATTTTGTGTTACTTTATACACGTATTTAATTGCGTACTTAAATTAACTAAATCGTAGATTTAACGCAATTTAATCTAGATGTCACATGGCTTTCCCTAAATCATCATGCGTTAATTCTATATGCACGGAGTGCATTTACGTAGTACGCCACCCTTGCGCCAAAATTCTGGCTGATGGTTCGTCTAAATCAACGGAGTTGATTAACGCGGCGTAGCGTTCTACAATTTTTTCCCAAGTAAATAATTCTTTTGAATAGTCTCTACCTGTGATATTTCTATCATAACATGCTCTCATTTTACCTGCTAAATCATGAATATCAGGTTCGCTAGCAATAGCATGCCCTCCCATTGTTGTTAAAGCATCTCCTGGCTTCATCATCATAATCTTGGGATCATCTGCTTTAACAGTTATATATTTAGGAGGAATTCTGCATAAGTCGTCTTTTACAAATTCATCTGTAGGCCCATCTCCTGTTACTAAAGGAAAACACCCACAGGCCATAGCTTCTTGAATGTGCATACCAAAACCTTCTCCTCTATATGGATGTACTATTACGTGGCTCGACTTATACATTCGGCTCATGTCAATTTCACTCATTTGTTTATCAATGTACTCAATTTCTGCACAACCAGTATCATACTGTAGTTTAACTATTTGAGGAACAATTTTATAATCTCCATATACAGCAGGATTATCTTTAATAATTAATTTAGCATTGTCTTCTTTTTTAAATACCTGACTCCAAATCTGTAAAAGAATATCTAGTCCTTTTCTCCATTGAGCATTGCCTACAAATACAAAAGTATACTTATCATTAGGAGTTTTATTTTTAGTATTAAAGTGTTTTGTATCATATCCGTTTGGTATTACTTCAATTTTATTAGGTCTTAACCCTGCCTCTTTGTAAATATTAGCTGTCCAATTAGAAGGAGTAATCACTTTATCTACAAAAGTTTCAAATTTATATTGCCATTCAAAAGGTAGTTTCCTATATTCCCAAGGTTGAATTTGAAATACTTTTGTTTTATCTGACACAGGCCATCTCCAAATAGGTGGATATGAGTGCCTAATTTGAATATCAGGTTCTTCTGTTATATTTTTCATCAGTTTTTTTAATCCTCTTAATTCAACGCTTGAAACGTTATACTGAGGATCATAACTATCTAAAGGATTAATATATACTTCTATATTATCTATTTCTGATAATCCAAGTGCTAATTTTCTATTAATAATAGCAAGACTGTGATTATCAAAAAACTTTCCAATTATTTCTACTTTTCTCATTTTAGATTCCAATCATATTTGCTTGTTCTACTGCTTTTTTTCTAAATTCTTCTTTTGAAATTTGTGTTAGTCTTGCCCACTGAGATGGATCGCCAAATCCAGAAGTTTTAAAATTGCGTAACTCATTAAAGTTATTTAAATTAATCCTACCCCAAATATCATAAAAAGGATCTCGGTCTGCAATATCTGCATGTCCTATATTATTAATTTTTTGATGTAAGTCTTTATCTTTTCTACAAATACTCCAATGTAAAATAGCTAATGGAGTAGCTAAAACTCTTTTAGCTCCTTGAGCATTATTAGTCCATCTAGCATAGGTAAATTCATAGTTTTTCCAATTTGCAAAACCTTGAGTTTCATTTAAATTCCAATTACCGCGTTCATCAGTAATAACTAGGTAAGAATCGTCAAATTCTTTGTAAGGCAAAAACCAGTTAAAAGCTAAATCATATTCTTTATAATAAGGCTCTATAAGAGGTAAAAACTTTTCAAAAAATTCGTTAGCATTTAACAACTCTTCGTCAGCATCAAAACTAAATAACCAGTCATAAGAACATTGGTTTTTTAAATAGTTTCTCTCATAATTATCATTTTCAATAAAGACATTAGATTTATAAAAATCTTCTTCAACAACAGTAATTTTATTGTCACCGTCTATTACAGATAATTTTTTAAATAAATCTTGTTCGTCAAATTTAAAACTGTTTCCTGCCCAGGTTTTTCTATTTTTATCTAATCCTAGTATGATTTCATCTACATAAGCATAGTAAGACATAATACTTGCAGGAAGATACTCTGCATCGTAACTAATTAAACTAATCGCTGATTTTTTTTGCATTTTTGATTCCTCTATAAATTCCAATTAAAACTGCTTCTACTATAAAAAACGGAAACATGATTATGAATAAAGAAACACCTGTCAAAACAATAAAAGTAGTAGTTATAAACACAAATAGTTTTTCAAAAATTTGCGAACATACAGTCTTGGATAATTTACTTTCGGTATCGTGTTTTTTAAACATTTCCTCAAGTTGTTCATAATTTATTAATTTTGATTTCATTATTCTATTACCTTATTTATAGTATTATAAAAAGGACTATCTGCCCATTTATTCTGTAATACCTCAAGATTATGAGCTTCTGCAGCTATCGTTTCTTGGGTTCTAATTCTTTTCACATCCTTACTTTGAAAATGATACATTGGAATAGGTAATTGATATATTCTCCATCCAGCCTTTCTGGCTTCTAAACAGTAGTCTACGTCTCTATTATAGCTCCAAAGATATTTAGGATCAAAATCTCCTACTCTGTTTAATACCTCTCTTCTAATATAAATACCTCCAAAAGTATACCATGCAACTTCTCTTACTTTATCATATTGTCCCTTATCATACTCTAATTCTTTCCACTTATTACCACTAAATAATTCTAGTCCAGAACCAAAGTGATCTGGTTTATTTTCAGTAAATTTACCCCCCGCACATTCAATAACGTAATTATTATTATGTTTTTTAGGATATAAAAGTTTTAGACCTAAAATCCCAGCTTCTGGGTATTTTTCTACATATTCTAATAGTTTTTCATCCCAATCTTCCGCATCTTCGTGAACAGACATATCGGCATGCATAATAAAAATATCTGTATCACAAGAGTTCCATAACTTTTGATACATTAAATCTGGTCCTATTTTGCTTGTATCTTTTTCTAAAAGCGCTGGAATTCCCCATGGTAAGTTATTTTTAAAAGTTGCAATTTCTTCTTCAAATACATATGGAGTAATAATAGTAAACACTATGGTTTTCTCTTTTCTAATTCTTTAATTTTATTTTCCATCCATGTAATAACAATTTTAGTTTCTTTGTCTGGATGTATATTTTTTATTTTTAAATCTTCTAATTCAGCTTTTAATACCGTCAATGATGCCCACTCACCGCTAGATAACATTAATAGCTCCTGTGTTGTTTATGTTCAAATATATTACTTTTAGTGTATTTATTAATTTGTTTCTTAATTCTTGCACGCTCATCGTTTATAATATAAACTGTTCTTGCAAGATCTATAAAACTATTATCAAAATTTTTGGTTTGTTCGCACTCTCTTTTTTTGTCTTCAATTTCCCATAATTCTAAATTTACTGTGAAAAGCATACGATAATAAATATAAATATATGGTAGTGTCCACCAATTTTGAGATTCTACTATTTCTAATAAAATATTTAATTCTTTTTCAACCTCTACTATACCTTTTTCTTTTTTAACTTCTAGTATAGAAAGTTTGTCTAATAATTCTGCGTTAGGAATAGGAACTTCAATCATTTAAAACCTTTTTTCAGTCCAAGTTTTAGGTGTTTTTTCATTTATAATTTCTAATGGTAAATGATATTTAAAAGGTTTTGTACCGTTTTTTCTAATCCAATCTGCTGTTTTCTTTACTGCTTCTTGTACTGTAGTAGTAGTTTTATATCCTAGCAGTTTTCTTGCTTTATCAGAAGAACAAGTAGCGTGTTTTACTTCTTGAGGCCTTCCTTGTGTATAATAAATAGGATCTTGATTTAAACCAGTTTCGTTAGCACAAAGCTCCGCTAGTTCTTTAATAGTAATAGACTCTTCGTCCGGACCAATATTTATAGTCTCATATACGATATTTTCTTGCGTACCCATTTTTTCTAAACATTGTACACAATCATCTACATAAGAAAAACAACGTGTTTGCTCTCCGTCACCATAAATAATAGAAGTTTTACCTTGAAGATTTCTGTTTAACATAATACTCATAACATTCCTAAAAGGATCGTCATATTTTTGATTTTCTCCTACTATATTGTGAGGTACTGCTATGTTCCATTCTATATTGTGAACTTTTCCTAAAACTTTTAACACATCTTCTGCTGCTACTTTAGCTATTCCATACGGGTCTACTGGTGATGGTTTCATATCTTCCGTAAAAGGAGGTTTCTGTTCTCCATATCTTGCCATTGATGTGCAAAACACTATACGGTTTACTTTTGCAGCAATTGCTGCAGAAAAAGTAGTAACAGAAGCTTCAAATATATTACGAGTAATAAATGCTGGTGAAAAAACACTTAAACCTTCATGAGCAGTAGCAGCACAATGATATACCAAATCACACCCTTCCATTGCATTTTTCATTGCTTTAAAATCACAACAGTCACATAAGGTAAAATCTACAAAAGAAGGAACATTATCTTCTTCTCCTCCTATAAAAGTATCATTACCTGCTACTTCCCATCCTAAGTCATGCATACGAACTGCTATATGATGTCCTAAAAAACCACCTACACCTGTAATAAAAACTCTCATTATTTTAACTCCTGCATGATATCTACTGATATACTTTTAATGTTAATGTGTTTTGGCTGATTTATCATCCATAAAATAACTCTTGCTACTTCTTTAGTATCTAGTTTAGGTGCGTCAATATGATTTACCATTTTAGTATTCATTCTACCAGGCTTAACTAAAGATATTTTACACTTTGAATTTATTAAAGATAACTGGGTACATGCTTTTTCTAGTGCTGTTTTTTCAATAGCATAGTGATTAACTATTTTTCTATCTCCATCACTACTAACAGAACCAATATTAATAATATGACACTCTCTATTTTTATTAACCTCTACTAATTTATATAATAGCTCTGTTTGCGCAAAACTATAATGTGCATTATTTATATAAACATCAAAATCATCTTTAATATAATTATCTAAATTTAAAGATAGATCATAATCAGGTTTATTTAAATCAATTATAGTAGGATAGATATATGTTTTTTTGATCTCATCTTTAATAGCTTGTCCTAATCCACTGGTTGTGCCTGTGACATATATTTTCATTTAGAGTGTCTTTCTAAATCTTTTTTTACCATTTCCCATATCATTTGCTCAAAATTAATTTTAGGATACCAACCAAGTTCTTTTTTTGCTTTTTTAGAGCTAGCATGTAAAGAAACTAAATCATTAGGTCTTACAAATTCTGGATCTGTTTCTACATAGTCTTCCCAGTTTTCAATATTAACACATTGAAAAGCAGTTGTACACAATTCTTTTATGGTTTTCTTTACTCCTGTAGCAATAATATAATCATTTGGTTTGTCTTGTTGTAACATTAACCACTGTGCTTTAACAAAGTCTTTGGCATGACCCCAATCACGTTCAGCATCTAAATTACCTAATTTAATTTTAGTGCTTTTGCCATGATAGATTTGTGCTACACCGTCTGTGACTTTACGAGTAACAAATTCAATTCCTCTAATAGGAGACTCATGATTGAATAATATACCTGAACAGGCAAACATATTATAGCTTTCTCTAAAATTACGAGTAATATGAAATCCATATAATTTTGCTACACCGTAAGGAGATGCCGGCATAAAAGCAGTTTCTTCCGTTTGTACACCATTAGTACTATTATTACCAAACATTTCTGATGTTGCAGCCTGATAAAATTTAATTTTAGGGTTCACTCTTTTAATTACTTCTAAAAAGTTAAGAGGACCTAAGGCATCAACATGTGAGGTAACATGGGCTAATCTCCAAGAGCTACCTACATAACTTTGAGCCGCTAAGTTATACACCTCATTAGGTTTTGAAATATCAATAGCATCATACAAACTACCAATATCAGTTACATCAGCAGTAATTAATTTTAAACCTTTTTCTCTTAAATTTAAAAAATCAAGATTAGAATAATTAGGCACAGAATATCTTTTAATTATACCATAGACTTCATAACCTTTGTCTAATAATAAATCTGCTAGATAACAAGCATCTTGACCTGGAAAACCAGAAATAAGGGCTACTTTACTCATACTACACCTTTAATTACTCTTGAAACTGCTTTAATTTTTTCTTCTAAGTCTACACAATCATTACCAATAAAGAAACCGTTATCGTGAATATAGTCAGCATTAGGACAGTCTGTCTTAATATGATCTAGTAAACGGATAACTGGATTTCTCATGAAGTTACCCGCTACAATAGGCCTACATTCTACGCCCTGATCTTGTAGAGCTGTAATGACTTCTCTTCTTCTACCCTCGAGTGCGCCAATACATGTAAGACCAAATCCAAACCAACTACTAGCACCGATCTCTGTTTGTAGATACATATGAGAAGAGTTAAGATATTCTTGCGCAACTACTGCGTTCTTTCTTCTCATCTCCAACATTTTAGGCCATTTTTGTAGCTGTGTCTGACCAACTGCACCAGACATTTCTAAAGGTCTTACTGTATAACCAGGTAATACAAATTTGAAACTATCTTCAAAATCATCACCAGTTTTGTTTAGTAGACTATTTTGCTCAGGTAGATCTCTAATCCAACCATGAGCTCTTAGTGGCAACAGATACTCATACAAATCATCATCATCTGTTACTACCATACCGCCTTCCATAGTTTGTAGATGGTGGCTAAAAAAGAAACTAAAAGTGCCCATTTTGCCATATGTAGCACATTGCTTACCATGAAGTTTAGCGCCTAAACTTTCACAATTATCTTCTAATAGAACCAAGTCATGTTTATTACATAAATCTCTTAAATCTTCAAGAGGACAAGGATTACCTAATAAATTAACAGCAAACACTCCTACCGTATTAGGGTCAATATTTCTTTCTACAGTTTGTACATCTAAATTATAAGTAAACGGATTAACATCTACAAACTTAAGATCAAACCCGTTTTGATGTACAGGAAAATAAGTTGTTGACCAACTTACTGCAGGTACAATAATATTTGGTTTTGCTCCATTTACTCTAGTATCAAACTTAGGATGTAATTTTAATGCAGAAAGCATAATCAAATTAGCAGACGAACCACTATTTGTCATAACCGCATGTTTAGTACTAAAAAAGTTAGCAAACTGTCTTTCATATTCTTTTACTTCAGGACCCATAGTGTATCTGCCTGACTTAATAACTCTATTAAGTGCTTCTACTTCTTTATCATCCCACGTATCACTAGATAAATTATAATTAATCATAATATATTAGGTAAGTTCCTTTCTACTTCTGTAGCAAAATTTTGCATTGCAAAAGCCCAGTATTTTTCTGGGTTAGCAGCAGTTGATAACATTTTAGTATGTTTTCCTGCTACTGCAGCTGCCCAAGGCATGCCTGAGTTTACTCCTAAATGAAATTCAGCTCCTTTTATAATACCTATTAGTTCTTCTATCGGCATATCTTTTTGGTTATCTAAATTAATGACATCGTAACCTTCTCCGTGTTTTTCTATTAATTTTTCAGGATTGTGAATAACTCTTCTTGGATCTTTAGAAATAAACTGAGTAGTTATATACCTTTTAGAGTGTTTATATAATTTAAATTTATTAGTAGTAAAATGTGGGATTATTTTATTTTCAAATAAATCCCAAGGAGAATATCTAGGGTATGAAATAGTATTGTTAACAATTATGTTAATATCTGCTTGGTCTGAAAATAAAGATAGGACTTCTTTTAAGGTGTTATTAGGAGGACTATTAATATAATAATTTACTGGAGACATACTTACACAGACAAAAGCATGCATTATAGAATCTCCTAATCCATATTTTCCTCCGTCAGTAGGATGATCTTTACTTCTACTACAATAAAAATTTACACGTTCCATGCTTGTTCTTTATCTACTATAACTAAATAGTCTAATTGATTTAATTTTATATCAGTCGGTTTTGTTCTGATTTTTTGTACAGAAGTCGCATACGGTTTAGCCATTTCTACTAGTTCGTGTACATTTTTATACCCAGCTGTTCCATCATCATTCCAAAAATTACAATGTCCTTTGGGTGGAGGTGCTGCATCCATGAAAGAACGTGCCCAAGGAAAAGTTAATATCAGTCTTCGTTCTGTTAATTGTAATAAATTTTCAAAAGCTTTTTTATATTCAGGTAAATGTTCTAGAACTTCTGAACAAATAACATTTTCATACGATTTTTTAGGGAAAGAGTCAATATCTAAAATATTGGCATTAACTACTTTTAAAGTAATACCATGAGCTTTCATTCGTTCTTCAAATTCAGGATATTTAGATCGTTCCGGTATAAAATCGGTGGGAGTAACTGTATAGCCTATATTATGTAAATATTGATCAAGAAGAGGTACTCCACACCCAACATTTAAAACTTCTTTTTTAGATTCATATATTGGTAAAGCATCTACTATAGATACATGACGTATATCTAACCAATGATCATTAACAAACGGTGGTTTTTCAAGCATTATAAATAACCTTTTCATAATTTAAGTGTAAGGGTTTTACTACATTCCAAACT
>Ga0208644_1002103_pt1 | contig 16051 bp, 25 predicted proteins | sample VirMetDEL_Nov_18_FD_184517 | JGI IMG/M metagenome (GOLD analysis project Ga0208644, IMG submission 184517) | Aqueous microbial communities from the Delaware River and Bay under freshwater to marine salinity gradient to study organic matter... | ecosystem: Environmental > Aquatic > Marine >... | reverse complement strand
GGTTTTCCCCAGAGTTTCTGGTTTGGCAAGGTTGAAAGTTTGTAGGCACATGTAGCCGAGAGCGTCAAAAGCGTGATCCACGCCCAGGTTTTTGTTGGGGAGGCCGGTGTTGGGTGCATAGGTCAGCGTGCGGAGGGATTTGATTAGTTCTTTGCAGCGGGGGTGGATGAAAAGGCGGCGGGTTCCAGTTGCGTCGAGGAGGGCGGTGTTGACACAGGTGATTTTGTCGCGGATTTTCCAGGGGTTGCGGGGGCTCGAGACGGTGAAGCCGGATTTGCGGAGGATGTTGTGGTCGGTGGCGCCAACGCCGGCGGTTTTGCGGGCGCCGCCTGTGGGGTCAGGGCAGGCAATAATTCGGCGCTCCACGCCGTAGCGGGTTTGGATTTCTTCGCAGAGATCCCAGGTGGTGGCGCCGCCGGTCATGATGATTTCGTCGAAGACCCAGAGCACGTCGCCTTTTTTCACTGCGCAGACGGCGGACATCGGGTCCACGTTGAAGTCCACTCCAATCAAGAGGGGTAGGACGGGGAGGTCTTGGACGTCCTTGTTGATGTTGTCGTCCGAGAAGCTGATGGCGACTAGGCCGGAGAGGTTTTCGAAGCTGGCTTCGAATTCTTGGCGGAAGGTGCGGGCGTCGAGTTGGCCGCGGGCGGCTTCGATTTCGTCCGCGGGGACGTTATCGCCCTCGATCGTCGTGAATTGCCAGCGTTTCCAGTCGTCGTCACCTTCGTCCGCGTAACACCAGAGGTCGTAGAACCAGCTGGCCGTGCCGTCTGGGGTGGAAATGAAGAGTGCCCAGCCCTGTTTGTCGGCGAGGGCCGGGCGGATTACTTCGAACCAGACCTCGGGAGACATGAAGGCGGCTTCGTCGAGGACTACGCCGGCCAAACTGCGGCCGCGTAGGGCCATTGCGTTCTCGGTGCCCTTTAGTTCGATCGTGCTGCCGTTTACTAGCTCGATCTTGAGGTCGGTTTCGTTTTTTGCCTTGATCCAGGCCTTGGGGACTAGCTTTTTCATTACTTTCCAGGCGATATCTTTTGCCATCCGGTAGGTCGGGGCGGCGTAAAAGAAGGTTTCGCCCGGGCGTTCGATTGCTCCACGCAGCAATTCGATGCAGGAGAGGTAGCTTTTGCCGAAGCGGCGGCCTGCAACCAAGACTCGGAAACGTTTTCGGCTGCTAAATACTTGCCCCTGCGCGTATCGGAGGTTGAGTGTTCCAGCCGAATCGGCCATTTATATGTAGGTGGGTACTTTCTAGGGTAGTACAGGAAAAGAACCCCTGCCCCCTGTGTGTAAGGGTAGAGAAAAATGAGGATTTGTCAGTAGGTTCCCTGGGCGGCGTCCCGCACTTGGGAAACTCGAACCTTACCCCCCAAGGCTAGTACGTCTGCACTAGCCCGGAGGGTGAGGGATTAAACGGCCGCGGCTCAGCGACCGCGGAGCTTTAGTTTACATTCAGTCACATTGTGCGTCGCCTGGACACATTGGCGCTCGAGCTGGACGGTTTGAGACTCGAGCAAGACGAGTGAGCCACCGATCAGCAGGGCAGCGAAGGCGCCGAACAGTTGAGCGTGGCGTGTGGTGATGGTCATGGTGGGTTGGTTGCCCTTGTGTGTTCTGTGTAATTCTACAGCATCGCCAGCCGAAGCGCGAGCGCTCAGCCGTTGCGCTTGTCATCGATCGTAATGTTCAACTGTGGTGCTGCGCTGGCCTGAACGGAGGCCTCAAGCTCGCCGGCGGCCCTGCCGATCGAGTCGAGCAGGTGCGCCACCACTTGGAAATTCCCACGCTTCATGGCGCGTTTGGCGGTGGCCAGTCTCATGGCTAACACTTGGTTCAGGATTGAATCACGCCCTTCAGAATTCTCCGTTCGGAGAATCTCCATGGCGCGACTAATGTCGGCGTCTGCCGTACGAATTGACACACCGAAGCGATCGGCGATTGTTTGAGCATTGGCTCGCCTAGTGTTTCCCTCCAGGAGCAGGCTGTAGGCGTAGTTCATCCGCTCTTCCATGCGAAGCTCGGAACCCTTGCCACCGCGCCAGCGCTTTGACTCATCGTTGGCCACGGTGGTGGGCTTCTCTACTTTTTTCTCCTGCAATTCATCCACGGATACAGTCACAAACTGTTTCACCTATGGTAGCGTGCCGCATCGCTCAAAGCTCCTTGTTGCGGGTTTGGATGGAGTGAAGCGCCAGAGCACCAGATAACCACTGTTTGGTCTCGCCTGCAGTCAGGCCACAAGCGTGCTCCCATGCTCCTGACGTGCCAGGCAGCGTTTGTTTGATCGCGTAGCCAGTGCTGCTGTGCTGCAGCCAGATGTGGGCATCATGCTGCTCTGACAGAGCACGCGCCAGTTCATCGAGCTGTGTTCTTGTTGTTCTTGCCATGGTTTGAGCCTTGGGTTTAGGTTCTCGTGTGTGATTCTACAGCATCAGCGCCGGCGCCAGCCGAGCAATCGACAAACGCGCAGCCAGCTTGCATCGGTGATCCAGCCGGGACGGTGCACAGAAGCCGTCACGCTCTCGGCATCCTCACCACCGATACCGCGCCAGAAACTGGACAGCCAGAAGTCTGACTGGGGATCCAGCGTGATCCAACTAGGAACCGTTGCGCCGTCTCCTTCCGCGTAGCAGCCTTCCAGTTTGTCCAGCAGGTCGCGCAAGTCCCACGCGCTCTCGTGGTATTCATCGACAGGCTGCCCCAGCCAATCGAGCCAGCCGCAATCCGCGTAGTCGCCTTGCTCTGCTGATGCAGCCGTCACCACGTGGTAAGTGACGCGGAACGTGCCGTAAGGCTCAGCTGTTCGAATAATGGTCATGTGCCCTTGGTTTGGGTGCTCCGCCATCATGCCGACCGCCCCAGCCGCTTTTGCTGCTGTGTTGTATCACTTAACAAATCGGCTGGCGGGGTTGCCCTTGGTTGTATTGTGTGAGGGTTCAACCCAACCCAGGAACATGAGCAACGGAGAATGGCCAACAGAGCGCGAGCGCAAGCGTTCCAGAGAAGAGGCTAGAGAGGCCGCAAGGCGCTTAAAAATCGAATGGGCTGACAAGCTGTGGCTCGCCAGCACTCACCCCTGCGATGATGCCGTGCTGGCGTGGCTGAGCGAGAACCGGGCGGAAGCCAGCAAGATCGGTTCCAGCCGCTGGCACCTCGAAACATTGCCGGAGCTGCACAAGCGGCAACAGCAGCTGCGCCAGGCCGCAGCTTTCGAAGAAGTGCTGCAGCGTGCCAGCATGAGCCAGCAGACGCTCACCGCTGAACAGGTTCTAGCCGCTGGAGGTTTTCCACAGAATCCACAGGTTGAGCCTGTGGAAAAACAAAAAACGCCGCGCACTAACAAAGACAAGCGCCAGCCATCCCGCAAACAACGCACCAGAAAAACCGCACCAGTTCAAAAATGAGCAGTTCAAGCGAGCTACAGGCCAACGACCACATCAGCAAGCTACGTTTGCGTTGCCTGCTGCCAATCAAAACCCAGACACGTACAGAGTGGTTACAGGAGCACCAGCACATGCCGGACTGGTGGCGGTATAAGTTCGCGCCACCACCGAAAAACTAGTTAATTGATCTCCAATGGAAACAGGACTAAGAACGCGCCAGCGCAATCTTTTGTCTGCCGTCCGCAAGGTCGGCCGCCGGATTTTGCCGACAGATTGCAAGTCGTACCAGTCAGCAAAAGGCCTGGAGAGGCGGGGGCTGGTAACACTCCAGCGCTTAGACCTGCCTGATCTGTTGGGCAGGCCTGTGTTTGTGATCGAGGCAACAGCGCCAGCCACAGAAGGCTAGGTATTTTTGCCTAGGTGGTGAGTCAGGGTGATCGGTAGCTCCACGCTATCGGTCACCTTTTCATCCCTGTGAGTGAGACTCATAAGACTGACTATAGGACTCAGCATGTGTACCAGTGAGACTCAACATGTGTGCCAGGGCTAGCGCTTGCGTCTTAGGCCGGGTCTGGTGGTGCCGTCTGGAGATTTTCGAAGTAAATGCGGACGCGTTCCAAGAAATCGTCTTCGGCTTGCACCAGCTCATCCTCGGTCATGTAGTGGACGTTAGGGGGACCGCAGCGGCGGGCGAGTACCACTGCTGCTCCAGTCGGAGAGAGGCCTGTGAGGTGCTTCAAGCCCAGTGAATAGGCACCGCACTGGGCAAGGTATGAATGGCCTTCTGGAAGGCGTTCCAGGCCGTTATGAATGGCCGTTTTACGGCCGACGCTTGTCTTCCAGTCGGCTAGTACAAGCGTATTGTTCTTTAGTCCCACCAGTGCGTCGCAGGTTCCAGCGAAACCGGCGGGGTGATGAATGGAAAATTCGGAGGCGAAGACTTCGGTGACGTTCTCGGTGATCCAGTCAGAGAGGCCGCGGGCGTAGCCGGAGGCGCTCCAGCCAACTGAGGGGACATTGGGGCGGACCTTTTTGAGTGCCCACTTTGTGATGGGGGTTGGGATACGTGCCAAGCCTTGGTTGTCCCAGTGAATGGCGTTTCGTTTGTTGGCTGTATTGCGGGCTAACTGTTGTGCGGTTTTGAGGAGATACTCAGCCTGTGAATGGGCGAGGTTGCCTCTTTTAGCTGCAATATCTCTTTGTTGCGAGGCCTCGGCCTCGCCGAGGCGGGCGACCCAGCGCTCCAGTCCTGTGGTGTCGCTGGTTTCTTTGAGGATGTGGGTGACTGAGTGGTAGACCGTGCCTTTTGAGTCTCGGTAGACGCGGAATGGGCCAGAGTTGTCTTGCTCCAGTCGCCATTTTCTTAGTGATGCTAAGGCGTCTTGAGTGTTAGAAGGCACTTGAATACACTTTCCCAGATTTATATTACCAGTAAAAAGGCCCCGTTGGGTGCGGGGCCGGTTGCTCAGGGTCAAATTATTTCAGGGTATTCGTGCTCACCGCAACCGTTATACGTATAAACAACTGGCCAATCTGCAATAAGTCTAAGTGAAGATTTGTGGCAGTTATCTATACTCGGTTTTGGAGCGTAGCGAACACATTTCCCAGCTTCTTTAGAACTACTCTTAGAGTCTAAAGGAGCAAAAAACACACAGGTAGCGCAAGGTCCTATGCGTGCCATATCAAGCGGCCTTGAAGGGGTTGCCGCCGGTGAGGAGGCGGCTGATGTCGAAGCCTTCGGATTTGGCCTCCAGCCAGGCTGCGTCGATGTGCTCTTGGGCGCCTTTCTTGCGGGGTACAGGGCGCAAGGTGTACTCAGTCAGCAGGCCCGAGCCCTTTTTGCTCAGCTGGAAGTCGATCTCAAGCATGTTCTCGAAATCTTCCATTTGGGAGATCGAGTCAAGCTCTTTCATGATTGACTTCTGCGTGACGGAGAAGACCTGCACGCTGCCCGAGTCGTAGTTGTAGACCGGGACTGCGACTGCGAACTTCACGTCTGCACTGCCGGGGCCGCCACGGCCTTCACGGGGTTCGAACTCACCCATCTCGGCCTTGATGTCCACGTAGGTGGGCTCGTAGTCAAAGCGGAAGGGCTTGGACTGGCCTTCGGGTGAGGTGCCCCAGGACTCGTAGAACTCAAGGGGTTCTTCGCTGAGGAGTGCGAAGCGGACGCTGCCGCCGTCTGTCAGTTTTGATGGATTGAGATAGCCGCCGCCGGTGCCGCCGCTATTGACATTTGCTGATGCTTGCTTTGAGAGGAATCCCATTGTGAGAAGCGTGTTTGGTGTGGTCGCCCTAGGGCAACGGCTTACACACTAACACCATCTTGACGGCATGCCTACCATGGGAAAACGCCCCAGTTGCAAGGGTTCTGGGGCGGCATGTCAATCCCGATAGGAGTCTAACGTGTCACAGAACAAGACACAAGAGCTGCTGGACTTTGTGCGCCAGCTGCCGGTTGGCTTTGCTTACGCACCCATCTATGCGAAAGGCAAAGCTATTCAATCTGGAAAGATTTCTAAGGGTAAAACTCCTATTGAGAAATCTCACAATTCTGTATTGAATCCGATTGATGTTGCTTATCACATCGGTAAGCGGCCTCAGGTTTTCCAGGCGGTTGGTGTTTTTACTGGGCCTCGTAGTAAAGGTTTGGTGATTCTTGATGTTGATAGGAATTTATCTAGGTTGAAAAAGAATTGGGGTGACACACTTCATGGTGCTCCAGTCATTGAATCTACTAAGGCAAATGCTGCGAAGTATTTGTTTATGGTGCCGGAGGAATTTTGGGACTCTGTGAAAGGCTTCGGTCTTTCAGATACTGGTGCTGGTTACGAAGTTCTTTGGGGTAGGCAGGGACTTCTTTTTGGTGCTTATCCCGGTTCGCAGGATGGTAAAGCTTCAGCAGGAACTTACGGGTTTAGTGGCGACCTGGAAAACATTCCGGTGGTGCCTGATTGGCTGCTTGCAGAGATGCGTGACTCTGCCTCTAAGGGTGGTGTTCAGGATGGTGGCTTTATCAAGAATCGGGCTGCCCTGGACTTTTCTGATAGGGATCCAGCTGAGGTCGCTGAGATTATTCAGTGTGCTTTGAATGTGATTCCTGGTCAGGGTGCTGGTAGCCGGGACCACTGGATCAAGGTGGGCATGGCGATCCACTCTGAGCTTCCGACTGACCTTGGACTCACTCTTTGGTCGGCTTGGTCTGCTGAAGATCCAGAGTTTTCGGATGAATGGTCTGGTGGCAACCCTTGTAAGGAGGTTTGGAATTCCTTCAAAAAGGGGGCGGTGACTCTTGGCACCCTTTTTTGGATGGCGGACCAGCAGAGGACGGGCAGGACTTGGTTGCCCGAGGATCTGCGCAAGGTTGTGGCTGATGTTGAGGGCGAGGGTGTCCTCAAAATCCGAAATGTTCAGCTCTCCTATGCGGAGGTGATTAAGCGGGCTAAGGAGATCCAGCAGCTGGACAATCCGGCTGAGATGGCCCACAAGATGAACTCCTTGGCTTTGGAGGCTGGCTACAGGGACGCTGGTGCTCTTGAACGGCTGCTGATTAGCCAGATTCAGTACGAGCTGCGGGACGATGACATGGACATCGGCGATCTGCTGGACAAGGACGTAAGCCTTGAGTACCTGATCCCTGATTTGCTGCCTAAGCCCGGCTTGGTGATGATTCACGGTGCTGGTGGTGACGGCAAGTCCATGACCGCCTGGACGCTCGCCAAGCACGTTGCTAGGGGCCTGCCTTTCACCATCAGGAAGGACGAGGTTCCAGTGCAGAAGGGGCCGGTGCTCATCCTTAACGGTGACCAGAGCGAGGTTCAGGTCAAGCAGCAGATGGAAGACCTCGATCTTTGCCATGGCGATCCAATCAGGGTCGTGATGGGCTGGGATCTCAACTGGTACATGCGTTTCGTCAAGCTGATTGAGAAGCACCAGCCATCGCTGGTGATCATCGACTCGATCACTGGTTGCAGCCGTGGTTCAGCGTTTGATGAAAACCGCAAGGAGTTCGCTGGACCGCTCTACTGGCTCGCCAACAACAACGGCCGCCTCTTCCCGGCCTGCACCATCCTTGTGGTCCACCACAGCAACAAAGCAGGGGGCTTCAGGGGCACCACTGCGCTGCGTGACAGCTGCGATGAGGTGTGGAGCCTCCGGAAACCCTCCGAGAAGGAGCTACAAGGCGATTTGAACCCTGCCTGCAGGCTCATCACCATCGAGAAGAGCCGGGCCGGTCGTGGGGGCTCCAGGCTGCTTCTGAAGATGCAGGACGACCTGACCTTCTCGCTGATCGATTTCACGCCTGTTGAGACCGACGCCAACCTGCCTGCCTCTGTGATCGACAGGGTGCTGGCGAGGGTCCGCGTATCGACCCATGCAGGTGAAGGCAGGAGTCACTGCCAGCTGAAAGAAGATCCTTTGGTGGGGGGCACCTCTGATGGGATCAAGAAGGCGCTCCAGCGTCTCGAAAAGAGGGGGTTGCTCTTTAGTACAAAAGAACCAAGCCCTATAAGGGCCGGAACCATGGTCAATGTGTACCGAGCAGTGGTCTCGCGTGATATGTGTGTAAATAGTTGTCCCCCTAAGGAAAAACCCAGTGGTGGACTGGAATCTGTGGTGGGACAAGTCCCCGAAAACGAGGAGGTTGTCCCCCCTAATTCGGGTGATCTGGAGCCTCCGCATGGATCTGGGGCGCAAAAGGGGGGACACGAAAATGGGTGTCCCAGTGAGACCACCAGTGTTTATGCGGGTTTTGACCAAGGGGACAGCTTTTCTGTAACCCCCCAAGGGGAGGACCGCTCTCCGGAGGCCTTGGACGTGCTCATGGAACAGGCAGCGGAGCTTTGGGACTGATGGGACACTTCCACACGCCTAACTTTTTCCTAGCGCTGCTTCGTGCAGGCGCCTGGCTGTTTTGGAGGAAACCCGTGGCCAAGTCCGAACCACCCACACCGAAGCGGCCCAGGCGGCCTGTGTTCTGTTACAACGTCGGCGACATCCCCTACGACCTCTTCGCCATCGTCCGCATCTCCTGGTACCGCAAGGGCATGCCTTACGAGATCGAGGAGTACCAGATCGATGAATGCGACGACGCGCTGGCTCAGTTCCAGTACGTGGTTGGGACCGCCCTCAAGCAGAACGCGGACGTGTCTGTGCTGACCCAGTACGAGCCCGAGGCGTTGGGGGTTAGGGAATGATTCCGCCAGTCGTGGTCTTCGGTCTGACGTGGCTGCTGGGGATGCTGGCGGTCACTGTGTATCTGACTGTTACAGGCATGGGTTGACGCCTGCTGTCTCCTGTGTAAACCTAAGGGCACGCCCGACACGGGCTGCCCTTTTACTCAATCAACATGGCAAGCACAACTTCAGTGGACAACAGCAAACTCAGCCCTTGGTACTTCGGTGTCAACTGGGCCACCATGATCATGAAAGAGCGCATCAAGAAGTTCGAGAAAAAAGGCTGGGATGCGACTTATGACCGCAAGCAGCTGGCTTACTTAGAGGATCTTGAACAGTTCCTTAAAATGTCTTGGGATACCTGGCTCAACGACATGGAAGAGAACGCCGTCCGTATCCGCGAGCAGGCTTCCAAATGACGGTCCTATCCATTGAAAACCTCCAGTTCCAAGGCGAATACCTCGTCGTCGATGCCTTTGTTGACGAGATTGTTCCAGTCCGTGCGGCGACAAGTCTTGAACCAGCAGAGTGGGGGCCTGCCTTGTGCCGAGGCACCCTCTACTTTTCAGATGAGGACTTGATCCCGGCGACCGATGCCCAATTCCGAAGGATGCTCACCGAAAGAGTTGACGACTGGAACCCCATCGACGACTTCTGATCCACGCAACGACGAGGACTACGACACCTTCGAGTACGGCACAGAGCCGATACCCGGCGACACCCAATGGGCCAAGCGATAGCCTGGCCCTTCACCTACACACAAATCATGGATTACGACTCGTATTACAAGGAATCACGCGGCTACAACTGGCACGACCTCATGGAGATGCGCAGTGCGCAGTCAGGCCTGGGGCGCTTCAAAAACGAAGATGTGCCAGAGGTGTTCAAGCATCAATTTGCCGACAGAGCGGCATACGATGCTTGGGTTGCAGAACTACGCGAACTGTATTTCGGATGACTCAACCTCAAGGCCTGCCCTTCTACAGGTCCTACTTGCTCAACAAAACCATCAGCCTCTCTGAGGTGCCGGACTTGTCTGACTCGGACCTGAAAATGCTCAACATCGAAACCATGGAAGCGCTTGAGGGTGCCCGCCATGACTACAACGCGATCCAGAACAAGCAGTCGGATGAGGCAGGCCCTGTTTACCGTCGCTTGAAGGTGGCTGGTTATTTCCAGGCAGCTATCAAGATCGAGCTAGAACAGGCTTGACTTCTCTACTACACTGCTGGAGATCTAAACCGTGAACATGCACATTCTCTCTGAATCTCAGTTTGAGAACATCACCAAAGCTCTGGAAGCTGCGCAGGCAGCACTCTCCAATTGCCAACATGTTGAACTGGATCTCAACAGCAAGAAAGCCTTCCCTAAGGCGACCCAGGAGAAGGTGGAGGCTAAGCCTCGTAAGACTCGCCGTGGTAAGCGCGGTGTTGCTGTTCTGACTGAGGCGAAGGTGCTGGAGATCAAGCGCCAGCTGGCTGCAGGCGGTAAGTCTGTGGCGAGCATTGCTCGTGATTTCGGCGTCCACATCACCACCATCAACTGCATTAAGTGGGGTAAGACCTGGAAGCACGTGAGCATTCAGCAGGAGTCCACTCCTGTTGAGGTGCACGGGTGATTCTTCCAGACATTGAGATCCTTTCGCTTACGCGATTGGGGCTGGTCACACCGTTCGATCCAGAGCTACTGAATCCGGCAAGTCTTGATGTCCGGCTTGGCGACAACCTGCTGGTAGAGCGTGAAGAGCATCCTTCACTGGAGCCCTACTCCATTGCTGGGTACACGAAGGAGAACCCTTTCATGCTCTATCCGCATGAGTTCGTACTCGCTGAGACGTTTGAGGAGTTCCAGCTGCCTGACTGCATTGCCGGGCAGCTTGCTCTCAAGTCCAGTAGGGCTAGGGAGGGTATCGAACATCTTCTTGCGGGATACATAGATCCTGGTTATGTCGGAAGACTAACTCTGGAACTACAGAATGCGCGTAAGTTCCACCCTGTCTATCTCTGGCCGGGTATGCGTATTGCGCAGATTGTTTTCCATAAGCTTTCGATGCTGCCTGCAAAGGATTACTCCGTTACGGGCAGATACCAGGGCGACAAAACTGTTCAAGCATCTAAAGGATGACTGACAACGTTAATCACCCCAGCCATTACACCTCGGGCAAAGTTGAGGTCATCGACACTATTGAGGATTGGGTGCGGGGGGCACCTGATCCAGTCGTTGGTGGCCTTCATTGGCAGGTGATCAAGTACATCAGCAGGGCTTGGCTTAAGAAGGATCCTTACGAGGACTTCTGCAAAGCCCGCTGGTACTTGACGCGGCTGATTAACACTTTGGCTACGGAGGCTTACCGGGAGAAATGAGGCACTGGTGGCGTGTTGTCGCCAAGGCCTTGGGGGAGAAAGCGCACCAGAACGACCGGATCGCTGATCAGGTTGCGACGGTGCGCTTTTTAATTCTCTTGGCTTACATGACAACCAACTTTTTTATTTGTTCAGGAGTAATTAGGCACTGGAATGACTAACTGCAGCCACTTCTTTCGGGAAATCACCAACACGCACAAATGGGCCTACGGCCCTTACCGAACTTACTGGGCTAAGTGCAAACTTTGCAACCACAAATGGAAGGTCTACATCGACACTGAAAAGCGGCAAGAAATTAAATTGCCCCAGTCGATGATGCGCAGGCGCAAGCTTGATGAGCCTGCCGTTAGACGAGTTCTACTAGATGAAAGACCTTATAGTCAGATTGCAAAAGATAACGGGATTAGTCATCAGGCTGTCAGCGAAATAAAGCTGGGTAAGTCCTACAAATACTTCTGCAAAGACATACCCAGAAAAGCGCCACGCACACAAAAGAAGTGCGTCAACTGTGAGCACTGGTGGCAGGGCAAATGTGGTTTGTCTGTACCAGAGGCTGGTGGTTGTTTTGCTGGGGATTGCTCGTTCTATAGCCACTACGGGTCAGCTGTGATACAGTAAGCGGGCATTGCCCCACCAGGCTTGAACTACCTCTTCGGTGTTGCGCACCTGCCTTCCCTCGCAGGTGCCAAAAAGATTTGCTTTGACGTTGAGACGACCCAGCTGCAGCCCAAGTTTGGACGCATGAGGTTGCTCCAGCTGGCCACCTACGGCAAACCTCCCGTGGTGATTGACTGCTTTGCTCTCGATGACAACGAATGGATTGAGCTTGAAGAGTTCTTCAAAACTAAGCGCTCTTGGTACGCCCACAACGCTGTGTTTGATCTTGGCTGGCTCCAGGAGCACGAGATTTATCCCGAAGGCAGGGTGTTCTGCACCATGCTTGCTAGCCGCATACTCAGAAACGGCTTGCCAAATGTAAAGCACGGCCTGCAGCATGTTGTGCATCGTTATCTCGGTAAGTCCTTATCCAAGGAAGAGCAGAAAAGTGATTGGTCTGGTCAACTGACTAAAAGTCAACTGGATTACGCGGCTAAAGATGTAGAGATTCTTACTGAGCTTGTAGAAAAGATTCTCCATAGGATCGCCATTGGCGTGCTTGCTCCAGCGTGGTGTATTGAGTGCAATGCGCTCCAGTCGATGGCACAGCTTTGGCGGACTGGTTTGCCGTTCGATAAGAAGGATTTGGAGCAGCTAATTGTTACTTTGGATGCGGAAGCTTTAGAAACTGGTGAGCAGTTTATTCAGGATTTTGATGAGGCTTTGCCCCAGGGAGAGAAGCTTTGTCGTGATGCCAAGGGTAAACTTCTTTACCGCACCAAGCCTGCAGCTAAGGGGGAAAAGGTTGAGAGGGGGACTTTCAATCTCAATAGCCCTGTGCAACTGCTGAAAAAGTTCACCGCTTTGCTTGGTGAAGTACCGATTGATCAGAAGAGCAAAAAGCCTAGTGCCAGTAAGTCGGCGCTCCAGGAGTATGCAGGGCAGCACAAGATTGTGGCGGACTACTTGAAGTGGAAGAAGACTGAGAAGAGAAGGCAGATGGCGGAAACGCTGCTGAAGAATGTGGAGAGTGATGGGTACATTCGTGCCAGCTATCTGCAGATGGGGGCTGACACTGGCAGGATGAGTTGCATGAGTCCCAACCTGCAGCAGATTCCCAGGGATCAGCGGTTTAGGGCGTGTGTGAAAGCTCCAGAGGGGTGGCGCTTTGTGGTGGCTGACTTTGGGCAGATGGAGCTGAGGTTGGCGGCTGCGGAAGCTAAAGATGAACTTATGACTCAAGCGTTCCAGGCTGGGGATGACCTCCATACGATTACTGCGGTGCAGATTTATGGAGTGGATAAGGATGAGGTCACGAAGGAGCAGCGGCAGGTCAGCAAGAGCGCGAATTTTGGCTTGCTTTATGGCAGTGGGGCAAACGGGCTTAGGAATTACGCAGCAGCGATGGGCATCCAAATGGATCTTGATGAAGCAGCCGCAATCAGGGAAAAGTTCCACGCTGCTTATAAAGGGATCAGCGGGTGGCAGCGTGAGAATGCTGCACTTGCTGATGCGCCTGCGAAAAATCCATCTGTCGAAATCCGCATTTCGGGGCTCAGGCGGTTTCTACCGGGAGAGAACAACAAGCTCACGACCCGTTGTAATACGCCGATCCAAGGTGCTGGCGCTGCTGTCCTCAAATACACGCTTGGCAAGTTGTGGCCGCTCCTTAAATCCGATGGGGAGGACATCGTGCGCTTGGCCGGCGTGGTGCATGACGAAATCATCCTGCTCGTAGTTGAAGAGCACGCTGATACTTGGGCGTCCCAGCTGCAAACAGTTATGGAAAACTGTGAATCTAAGTGGCTTGGTGATATACCACCGCTTGCCGAAGCTAAGGTCGGGTTGAGTTGGGATCAGGCCAAGTGACGGAGCTTCGTGAGTACCGTGTGCGCATGTGGCCGAAGCATGGTCCCATGCACGACATCTTTGTCGAAGCTCCAGACATCCTTACTGCAAGGGAATATGCCATGCGGTTGTGTCCTGAGCAGCTGGTGCTTGGTGTCAAACGAAAGGAAGAGGCTGTCTCAGAAGTAAACTCGTGAGTCGCACCGGGAGGGAGATCGTCCTGGAGTGGCTTTATAAGGAGATCAGGCAAGCGCGGACCGCTGACTTACAGCGGGCCGCTGCTTTTTTGGAGTGGGCTAGAGGCATTCGTAAGGGCTGCTCCAAGCAGAGGTTTGGGGCGCGGGTGTCCCAGGCAAATGCGTGGCGCAAGCAGGTTGACCAGGATGTTCGCTGGTAACTACGTGCTACTGTGTGACAAAGCAGCAAGTTGTCATGCCCCTTAAGCACGGGTCGAAGATTTATTGCCAAGTCCTGCTAGACAAAAATAGGTACCAGTTGGCCAAAGCTCTTGCGGATAGGCGTGGAGTTCGCGTAACCGCGATGATGCGGGAAGTGGTTTACAAGTTTCTGGAGGGGGAGCTGCCCCAGGAGTATGGGTTTGCGTTGATGGCTGACAATGAGGCGTGGCAGGAGTCTGTACAGCGGCGAGTTCAAGGCCGCATAAATGCACGAGAACAGAAAAAGGTGCAACCAGAAGACTCATGAGACTTAGTTAAAGTTCTACATAGTCTGCCGGCTTAAGATTCCTTTTACTAGCATTACACAGTAGTTAAAAAGGGTCCGATGACGCGCTATGTGGTTATGGTCGAAGATCGCTGGGTCACAGCGGTTTACGGCCCAGGTCAAGGAATTGGTGTCACTGCTTGTAAGGAAGACGCTTCAAGCTGGGTCACATACGAGCGGGCTGTTAGTGCTGCGCGAATTGTTGCTCAGTGCACTGACGGTGCTGTTGCTGTTCATAGCGTTGAAGAACCCACCCACTTCAAATCCTGGAAATAATGCCGTTCCAACCGCAGACCGATCCCGAGCAGCGTCTTGGTGAAGGTATCTCTCGCACCAGTGCAGAGAAGACGAAGCTTTTTGAGTTGACTGTGTGGTTGCCTGGTCAGGGTGCCATGCGGGATCTTGTTCGAGCTGAGAACTTAAAGCAGGCGATTAAGTTTGCTGAAAATCGTTACCCGAATTGCAGGGTTGAGGTGCCGCCTAAGACGGCTAAAAAACCTAAACTGGCTCGCTCTCATACTGGGCCGAAGCTCAGGCAGAGACTCACTGCAAAAACCGTGGAGGTTGTAAATGGACAGGGCTGAATGGGCGCACCTTACTTGGGGTAGGACGATCGTGGATCAGTCGCGGGCGGATTTGCTGGAGCATTTGTACCAGCATGATGGGCGGGCAGACAAAGATCACCCGCTTCATCACACCTATACCGGGCTGTATCAGAAGTACACGGCTATCTAAGCCGAGTCACGATCCATCCCGAATTGGTCGGCCAGGTTATCCGCAGCTTCGCGGATAGCCCAGGCCGATTTTGTTCTTTCCAGCTGGTGCAGCGTGTTCAGTACCAGTGCTGCTTCCAGCAATCCCCTGTAGTCCTGCTTGTTGAACATTTCCACTAGCCATTTGTCGTTGGCGGCTTTGTGGAAGGACGACTCCGTGGAGTGTTCGATGGGGCGCATGCTACTTAGGGCGGATTTTCATGAACCAGCCCGTGTCGTTGCCTTCGATGAGCCAGCGAGGCAGCCAGTTCTTGCGAGAGTACGCGATTCCCGCGCCTCCCTTGTTGCTTATATAGCCACCGGAAACCAGGTTGGCCTCGCCAAATGGGTCGTTGTGGATGAAGTGGGATGGAGTAAAGCCGACAATTACGCTCCAGTGGCCGGTGCCTGCAGGTTTTGAGACAGGGCCTTTGTGTAGCCAGCCCACTGGTACTGGGTAGCCGTTAAGTATCTCGTTTTGTAGGTCTTCTGCCGTCCCATCCAGCACGAAGGTTGGCTTTAGTCCCAGTGCGGTTAGGGCTGCTTTTTGGGCGTTGGGATCTGTGGTGTCGCCAAAGCGGGCGCGGAGTTTGTTGTACTCGTAGTCGCCCGAGATCTTGCCGTAGTAGCGGGCGACCATTGCGCAGCTGGAGCTAAAGCACTGGCGGTAACCGCGTGGTCCGTCGTCTGCACCAAGCTGGTATTCGTAGGGCACGCGCAGTAATTTTTCCTTCTCTTTACGTGCTGGCTTTTTTGCGCAGTTCTCGTTCATTAGTGCAATCAGTTTTTGTGGGTAGGTCGGATCTGTTGCGTAGCTTTCTCTGTAAAGCCAGCGGGCTGCCTCCTCTCTGGTGGGCGCGTTGTTGCAGCCTTTGTAGTGCTTATAGTCTTTGTACCAGTGATCGACTAGATAAATTACACAGGTCAGTAGGTCAGGGAAGTCGATAAAGCTGTCGGTAATTGTGATCCACTGCCCGTTGATAAATTCTTGGGTTTTGTGGTCGCTGCCTGCACCCTTGAGACCGAAAAAGTTATTGCGGCCTGAAACCAGTTGGCCGTGACTTGACTCCAGTGCCCATTGCGCTGCTACAAGCTCGGGGAATTTTGCGCCAGATGCTTCCGCTGCGTGGTAAACGCCTTCCCAGCTATTGGGAAAGTTAATTTGTTTACCTCCGGTGGACCAGGTGTTGAACCAGGGGTTCTTG
>Ga0208644_1002102_pt1 | contig 16053 bp, 19 predicted proteins | sample VirMetDEL_Nov_18_FD_184517 | JGI IMG/M metagenome (GOLD analysis project Ga0208644, IMG submission 184517) | Aqueous microbial communities from the Delaware River and Bay under freshwater to marine salinity gradient to study organic matter... | ecosystem: Environmental > Aquatic > Marine >... | reverse complement strand
AAATGCGCGATGAAACTCAATGCGTTTGCCCATGCGTTGTGCATATGTGTAAAAAACATTCATATTTTTTACCATAAAATCACTAATCAAATGTTCATCAACATTAGTTTTTCTGTGCTTCAAATGTTTAAAACTGCCAGCATTTCCAGTTGCCGTTTCTAATTCTAAATCATCCGCATTTTCTTCCATAATTCTTGACAAAGTTTTGTTTGCTGATGTTTTTGGATCAAGCAAACCTTCTCTAGTATAATGCTCTGTAAAAATGTCTTCCAACTCTTGTCTTGAAACATTATCTTTTAACTTTATTTTGTCATAATATATTGGGAAAACATAATTTTTGCGAGTAGGCGACTGCAACACATCCTCTAAGCCTACACGTTTTGCTCTAAGATTTTCAATTTCATCATCTAATGTCTTGCGAAGTGTTTCCTGCTTTTTAGTAAAGCTTCCTTGTTTGCGAATATCTGCCTCAAGCTTTGCTAACTTATCAGACCTTGCCGCAATGCCTTCATCTATTTTTGCAATACGAGCAGATACTTCAGCATCATCCATAAGCAAACCAACATATCTTGCGTCTTGATCAAATGATTCAAAGAACTCTTTTAGTTGACTGTGCGCTTGTTTCTGTTGATTTGTTAATCCATCTCTAGCCGCACGTTTAATAGCTGGATCAGGTGAAGATAATTTAATATATCTATCAATGGTATCTTCCACCCACTCATCAAACTCTTTATTAAAAGGATTAAAGTCTGCGGTATATGCGCCAAATACTTTAGATGCCCTTTTGTTGCCAAGCATTTGCTGTGCATGTAAGTCTCGCAATCCATCTTCTAAGCGTCTAGCAGAGCCTTCATAAACAAATGAACGCTGTATTACTGATTGAGGCATAGTGTTTCGTTTTGAGCCAGACAATGGAACAGAAGAATTAGAGGATAGCTTTACAAATGCTTCTTTAATTTCATCTGGCACATCATCCCTTCCTAATATTCTTTGTCCAAATGATCCAAAAGGATTGCCAACAACAGCGTCATAGTCGCCCTCACCAGCTTCAGCTAATAGTTGCGGCTTATCAAACTTGTCATCAAAAGCATGATTAAACTTTTTGCCAGTAAATAGATTCTTTAATTTATTACCAGATGACTTAATAAATGGTTCTGCCCCCTTGACTACACCACCTAATGCTCCAGATAAGATTGTATCTGTAGCAATATTAAGCTGTGATTCATAAGGCAAATCACCAACAGCAAATGGCGCACGTCTGGCCTCAGATGCAATACCATAAGCCAAACCAACTTTGCCAGCATTGTATGTTGCCCTACCAATGGTAGCAGAGTTTTTTACAATATTGAGACCAGGGACAAAGTTTGCGGCAAACAATGGATCAACAACAGAGCCAGCAATTGTTGATGTCAATGGTGCTTCGGCTAGAATTGCTCTTCTATCTATAGCCTTTTGTACACGTCCTTCTAAATACCTTAGGTGATCAAGGTTCTTTGCTCTTAGCAAATCGTCATAGTATGGTAAGTATTCTTCACGAATGTTATCTGCGGCAATGAAGTTTCTATCTATAGGAACATCATCATACAGTTGCTTCTCTTCAATGTTTTCAACAAAAGGCATATTATTATATGCCATTGTTGCAACAAATCCCTCACCCCAACTTGTGGTTGATAAGTCTTGAATCTCTGGTGTTACAGATATAAAGAAATTATTAGAATCCGCATCTCTCATTAATCCATACCCATCATCAATCTACTAAACCCACTTTCTACAGGTTGAGTAAGAACATCAAAAGCCTCTTCTTGCCGCCTTGCTTCATCTCTAAGCAAAGCCGCATCAATAGTTGAATCTTCAAATCTTCGCTGTCTACTCGTCAATACTGACTGTGGGCCAACCTGTAATAGCTGTCCATGGTTAGACCTAATAGCAACACCATTATCATCTACCAAATAATATACAGGATAAACAGTTCCGTATCTTGGATCGGCAACAAGAAATGCATTATCTCCAAACGTGTATTGTTTGTTAGCGTTGCTTGCTAAATCTAATTTTGCATCAACAGCAAACTCAAACGCATTGTAGTCATCTGAATCAGAATAAATAGTCTTTGGATCGTAAATAGTTTTTTGATTACCATAAACAACATCAGATGTTACAAACAAATTATCATATGAGTTTCTTAATATTTCTTTTGCCCTTTTCTTGCCATGAATAAGAACCAATTCTTCTGCAAATGAAGAATAAAATTCTCTTTGTTCAAAGTTTTCTGGATCAACATTATCTGTAATAAAGTCTTGTATAGTTACTTTGTTGTAAGATGATGATCCAAGTTGAGCATCTAATTCCGCTTTTCTTGCATCTGCTGGCATTCTTTGAATGCGTTGAATATCTTGGAAAAACTGTTGCGTATCACCAATGCCAGCAGTTCTATATGCCTTTAGCGATTCCATCAAAGTAACAGCTTTATTGTCCAAACCACGAGGAACAAATTGAACCTGACCTTCCACAAACCTAGTAGTAGATTGTGAATACAAATCCAACACAACATCTAGTTTGCCTTGGTTTACTGCCGCCGCTAAAAGATTAGGGTCTTCAAAAACATCTTGCACAGCATCAGGAAGTTCAGAATTTGTTCTAAACATAACATGATATAATGATTGGGCTTCCCCTTGCAGAACAGCATCTATATTATTTAAGAAATCATAACCGCTTGAAATGCCAGCTTTTTTAAATAAAAAGTCGCCATCACTCTTTGAGATGCTGTTGCCACGAGATAAATCATCAGAAATTGCTTGCGACAACCTATCGTCTCTTTGCGCATTATATATTTCTTGTACATTGCCTTCTATAATAGAGATATCGCCAGCAAGAATGTCCCTTGTTTCTTGACTATCAATAGCCCCAAGCCATTCTTCATCAAATCCAATTTTATTCAATATTGCTTTGTTTTGATCAGAGATACCACTAAAAGAATTTTGTCTTAATGCCATTTCCATTGCATTTAAAACATCAATTTCATAACTGGTCTTGGACGTAGGATCAATTTTATTGCCAACAACCCCTTGTACATTACTAGCCATTTCACGAACTTGACCGTTCAATGCTTTACGAGTTAATTGCTTTTTTAAGTTAGGAATAGTTGTTGCACTGATTCTGTCAGAATGCTCAATAGCAAGCTCATCAATCATGCGTTCAGTTGCGCCCCATTCAGCCGCACCAACTCCATACTTACCAGCAGAAAAATGCTGTTCGATGTCATCCATCTGATCAATAATAGCTTGATATTCATTCAGATATGCTTGCTTGTCTTCTGCCTCTAAGCGTTCAATAGTAATGCCAGCTAAGTTTTCGGCAAGCAATGAGCCACCAAGGTCTTGAACAAAGTTAGAATACTTGCCAGCTTCTTTTGCACTTTCATCTATATATGCCGCATATGCCGCTTGGAAAGCTTCTGGATTGCCCTCATGTTCTTTGCGCAAAACAGCCGCTCTGTTTTTTGCGTCTTGCAAAAATTCTGTTTGATATCTTTTGTCAATAATTGGTTCTGCAACAGACAACGCAACAGGGGACAAATTCTTAGGCGCACTCTTTATAACTAAATTCTGATCCGCATCTCTAACACGAAAATCTAAGCCAGCTTCTCTGCCAACATTTTCTTGCTCTATCACAGCCGCCTTGTAAAACATATCAGAAAAATCACTAAACGTAGATACAACACTTTGTGCCGCCCTAACGCCAGCAGAAGAGGGGGTAACCACCCCAATAGGCTGATTAAAGTTTCCTCTTGATATATACTTTTTAATCTCAGCCATTGAAATTATCCTATATCAGAATCAGAAGAAGGTGGAGTTATTTGAGAATATCTATAGATACCAGTACCTATTGTACCAAATGCACTCACTATGCCCTGTTGAGCCGCCATAGAGCCACTAAACCTAGCATCAGCCGCCGCAAACCTCATGCGTTGTTGCGCTGAAAGACTTTGCAATCTAGCGCGTCTCATATCTTCATCACTTTCTTTTACGCTAGCTTTTTGTATAGCTTGGAATGATCTATCAGAAGCCGCACGATTGTTGAATGCTCTTGCAACATTTGCGGCAGATTGAAAAGCATTTAAGCTTTGCACACGTTTATTATGTTCCTGCAATGCCTTCAGCTTTTCCATCTTTGCATTTTGTTCATATTGTTGAGCAATAGCCGCCTGTCTTCTTTTCTCAGCTTGCCCAGCTTGAATAGAACCCATTGCACTTACAGCAGACCCAAACAACTGTAAACCTGCCGCCGATGAACCACCTGCCGCACCTGCGGCTATTACTCCTTGAAGACACATTAGAATGCTACCTCTGCTACTATACCATTAATTTGCAAATCCAACGGTGCGATCTGTGAAATCGTAACTCTTGGGTCTTTGCTATATCCTAAAACTCTAAACTCTTTTTTACCAGAAACTGCAACCCTTGGCAAAGATGGATCAAATGTTACATCTCTTACAATAAGGTTAGTGCCATTAACAGAAACACTAAGCGTAGATTCAAGGTCTAAAGTTATAAGAGTTATCTTTCTTGGTCTGCCAGTTAAAGGACCGCCAGCTACTGCCGCATCAAGTGGAAGCGTCTTTAACTCTGGAATATATTTGTATCCTATCTGCGCTGATGTAGATGCTTTTACTGCGCTTACATCAACCTCTCCACCAGAAACAGTAAATTCACCAAGATATTCTGTGCCATCAACAACATCAACAACAGCCCCATTTGCAAAATGACTGCTAACATCGAATACACCACTGCTTCCACTAAACTCATCTGAAAAATCTAACACCAAGTTTTGATCAAATTGTTCAAGAAATAACTTATTTGTTCCTGTTCCATCATCTCTTACTGTAACACAGAACAAATCTTCATCAACTGAACATATGCTATGGAAGTTACCTTCTGTTTCCCAATTCATCCAACCAGCTTTATTCTCATTTCTTACCTGATAATACACACCAAGCTTGCCATTGCTCATAAGGAAAAAGGCATAAGCCCCTGGGCGATTTAACGAACCCTTAACAGTAGCTAACTGTAATGGGGCATCCACTAAATGACTTGAAAGCAATGATATCATATTGCCAATATATGCACCTTCAGCATCTGAATATACATAATCTCTTACGGCAGTGCCTGTTGCTTGAACAAACAAAGTAGAACCATCAAGTGATTGTGGTCTTACATAACCTGTACCATAAGGTGTCTGGGCAGATATTTTTGCATTACTTGGTGTAATTGCATTATCAGCAAATGATGGAATATAAAATTCTTGCTCAGATGCAAACACTTGTAGATCACGATTAGACACTAGATGGCGTATAGTGTTGTTAACACCAATGTTTGAATCAAGGTCTAATGCATCATCATCATCAGCATCGCCTATATCAAAGTTAAAATAAAAGCTTGTCTTTGACCCCCAGATGCCGTCAGGCTGGCTTTGAGTGCCTCCAAACCATAATCTATCTTCATGGAACGTAATAGCCGCTGGGAAGCCTCTGAGGGGCGAATATGATTGCTCAAACCAATTAGTTGTAGCGGCAGAAGATTCTACCGTAGGAGAACCCCCACCATCAACAGTAGAACTAGCACTATGACCACAATCGTAATCATAGCGGTTTTCATCAATAACTCTTCTTATGGTAAATGTGCCATTGACATTACTTGCTGAAATCCCACCTAATCCTGCCGCATTATCAATCGTAATAGATGCACCAGCAGATAAGCCATGAAGTGGGTGCGTAACTTCTATTATATTTGTACCATTCTTTGTTCTTAAAGCATCAATACCTAATTGCGTTCTTAGTGTTCCTTTGATTGTTGCTGTAACTGTAGTTGCATTAGTAAAGCCAGTTATTAATGCTTCAGTTTCATCAATTAATATTCGGGTTCCAACATGATCACTTTCAAAATAATTTGCGCTTGACGTTAAAGTAACACCAGTGCCTGATGTTGCACTAGCAGATATAGTAACACCATTAGGTTGAAAGTTATAATATGGTTGATAAATTCTATTACCATCTAATGATTCATCAAAAGAAAAAACCCTTACTTCAAAGCTAGTCAACCCTGTGCGCACCAACATTCTGCAAAGAAAGTCTTGATGAGCCAAGAACATAAAATCGCCACGTTGTGCATAAGTAAATTGATTTAGATTTGTGTTGTCAATAGGAATAGCGTTTGCATCAACATCAGCAGTAAGTGTTGCAACTTTAGTAATAGAGCCAGATAAAGGAATCCTAAATATTTCTATCTGTCCATCAGAAAAAGCAACAATATATTTTTCATCTTCTGAAAAGATAAATGGTTCAATTCTTATCTGTTGTGTAAGGCTATCATCATAAGATTGAGAAAAGCTATCAATAAGGCGTGTAGCTGGTCGCCTAATAACACCGCCTTCTGCTCTAACAAAAAAGTTTTTAACACTCTCACCAGAGCGAGTGTACACATTTGAATCTGTTCTTGATCTTAAAGAGGGACTAACTTCTCCAAAAGAAAAGTCATTCAAAGGAATTTTTATTCTAGCCATTAGCTTCTCCTTTCGGAGATAAACCTCGAAGTAACAAGCTTTCTTGTTGTCTGCTGTTGCGAATCAAGCGTCTTAGCTTGTTGCATAAGCTGTTGTGCTTTTCTCTCCATTACAAGAGAAAGTTGTTCATCTCTGGCTATTCCTACAGCAAAAGAACTTGCTAATGCATATTGTACAGCAAGCGTAAAGTAGCTAGGAAAGTCAACTTCTTCAGCGCGAAACGTAAAATCCAGAACAACTTGATCTGCGTCATTAGTATCTGCATAAAGTTTATCGCCATATATTCTATATTCAATCAACAAATCATTTACTGTTGCCGCATGTGGCATAAGAAATCCAGAGGGCAATTGATAAGCACTATCAAAGCGACCAGTTGGATCATCAGATAATTTATTAAGCACAGATTGATTTGTTGCAAAACGCCACCTTGAAGAACAAAGAGCGGTGCGTACAGTGTCTTCATACAAGTTTGAGGCCACAAGAGCCTCAGTGCTATCACTCTCAAATGAAGTGATAGGGTCTGCGCCTATTAAAATTAAAGCGCGTGATGATATATCAATACCAGAATTAGATGCTGTAGATGGCATATAAGTAAGGGGAGGGTTTCCCCTCCCCCCCTTTTGTTAGTCAGTGTCAGTAACTGTGATTGCAGTGCCATCAGCAATATCTACCGTACTTCCATCATTAGAAAGCACAACAGAAACGCCAAGTGTTGGTGCATTGTTATCATAAACAAAAACAACATCACCAACATTCATCATGCCAGCCGCATTATTAAAGTAACCTGATGCACGAACAACACTTAATGCGTCTACAGAGGAATAGAACCACATATTGTAGCCGCCACCAGAAGCCATATTAGTCAGGCCAGAAGCAGAATAAGCCATTTATTCCTCCTTATGTGTTGTTATCCAAGACTTCATAGACACCATTGTCATCAATGACAACAGCACCCATGGACATCATGGAAGTTGCAAGGTGTGACGCTTTTTGCGGCACATAATTAATCTCAGTTGAAACGTCAGAGTTTATGCCAAGACCAACAGCAGTTGTGTGGTAAGCCATATTCTTACCAGCAGTAACGGCTGAAGTTGAGAAAATCTTGAAGCCAAGGAACTCTTTCATTGTCATGCCGCCAGCATATGGCAGATTTTGTTCACCAACAAAGTCGCTTGAAGCAAACTCAGTAATTGCAAACAGATCAGCATATCCTTTTGGATTCATGGCAATATAACGTCCACCGTCTTCTGGAATGTCTGCCGCACCAAAGGTTTCAAATACAGATAGAAGGTCTGCTTTTTCAAGTGCAGAGCTAGTATCATGAATTTGAGTTGCGTTTGCGCCAGCATCCATAGCAGTAATCAACAACTCATCAGTCTTACGACCAAGAGCGGCGGCGGCTGACATAGCAACAGCTTGACGCTCATCAATGTTGGTCTTCAACTCATCGAGTTTGTCGATGTATTCTGCGGCGTAGAAGTCAGACATTGTTGCTTCTACATTAGTGTGGACTAGCTCCATGCTAGTAATGTCGCCATTACGCGACTTGGTTGAAGCAGAACCAGCACCGATTTTTTGGAAACGTACAATGTTTCCGCGCACATTGCCTACAGTACGCACGGTGTTGCGAAGTTTCGAACCCATGCGTTGGTAAGCCATGTGTACTTCAGTCTCGAACTGCTTAATAAAGGCTTGGTCAATAGTATTAGCCATTTTAAGCTCCTAAAAAGAAAGTTACACTACAAAGCACAGTTGTCCGTTTCGCTCTTCAACCAGTTATCCCTATGGGGCTGTCCGTTAGAAACAGGCTGTATACTACTGGAATCTCACGGTAATTGAATCTGTGCAACGCACAAAACGTAAACAAGAGAACCCATTTACTATTGTAGGCTCTTCAGCAAACATAAATCCTAAAGAATGCAACCATCTTATTGTATGTTCATGATCTAATGGAACTACATTTTCAATAGTGTCATACATAGTAATCATGTACTTAACTACATCTCTTGATAAACGAACAAATTTAAAACGTATATCATCAATAACAGAAGACCCAAGCATCCAAACAATGCCGCAATTTATATCTTCGTGATACATTATAGGCGTTAAGCCAAACATGCAAAATGGCTCATCCTTATATAAGCCAGTCCATGTAACTGAAGTGTCGTCACCTAAAGGCTCATGCAACGCCCTCCATGGCGTAAAGCCATGAATCATGCACTCTCTAATATCTGTAGGGCGAAGACGGTGTTGTAAATACGAAGCATGTTCGCTTGTTGCTTTTACAATTTTTATATCACCGTCTTCATGGAATGCATTAACGGTAGAGTTTGGAAAAACCTTCTTGTACTTTTTGGACATAAGCCGCATCTCTCTTTGCTGGATTCCAATATCTGTCATCCATCATCATTGAGCGTAAATCTTTTTCAGATGTTTGTGCTAAAGGTTGTGAATCATCACTAGGAGAAGATGAACCCATTTGTTGCATAATATATTCTAATGCTTGGATGCCTTCTGCTGTTTGTCCAATTTGCAAAACAGCTTCTTTGTAATTTTCTGGGAAAAATTTATTTGCCCATAAATCAACAGCTTCAATTCTTGCTTGAGCATTGTCGCCTAACTTTGCGCGTTCTGCATCAAGGTCTGGCTGTTGTGCTTGCAAAATTTCAGCATATTTCTGGATGCCAGCCTCAAACTCTTCTTGTGAATATGCATTCTCATAAGCATGTTCAGCCCACCAGTTAAACAACTCATTGTCTGTTGCAAGTTCTGGATCAATCATTTCTGGAATCTGATAATCGCCAGCACTAGCTGGTCTGTTTTCAAGTGCGGCGGCTTCAAATTCTTCTATTAACTTTGATCTTAATGCATCTTCACCTTGCCCCATACGTTGCTCTAAAGATGCATATGAGTTAGCCAACTCTTCTGGTGATTTAAATTTTTCTGGCAACCACTCTGGACGCTCAGATGCAACTTCTTCAGCTTGTGTTTCTACTGGTTGACTTTCATTTTCCATTTGATCTTACCTTTTCTCCGTGAACAATACGTCTTTCAATTAAGCCGACTAGATAACGCTGACCCTCTAAATGACGCAATGCATCATTTGAAACGCCAGCACCATTGACAGCTTCAATTGTTATGGAACGTAAATATTTTAAGATTGCTTCGCCTGTTGGCGTTCTGAACAATGTTGTAAAGTTTTGAGAGATTTTATCTTCTTCAGATTTTGGCCTCTCAAAACCATCAAGACCCAAGTGCCGTGACATCTGGCATTTCACCTGTTTGTTGCGCCTGTTGTAACTGTTGCGCCATCTGGATCATTTGCTGTCTTTCAAAAGAATCTCTTACCAAGTTATCAGGAACACCAAACTTCTTAGCAAGATAAACAGCAACCTCTTCTGAACTAATTAATAAATTTAAAGTGGCAGGTCCAAATGTATTTGCAACTAATCCAATAAACCTTGAAACAGAAGCGATATCTTGATTAGCTTGTGCTTGTGCTAACGGAGATACAGACTTAACCTTTACTTCTCTTCCATTGATTGTTGGAATCTCGATTCTACCTTGTTTTTTAAGAATGTAAACTACTCTTTGTAAAATTGGTTGCACCATCTCAGCTTGCAGTCTTCCAAACGCAGAACCTATACGTCTTGAAAGATCAGCCATTCTTTCTGCAACTTCAGTAGCAGAAGCTGGCGTTCTGTTTGGATCACCTAACATGTCATTGTAGAGTGCGCGTTTAATATTATTCCGCATGTCGCCAAGAATAAGATTGGCAACATTAAAATCGCCAGCCGCTCTTATTGGCTGTAATCCAGCAGAACCCACAGCTTTCGGTATAATAGTGCCAGGGACAAGGTTGATAGTATCTGTATTAATAACACCATCGTCATCCATCTGATATACACCAGATATAGACATCTGTGCATTCTCAAGAATTAATTCAATAGTAAGGTTTGTTGTCTTGATTGCGCTTAATGCGTTAACAAGAGGACCTCTTCCATAAATCTCACCAGCCGCTTTTGACCAACGGAAACAAATATAAGGGTTTGAACCAACACCTTTAAACTGCTCAAAGAAAATGATATCTTTATTATCAGCATCAACAACAAAGAAATCATGCCTATCTTCATTTAGATTTTCGTAATTTTTACAAACTATCTCAATCAATCTTACCTTTGATTCTGGAGCAGTTTGCATCATGCGCATCAATCTTTCCGAAAGAGTTGCCTTTGGATACGCAATAAGAATCTCCGAAACCTTGAGGCTACGTTCTCTATATACATGGTCAATTTTGTCATCGACACCAGTATCCAACACGACAGACGGAAGCGGTATCGCGTTAAAACGAATCGGCTGTACCGCATCACCCTCTTGAGCAAGTAAGACACCTGTTCCAACAGCCAAGTCCATAAAGCTTTCATGCACCTCTTGACCGAAGTTAGAATTTTGCAGAACTTCAAATACATATTCTGTTACCTCATCTAACTGATTGTTTACTTCATCAGATTGATCTTGTGGAATTTCAGAACCAGCAACGAAATCTGCCCATCTAGCGAAGTTGGGAACAAGTCCTGACTGCAATCTAGAAGCAAATTCTTGAACGCCAACAACAGCAGTTTCATCAAAGATGCGATCATCTCTGCGTTGCCCAGGGGTTTCAGAATAAAAACTTTGCCGCATTGGTAATGCATATTCATAACATTCATCAAATAACGGCTCAAACAATGCACGTTGAGATTTCGCTCGATCATACATTGAAAGAAGTTGTTGTGCAGTTTTATGCATTAAAGTGTCTCATCAATATAGCCAATGCCGCCTTTTGTCCCTGTAAGCAATGACATGCCTCCAGCACCCTTCTTCTTCTTAGCAACAGTTTCTTCAAGAGCCTTTGCCTTTGCCTCTTGTTTCTTTTCCTGTTCCATTTGCTGTTGATTTTCTCTTTCAATCTCAACATTAGGATCAACCGCAGGGGTTTTAGGACGACCACCAAATATACACATAGCTATTCTCCTTTGTACTACAACTACAGAATGCATTTATGCATATCAACGCACAAATCACATCCTTGACCACAATCCTTGCCTACGCTTCTTTGGTTGACGAGTAAAGACATCAAAACTTCTGCTTGCTTGAAATGGTTGAGGTGTTGCCGCCTGATTACTTAATATGGCTCTACCTTCTCCACTACCAAGCATTAGATATTGTAAAGCATCATGTATGTGGGAAAAATGATTCTTTTCTGGTTTATCATCATAACGCTCACCAGAAACTTGCATTCTTCTATACTGATATCCACCTTCAAAGCCTTTAATAATTGTTTTGCATCTAGGATCAATTAAGAAGCCAGAATGCCCATCAACCATTCTACCTAGCGGTGCAGATACAGATTCGAGACGTAAAGAAACATCGTTAGATGGCGCAGGGCGAGCATTCAACCCAGCACCTCTAAGAATCTGAAATGGTGTTGATTCATCTGTTTGCGCACGAAAATCACCAGCAGGATCGCCAAAAATTATTACTTCATTGGTTGGATAACGTGTTGCTAACTCTTGCCTCAGAAGTTCACTAAACTTGACTATGCCCATATCAAAGGCAACCAACTCTTGCAGTATTAGCCAACGCCCTCTTACTTTCTGTCCGATAACGCCAGCAGGGGTTAGCCCGAAATCAAGCCCGACATAAATTGGCACGGTTGCCGCTATAGGTATTTCTTCTTTTGCCACATGCACATCAGTTGCAAACATAGGATAAACAGGTTTACCATCCTTTATACTGCCAAGGCGGTTCATCACATACACGTCTATCCAACTCTTGGTCTTCCCCATTACAATGTTCTTGTAATAGTCTGATCTCATATTGTTTGCGTTTTCTGCGTTCTCGTTTCGAGAATATTCTGTGACGTTCCCTTCTTCGTCCTTTACTTCCACCATCCCTGCGGCTTGAGTGTAGAAGCTCCAGTTGTCTGGTTTTACGAGCATTCGCGCTTCTTCTTTTGATATGTGGTCTGGAATTGGAACTTCGCCTGACATTATAGGCCACCAATGATCCTCCTCTGGTGCATTAGTATCAGCAATTACACCTGTCCAAGTGCAACCACCATCTTTCATTGAAGGGAAACGACCAACACGCATAGTACACGCATCAATAATACTCTTTGGAATCTCTCTTGCCTCATTAATCCAGATGCCAGTAAGTTCTAAAGACAGCAATTTTTTTACGTCTTCTGGTCTATCTAACGCAAGAAAGATAACTTCAAGATCAATATCAGCTTGTTTAATGTGGTGGGTATATGGAACAGACCAAAGAAACTTGCCCCATGTTTCCTCTGGAAACCAATCTAGCCATGTCTTGATTGTAGTGGTTCTAAGCTGTGGGTTTGTGTTTCTGATAACAGCCCAGCGTGATTTACGAATACCTTCAGCATTCTTTTTTTGTTGCAACGCTCTGCGAAAAACTTCTACACAACAACAAACAGATTTACCAGAACCTACAGGTCCTCGTAAGCCACGAAAGAATGTATCATCTTTCATAAATGCCTTAAGAACTGCACCATCTGGTTTGTATTTAAAGTTGGTCAACCTTGTGATCCTTGCCAAACTTAATCATGCGTTCAATGACTTCTGGTCCTATAACCGCAATCACTTTATCAGCTTCTCTGTCTGTGCAAAACTCTTCTGGGTGGTGAATAAGGTGGACTTTCTTCACTATTGTGCGAAGCATATCTCGCTCTTGTTGATTCAGTGTATGTAGGAAACTCATCTGTACTTCTTTGTCTTATCAGCTATAGATTTGGGTTGCTTTGAAAATTGCTTACCCTTTTTTATAGCCTTTCTTTTTGCGGCTGTCGATGCCGCATATTCAGAAGAAGACAAAGCTTTGATAGCGGCTTCTGGCAAGTAACGCTCACCAGTAGCCTTAGAACCTTGCGTTGAAGGCTTGCCGCTCTTGGTGCGCCATTTCTGCTTTGTCCAAGAGCGAAGAGATTTCTGTGAAGGTGCAAGTGCCATTAATCATAATCCACAGACATAAGATAGTCTAGGTAATATTGTGAAATTAACCCAGCTTCTCTTTTACTAAAACCAGTCTTGTCTTTACCAAGTTCTTTAAGATCAATGCCTTTACGTTCCCTTAAGAATTTAAAAAAATTTTGGTCTACTTGACCAACTTGTTTTAATAAAGAATTTTTCTTTGGAACTTTTGGTGCTTTTTTCATGAGGTATAGCCTCCACCTTTTGCTTTGTAAGCTTTAGCCAGCATCTGCGCCTTACGAGCAGACCATTGACCAGACTTGCCGCCTTTGTTTCCAGCTTTGATTCTTTCAAATAAAGCTTTGCGCATTTTAGGTTTGGTATAATTACCAGCTTCGTTTACAGGCATTACTTTTTCATCTTTGCTTTAACAATTTTTTTCTGCAACTCTTTTGGCAATGTCTTCTGCTTACCAGTAAGCATTGACTTCTTTGCTGGACGACCTACCTTTGAACCATAAGTTCCTTTACCCATCGGCATGACTACTTTCCTTTCTTTGCTTCCTTCTGTTTTTGATATCTAGCCAAAAGCCTTCTGCCTTTAGCTACTGCACTTGCTTTGTCGCCATTATGACCCCAAGCCACAAGAGACAATTTCAATCTGGTTGGTCTTCCCTTTTCATCTTTGAGAGGACCTTTAGCAGAACCCATTCTAACAAGAAAGCTACCCTTGCGGCGCAACTTCTCTGGCGTATCTGCCGCTCCCTTAACTGGTGCTTTCAGATTGCCCTTCTTACCAGACTTAGTTCTGTAAGATGCACGACCCTTTTCATTCAAGCCGCCTTTAGGATTCTGCCCTGCTTTACGTTGCCATGCTGGTGTCTTTGCCATTATAATCTCCTAGGTGGAACTGGCACTGACATAGGTGTTGTTTCTGGTTTTTGTGGTGGCAATGGAGTTGACCCAGTTTCTTCTTGCGCTTCAGCAGTCTGAAACAGGGAAGCCGATATAGCATCCCATAAAGATTTGCGCCTAACAGTCATAGGACCTTCAAGATTAAATGTTCCAGAGGCAACATCAAACTCAGGCTCAAATGTATTTGCAACAATCTTTGGCTCATTAGGTATAGCTATCCTAACTCTTATGTTGTCCTTCTTGTCTTCAGACATTAATCTTTCGCCAAAATATCTTGCCATAAAATATGGGCTATAAGTTTGCGCTTGTTTACTAACAGCTTGCGCAAAAGTATCTACTTCGCCAGAACGAGCAAAGTCATAGATGTCATGCACAACATATTGCCCATTTTCTTTTGAGAACGTAAAAGAGCCAAGCGCAAGCTTCAACTGTCTAGCAATGGTTTGTTCAGCTTCAGCAAGCTCAGAAGTGGAAAGAGATTCATCATTAAGCTTGAATAATTTGTTGTAGTCTTTGTAGGTAACAACTCTGCTAACCTCACCATCTTTAAGATCAGGAAACAGTGTTTGCCCCATCATGCGTAACGCTTCTAATGTTTCGCCATTAACATCGTCTTCTGTAATCTTAAGTTTTCCACCACCCATAAATGATGGCAACATAGAATTAAATATGCCGCGAGTATAAAAATTTACATGCTCTGGAATTAAGTTGCCAACGCCTCGCGTAGCTTGCTCAATATCACTTAATGAATAATACTGCTTTTGAGCCATAAACCCTGCCGCCTAAAAAATTTTTGCAATGTTGCAATATGTCCTTTTCCTAGAACAAACATCAACGCACAAATCTTGCATGTATCCATAAGCAGAAAAATAACAGAATCAATATAGGTTGCAAAAACACAAACAGAATTAAGTTCCACGCCTCATAAGATATGCCTGTCATAGTTTCTAACCAAACTATGGCATCAACGCATAACCAAAAGAACCAATCAATATACTCAGTCATTGCATATATGCTATCGAACCTTTGTGGCAATAATGTGAGTGAGGGTCGGGGTCGAGGGGTGTCAGTGCAAGTTTTTGACCCCCCACTAGACTGGACGATATGGTCGCTGGCAGAAAATTGCCAGCACCCATGTCAATCCGATTGGGCATAGCCCATAGCTGATTGACTAGCAATGTCTTGCCCATTCGGGCAAGCCCTTATGAGAGGTCTATGTTGACGGAGATATCTCCAGCATGAAGATGCATATGCCGCTCTGGGGCTTTGAAGCCAGCTCTGTCCAAGATATCCTTGCTGGCTTCCAACTGAACGTACTCTGACTTAGCCCCAGTCGCTAACTGTACAAGCTTACTAGCGGCAACCGTAGCAGAGACACCCATAGTCTCACCAATCCTCTGCATCATATAGGCTTGCACATGCGGAAGCCGCAAAGCCTTGCTAGCCGTCACTCTTCCAGCCTCACCCTTGGCATATCCAGCCAATCCAGCGGCTTCCTTGATACTGCACCCATTTGCTACGAGCGCATCAACAAGAGCTGTTTGTTTAGCAGTCAATGGTCTTGTTACTGATGTAGTCATCCTTATCTCTGAACCCCCCCTGTGTCCCCCCCT
>Ga0208644_1002097_pt1 | contig 16083 bp, 13 predicted proteins | sample VirMetDEL_Nov_18_FD_184517 | JGI IMG/M metagenome (GOLD analysis project Ga0208644, IMG submission 184517) | Aqueous microbial communities from the Delaware River and Bay under freshwater to marine salinity gradient to study organic matter... | ecosystem: Environmental > Aquatic > Marine >... | reverse complement strand
CCTGAGAACCTGATCAAGTTCATGTATGGACACCTGATCGAGGAGATGCTGCTGTTCCTGACCAAGATGTCAGGGCATGAAGTGACTCATGAGCAGCACCCATGCACTGTGGGTGATATCAAAGGTAGCATGGACTGCAAGATAGACGGGATTGTCACTGACGTTAAATCCACCAGCACCTATGGGTTTAAGAAGTTCAAGGACGGGTCTCTTGCTTATGATGATGACTTTGGTTACGTGGCTCAGATCAAAGCCTATGCGCACTCAGAGGGTGAAACTAAGTATGGCTGGCTGGCAATGGACAAGCAGAACGGTCACCTGACCTACCTGCTTTATGATGAGCAAGACACACAAGCTCCAATCTATAAAACGATTGCTTACTCGATTGAAGATCGTGTTAAACACATTAACGAAGTAGTGCAACTAAAAGAACCACCCAAGCACTGCCATGAGCCTATCCCAGACGGCAAGTCAGGTAACCTAAGACTGGATACTGGGTGCTCTTATTGTCACTTTAAGAAGGTCTGCTGGCCAGGTGTTAGGGGATTTGTGTACTCAAATGGCCCCAGGTTTCTGGTTAAAGTAGTTAATGAACCTAATGTGCCTGAGATTCCTAATGAGCAGATTGAGTAAGTTTAGAAGTGGTCTTGAAAAAGCTTTCTCTGCTTGTGTAAAGGGGGAGGGTTTTGATTTTGAACCTTTTATGGTGCCTTATGTGGTCCATAGGGATTACAAACCTGACTTTGTTCATTCCCATACTGGTCTTATGGTGGAATGTAAAGGGTTTTTCAGAGCAGGTGATACACAGAAGTATAAAGCAATCAGAGACAGCCTAGACAGAAATACAGAATTGGTATTCCTTCTATCAGACCCAAACAAAAAGCTCCGCAAAGGTGCTCAAATGACAATGGGCGAATGGTGTCTAAAGGAAGGTTTTAAGGTTTATACTTTAGATACTGTTGAAAACCTTCTTGAATATATTAATTCAGAAAAAGTATCCAAATATCATTCAAAGAGAAAATCAAAATGAGCATTGACAAAGCCACCCCTTCAGAGTGGGATGCGGTTTCTAAACCAAAACATTATAACCAAGGATCAATTGAAGCTATTGATTATATCAAGCAACAATTAGGAAGCACGGCGTCTTCATATTATGAGGGTTCTGTGTTAAAATACCTCCACAGATACAAATACAAAAATGGCCTAGAAGACCTTAAAAAAGCTAGGTGGTATCTCGATAAACTTATTGAGGAGGTATTCAAATATAATGGATAAGTATATTGACTTTGATCTTTATCAGCGTCTTGCTTCCAAGACTGCTATTTATGAAGACCGTATGTATCCTGTAGCTTCCCTGATGGTTGAAGCTGCTGAGCTTGCTGATCTGTTTATCAAGCCTATGTTGCGTGGTGATGCTGTTTCTATTGAACGCAATAAGGTGGTCAGTGAGGCTGGTGATGTCCTTTGGAACCTGGCGATGGTTCTTGATGATATGAACATTAGTTTTAATGATGTTGCACGTACCAACATCTCCAAGCTTGAAAAGCGTCTGGCAGAAGGAACTATCCAAGGTCGAGGAGATCGTTAAAAATGCACGTCATTGAAGGTAACTTTGGCAAGAAAGACCAAGAGCAAGAACAAGAAGAAGTCATGACGGTCGCTCAGTTGCTTAAGGAGGCTCAACTTGATGACGTTTTGCCTGATGCTTGTATTATTATTTTTGAGAAAGGCAATCATGTATATACGCTCACAACGCCGCAACTGAGTGTCATTGAAATTATGGGGGCCTTTGAGCGGCACAAGTTTATGATGCACATGTCTGCACTAGCTAACGGGGAGGATTATTAATGGATCTATATCAGCAGTACATTCATAAAAGCCGCTATGCACGTTATCTTCCAGAACAGAACCGCCGGGAGTCTTGGAAAGAAACTGTAGAACGCTACACGGGCTATTGGACCCAAAAGGGTCTGATCACCAAGGAAGAAGAATCTGAGCTTTTTGAAGCTATCTTCAACATGGAAGTAATGCCTTCAATGCGTGCCATGATGACCGCAGGTGAGGCACTTGATCGAGACAACGTAGCAGGCTTTAACTGCTCTTATATCACCATCGATAGCCCAAGGGCCTTTGATGAGATGATGTATATTCTGATGTGTGGTACTGGGGTAGGGTTTAGTGTTGAACGTCAATACATCAACAAACTACCTGAGGTAGCAGAATCTCTTTATGACACAGACACCATCATTCACGTCGCGGATTCAAAGATTGGATGGGCAAAAGCCTTCCGAGAACTGGTATCGCTACTCTACTCAGGCCAAGTACCCAAGTGGGATGTCAGTGGAGTGCGTCCTGCAGGTGCCCCTCTCAAGACTTTCGGAGGCCGGGCATCTGGTCCAGAACCTCTTGTCAGCCTATTCAGGTTCACAGTTGAACTCTTTAAAGGAGCGGCTGGAAGAAAGCTTACAAGCTTGGAATGCCACGACCTCTGCTGCAAAATCGCACAAATTGTTGTCGTTGGTGGAGTCCGTAGGAGCGCCCTAATCTCTTTAAGCAACCTGAGTGATGAACGTATTCGCCGCGCAAAGCACGGGCAATGGTGGGTAGATTCCCCGCAAAGGGGTCTTTCCAACAACTCAGCTTGCTACACCGAGAAGCCTGACTTTGAGCACTTCTTGTCTGAATGGGTGGCTCTTTACGAGTCCAAGAGTGGCGAGAGGGGTATCTTTTCTAGGGTAGCTGCAAAGAAGCAGGCTGCACGTAATGATCGCAGGGATATTGATTTTGAGTTTGGAACAAACCCCTGTTCAGAGATCATTCTACGTCCTAACCAATTTTGTAACCTGAGTGAAGTGGTTGTCCGTAGTGAAGATAACATTGAAAATCTAATACACAAAGTTAGAATTGCAACCATTCTTGGCACCCTTCAAGCAACCTTGACTAACTTTAGGTACCTGAGGAACGTCTGGAAGACTAATACTGAAGATGAGTGTCTCCTTGGTGTGTCTTTGACGGGGATCATGGATCACTATCTGTTGTCCAAACCACGATCTAAAGATTTGCCAAAGTGGCTTAATGAGCTCAGGAATGTTGCTATTGAAACTAACAAGATCTGGGCTAAGCGACTCAAGATTAATCAGTCTACGGCAATCACCTGTGTGAAGCCTTCAGGGACTGTGTCTCAGCTTGTAGACTCTGCCAGTGGCATCCATGGGCGCTTTAGCCCCTACTATATCCGTAGGGTCAGGGCTGACTCCAGGGATCCCCTGTGTGGTGCTCTGGAAGCCTCTGGGGTGCCCGTAGAGACTGATGTAACCTCACCCACTACTAAGGTATTCACTTTCTACCAAAAGGCCCCAGAAGGCTCTGTAATGGCTTCTGAGCAGGAAGCTATGGAGCAGCTAGAGCTGAATGCTGTTTACCAGCAGTGGTGGTGTGAGCATAAGGTGTCCCAGACTGTCTACTATAAGGACTCTGAGTTCTTAGAGATTGGACAGTGGATTTATAATAACTTTGATGACGTTTCAGGCGTATCCTTCTTGCCGTTTTCTGAACACTCTTATCAGCAAGCCCCTTATGAGGAGATTACTGAGCAAGCGTATTTGGAAGGTGTCAAGAGTATGCCTACGGACATCGATTGGGATCTTGTAAAAGAGACCGAGGACAACACTGAAGGGGCACAAACACTAGCTTGTGTGGGTAATCTTTGTGAGTTTGTAGACTCAATAAAAGATCCACTCTGAAGCTAAAAGGGGGCCTTATGTGGCCCCCTTATTTTTTTAATACTTTTCTTTATGCTTTTCTTTCTTAAGGCACTTACCGGCCTTCTTGCACTTAGCGGGCGTAGGGCATCCTTTGCATGGTTTGAACATAATATTACTTTTTCCTCTTAGTTGCCTTCTTGAAGGCTTCTGCTGTTGGGGCACCTTTAGTGCCTGGTTTACGCATTCGCTCACCACTACCGGCGGCTATACGAGCACGCTTCTTCCTGATGTTTTCATAAAGACCTGGTTTCATATCACCACTTTTCCTTATTAGCCCAATAAGCAGCAGAGGATTTACCCTTTGCTATGTTTTTACCGTGTCGAGCCTTAAAGCTTTTCCTCTTCATCTTCATTTCTTCAGATTCACCCTTCTTAGGCTTCCCTGCGGTCTTGGCACCTTGCTCACCAAACCGGATGATCTTTTCTTTGCCACCTTCGCACGCTTTAACCACATGAGACTTCTTAGGGTGGCTTGGGGTTCTCTTTGGTTGGTTACATTTGAGGTCTGATTTTTTGATCATTGCACACCACCAGTAAACATACCTTGTCTTTGTTGTTGCATAAGTCTTTCAGCCTGCTCTGCTTCATTAACCCTTGAAGCCCTCTCCATAGCATACACAGGCTTTGCTGCAAGGGCACCTTGGGCAAAGGGTGCAAAAGGAACCTGTGGTCCTGGAACCGTCATTCCTTGTTGTACTGTCATAGGGCTGCTGTACAGAGGAGGCGTCGTAAACTGAGTACCCCCAAAGAAGGCTTTAACAAAGGCAGTTCCTGCTGTTTTTGCTTTATCTTTCGTTGCTCCTTTGAGTCTAGACCAAAGACTCATTGAGTTAGCCAGTTCTTTAGCGACGTCTGCGTCAAGCAAAAGATTCTCGTACTTCTTTGCAGCAAGGTCTTTACCCTTTGAGGTCAGCATTTGTGAAGTGATATTCAATGCTTTTCTTGGGCCTGAAAGTATTTGGTTTCTAAGAGTACCTAATGTTGAAGCCAAAGAAACACCCGTTGCCTCTTGGAAAGCATCAGTAGCACCAGTCCTCAACGTGGCTACTGAAAGTGTGTTCGCCATTTGGTTTATCTGGTCTTCAACTCTAGCTAGCTTAACTAAATTTCCGTAGTGCTCCTCACCAAAGATTGCTTTTGCTGCTGGTGCATTTGTTTCATCCAAAACAAACTCAGAAAGACTTTGGCTGCTTTTCTCAGCCTTTGTCTTAAACTCCCTTCTTAGTGCCTGCCTAATCTGCTCTTGTTGTGTATTAGGAAGCCTTGAGATGGCTGAGACATAGTTTTCTCTTTTTGCTGGGTTGTTGAGCATATCCGTAACAACACCGTCTAGCTCTTTATTAGCTACAGCATTAAAAAACCCTCTAGCATTTTCAGTTACAAAATTATTGTAAGTCTCGTTGTGTTTTTGACGTTCAGCTTCGTACTCCGCAAGTTTTGCATTAGCCCCCTTCAGTTCATCGTACATACCAAGCTGCCTAAGAGTAGCTGCTGTGTTGGGATCTTGAAGGAAAGCATTAAGTTTAGTCTGAGGAATAAAGCCTGTTCCTGGGTCTCGCATACCAAGAAGATGGAACCTGTAAGCCCTTCTTACAACATCAGCGCCAGCTTCTCCTGTAAAATCAAGATAGTCACGAACCTTTTGAACATTGCTAAAGTTGTTAAACACTTCAGTGGAAAGTGTTCTGCTATTAAGAGACCTAAGACTGGTGTCTCTAATAGGGCCAGCAATCAGAGTCTTGAAAAGACCCTTAGCTTCGTTGTAGTCAGTAGTGAACTCAGGGTCTCTTTGTGCAATACTCTCATTGATTGTCTTTTCAACTGAAGTCTTGAGTTGCTTGAGTCTGGTAACTTTTTGACCATCAGGATTAGCTTTTCTGTACTCGGCACGAAGCAGTTTAGAAACCTCTTGGTCCAAAGAGATGATCTGTTCTACAGGGACTGGCTTGAAGTACGTCTCTACAGATGATTGCTTTAGAGCCTCTGCTGCTAACTCTTCCTTTGTTTTGTTGTAGATAATCCTAGAAGGGGCTTCAGGTGCTTTTTCTTCTGGTGCCCACTTCCTAAGAATGGAAGAAGCCACTGGCGAATCTTGAACAAAGGCAAGACTGCTATCTAGGTTTCTAGCAACACTCCAAATATTGCCGACTTCCGCTGAAGTCAATTCAGTCTTTCTGTCCTGAGCGCCTTTCCTAGCTTTCTCAAAAGCAGGGTTGATTACATTCGACTTAATGCTATCGAGTTTACCCTCTAAAACATTATAGGCTTCCCTACCAAGATCAGCCGTAGTTACATCTCTATTCTTATAGATCTGTTCACTAAGGTTGAGAGTTTCTTGGTCAACTCGGGATATTGCCTGATCTCTGTTCTTTAGTGCCTGTTGTTCTTCAAGGTAGCCAGATTCTTGCACTGACTTTCTTATTGCATTGAGATCCTGTTCATCCATTGAACCAATGATCTCATCCGAAGCCTTTGAAAGTTTGGAGTACATGTCATCCAAACGCCCCATGAAGGCAACATTAAACTCAGGGTCCGTCTGAGAGTAACTTTGGATAAGTGACTTCACATGCGGGTTGTCTATGAAACTAGCAAAACCTTTTGTAAAGTCAATTCCTGCTATCCTGCCCAAGTCTTCTATGTATTGTAATTTTGCAGCAAGTGTTTCAGGAGAGCCTTCAGCAGCCTTGATTCCTGCAACCTTTGTTCTTATGTCAGCAGAAGAAAGAGCTTCAAGGGGGTTTATTGACCTTGCCCCTTCAAACCCTGCCATAACAGATCCTGCCCCAAGACCAACGGAAGTCCCTGCAATCATCGTTGCAAGCTCTTTACCCAAGAAAGATGCTTCAGGAAATGTTTGATCAACAATGCCTGAAGAACCAATTACTGCTCCGTTTATGAGTGTATTAGGAAGCACATTGAACCCAAGGATAGACCCAACGGCTTTTGCACCTGTACCGAATTTACCAGGCCCAACAACAATAGTAGGGTCAATAAGAGATCTCGTTAATGTTCCACCAAAGCCCTGTTCTGCTTCCATAGGAACACCAACAAGACTTCTCTTTTGCTGTTCTTGAGCAACTGCTTCAGATTCTGCTAAACGGTTTATATATTGAGCGTAGCTTTCTTCTTCTCCTCTTTCGGTCGCAGCGAGTCTTTCAAGGCGAGTCAGTGGATCTTCTTGAACCAGAGACCCAATAACAGGTACTGAAGACAAAAGATCAAGACCACCAAGGGCTATGTCTTGGAGAAAAGAAGTTTTTTGTACTGGCTCTGGTGGTGGAGAAGCCTGAAATTCCTTTCTGACTCTCTCTAACTTTTGAGCTTTTTCTTCATCATTAAGATCATAAGCGTTTTCGATCATGAAAACTTTATCATCGTATTCATCTTGAGTCATTTAGAGATCCCTTGCAGAAGTTCCGTGAATTGCTCTGATCTGTCTAGCTGTTTTTTTATCACCAGCAGCCTCTGCTTTATTAGCCGCTTCAAGAATGGCTTTTCTGGATGATATAGAAACCTTCCTAAGATTTTGCTTCAGCTCGTTCAGACTCTGTTCTGTGAGTGTGCCTTTCACAAGTTTGCTAATAGAATCGGAAATCCTGCCTACTAGATCATTGGAAACACCTAGCCTAGTAAATTCTGCCATAGCCCTTTGGTCTGAACTAAACGCCGTTGTGTACATTGTATCCAAGGCGTACTGTTGCCCTTTGGTATACTTATTTTTTTCCAATAGGTTACTAAAACTATCGGCAAGTTGAATCGCTTCTCGTGCCCTATTGTAAGCATCTGGTCCAATTGTTGTGTTCAGTGCTTCATCTATTGCTCCGTAGTCAACCTTCTCTCCAACTTTAAGCTCATCTATTCTTTTCTGAACAACATCCAGAGCACCTGGGTTGCTAGTCAAATCAGGTAGAGCACTTTCAAGAGAGGCTACATTATTAAAATCAAGTCCTTTAAGAATAGAAGAAGCCCCTTGATCCCTTAGATAATCTATGGCAAGAGAAGCCATCGTTGAGTTTGGATCATTTTCATAAGTAGACGCGAGTACCAGCGCTACAGGATCTTTTGTCTTCCTCAAGGCATCCACTAAAGAAACATTAGCTACTTTATCAGATCCTTTATTAGAATAAGTTCCCAAGTATCTCAAAGCGGCTTGTTGAGTTTCTTTATCAACATAGCCGCTAGGGTCTTGAAGGGCACTCAAGTAAGAAGACGCTGCTCTATTACCAGAGCCACTAATGGCTTGCAATTGAGACACAAGATCTGTATTAACAGGAACACGACTTTTTAATGCATCTTGAATCGCTTTAGGAAGTCCCGTAGTAGAACCTGCGCCAGCAGCGGAAAGAATACCTTCCCTCGCAGGCCCAAGTCGCATTGAAAGAGCAGAATTAGGATCAGAGAGAGCTTCCATCAGGCTAGTACGGTTAGCCAAAGCAGCTTCTTGTGCTGATAGTTGAGCTTGTTGTGCCCTAGCTTGCTGACCAGCACCATAAACAGCCAATACGTTTTGAACTTCAGCAGGCTTTAAGCCACTCAAGACCTTCTGAAGCCCCCCTATGTCCTGAGCACCAAGAGCCCCTTGAATAGCCTCCATCTGCCTCTGTTGTGCTTGTCGTTGTGCCTGGGCACCACCCATAAGCATCCCAATAGGCTCAGCAAGACCAGTAAAGCCAAACCGAGGGTTCATCAAACCTTGAATAACCGCATCACTAATTCTTGCCATGATTAATTAAATCCCTTGATCATTATGATTATTACCCAAAGATCCTTTCAAGAAGACTGGCAATACCACCATCAGCACCACTCATCATTCCTTGAGTGCTCCCTTGAAGCAAAGCAGTACCTAGTTGACCAGCAAGGTTAGCTTGTCCAATACGGCCAGCAAGAAGTGCATTCAAACCACCCATCTGAGCCTCACCAAAGAGACCTGCTCCTGCTTGTTGTGCTGCTTGGGCAAGACCAGCACCACCAAGCCCTTGTGCATAAGCAGACAATTGGGCATCAAGAGGAGCATAACCCATCGTTTGGTACAGCCTACCAAGATCAGCTTGCTGCGCCTGCTCCTTCATAGCTTGCTCAATAGCGGCTACAGAAGCTTGGTTACGTGCCTCAGCCTGTGCCTTGGCAAGAGCAAAAGACTCAGGGGAGCCACCGTATTGTGCCGTCTGAAGCCCAAGGCGTCCTTGAGCAGCCAGGCGTTGTTCAAGGTCAAGACGAGCCCTTTGTTCCTCAGGCATCTGAACGGCACGAAGGGCGTCATAAACCTGTTGTTGCCTTTGAGCTAGAGGGGTTGTAGCTTGCCCATAAAACCCTTGAGCACCACCCATTAGCTGATTTTGCAAAGCTTGCTGCTGGGGGCTTAGGGTGGACGTATAGCCACCTTCAGGGGTCGCCTGTAAAGTCCCAAGGCCTGTGGTGACTGTAAAGGGTCTAAACTGGGTTTGCTGAAGAAGCTGTTGGGCTAGAGGGCCTGATCGTTCATAGCCTGTTTGCCCTGCTTGACCAAGTTCTTCATAAGCTTTTTTAGCCAAAGCAGCACCACCAAACAGTCCTCCTGCTTGAGCTGCCGCACCAAAAATATCAGACCACAAAGACATAATTTATAATCCTCTATTAGACTGTTTTGCCAAGCAGGGTAAGCACATTAAACTCCTGCAAAGAAAGATAATCAGAAACAGTTGCTTCCATACCAACCACAATACTTGTTCCATTACTGGTTGTGTTAATATTGGGTGTAATGTAGTTAATACCTGAAGTATATTGATCTATGCCATATTGTGAACTTCCATAAAAAGCATTGTTTCCATAATCAGCCAAAGAAACCACAAAAGAGTTGGTAGCACCACTAAAGTCATAACCCCATCTAAAAGAAATAGAAGAAGAACTACCACCAACAACAGTGGGCCTAAGTTTCTTAAGAATCTTAAGTCTTGAAGGAGCATTAAAAGTTAAATTAGGACTATAGTATTTAAGGACAATTGGGGCTGTGTTGTCCATATATCCTGTGTACTTACCTATTCCTGAGGAAGTTCCAATATAAATATCACCATTAGTCAGTCTTTCAAATGACTTAAATCCGTCAACAGGCCATCGAGTAACCCGATAAGCTCCATTTTCCAAAGTACCTTTTACATCAAAACAAAAGATAGTTGTGCTGGTTGGAAAGTAAACAAGATAAAAAGAATTCTCTGGACTGTAAACAGATGACATGTTTCCAATCTCTCTTTGGATAATAGAAACAATGTCAGTCTTGATGTTCTTAGAAAGATCATTCATTGGAAGTGATTTTTCCTGAATGGTTCTTCCAAAAGCCTTAAGGCCAGAGTAGCTCATAAACAACACATCAGTTCCAATGTATTGAACTGTGTCTCTTGAGATACACCCAACACCAGGGACAGTGTCAACAAGCTGCATAGTGGCAGGAGCATCAGCCCCTTGGTACACAAGGATGCTATGCTTGCCAAAGATGATCAGAAGGTTGTTGTGTGCTGCTAGGGCCACAACTTCATCATAACCATCAGGCCACACTTGGGTTAGGTCAATAGAACCTGAGGTGCCGCCAGACCAAGCAGCACCAACCAAAAGATCAGACCAATAAACAGTAGATTTATTTGAAGCTGTGTCTGCTACCCAAAGGCGTCCATAAGCTGCCAGAACTTCATTACCTTGAGGGGCTGTGCCTGAGTAAGATGGGTGTAGAGAGATTTTAGTAACAGCCCCTAGCGTGTTACTGTACACAAGGGGCTCATATCCCCTTTGGAAGAAGTAAGCATGGTTATTAAAGTTAACCATCTTCCAGTTGTTTGCAGTAATCGTATAAGAAGCAGGAGTAGCATTAGTAAGGGTAGTTGTGCCACTCAGGATCTTATTGTTACCTGTAGAAAAGATAACCTGATTACCTGAAGAATCCCTAAACTGATGGATACTTTGGATGTAGCTTGAACCAAGTTGAGTAGCATTAGTGGTTAGAAGTTCATACCCCTTACGTGCAGCTAGTCGACCATATTTGTCAATTACACAGTTGTCAGCAATGGTAGCATAAGCAGCTTCCATCGAAAGAACTGAGTCCTCAGTATTAAGCCCCATAAAGCCAGGGGCTACAATGTTTACTGTTTGTAGTTCTTGAGACATTAGACAGTCCTGTAGATCATTTCTTCAGGATGCTTTTCTGCATCCAGAGCAATTGCATCAGAAAGATATTTATCTGCAATTGCAAAGTATTCAGCAGCATTAGGACCGCCAGTTTCACCACGCTCCCTGACAGCAAAAGCAAGTGCAAGATGCATTACAGGAATCCAAGGGATTTTAATAACGTCTGTGTTTCCAGACAACAAGGGCTGCCTAAAGACACCTTTGAAGCTTAGGGTGTAAACTGCATCAGGGGTAGGATAAAGAATAACCTTCATGTCCCCATTAGAATCTGTAGTGGTGTAACTGAAGTAATTTGGTCTACCCTGAAGGGGCGTGTCTACGTTGTTTTGAACATCAATCCATTCTTTAGATTGATAAACAATGTTACTCTTGTTGGTAGTGTCAAGAAAATAAAGAAACTTAAAGTCTTCTCCAGCACCAGTCAGGGTGTATTCGTTAGTGCCTGCAACAGTTGTGATGGTCTTAGAGTCCCTAAGAGCACTCCAGTCCCAAGCGTGTTCATTTGAAGTCTTGGCATCATTTACAAGATCCCCAATCAAGCTTGAGTAAGATGTTTCAGAAACACTATCAACCTGATCCTCTCGCATCCTACGCAGAACATTATTAACCAAACTTAGATAATTCATTTACAAATTAACCTCTAAGAAGAATTGAAAGAGGATCTTGACCCCTCGGCTGGATCATAGGAATCACAGGGGCTCTTGGGTTGAAACTAAGACCACCAAACTGGTAAGGAATATATTCTTCAAACATACTCTTTTGTGATTGTCTTGAACTGCTGGGCATATTAAGGGCAAGATTAGGGGCGCTAAGATTAACATCAGGTGTGTTAACATTTACATTAGGAACATTAACATCAGGAATATTAAACTCAGGAATTGCTGCAGTATTAGCAAAAGGATCTATATTTGGAATATTAAACATAGAGCCTGGGTTTGCTGGTACAACCGCACTAGTGGCATCTTGAATAGCTTGTTCTAGAGCACTGTAAGTCTTTTCAGCAACCCTTTCAGCCGCCTGTGCTGCAGGTTGCACAACACCCTCTACAGCTTCTGCTGCTGCCTGAACACCCTCTTTTACTGCTTCTGCTGCTGGCTGTACAACACCTTCAACAGCTTCTGCTGCTGTTTGTATGCCTTGCTTAGCCGCCTGATAAGCGTCTTTCATCCATTGTGGAATTTCTACATTACCCGTTAACATCCCCATTTTTATATTAAACGGGAGGTTAATGTCATTGATAATGTTCATAGCGAGGCCTTGATCAAGACCACCAGCACCCGCAGCTAGAACATCGGAAAGCTGTACTTTACGAATAGCGTCCTGAAGCCCTTCAGGAAGAACACCAAAGAGTCCTGTTTGCTCTAGGGTTCCAAGATCCATGTTTTGAATCAAACCACCAAGAGCACTTCCAAAATCTTGTGTTGACTTATAACCAAACTTGGCAACATCAGCCAAGCTTAGGCCTTCAACAGCCTTGGAAATAACACCTTCACCAACATTAAGACCAAGATCACCTAATGTTTTGCTAAGCATTCCACCAGGGCCACCGGCATACCCAAGGCCAGCAGACACCAAGGCGTCCTTGATGTCACCACCTTGGGCAAGAGAACTAGCGCCTTTAATCAGAGCGCCTGTTATTTGTGGATTAAGACCTAAAAGACTAAGACCACCAGAAGTAGCACCACCAGAAGCTGCTTGAGAAGCTGCTTGGGCTGCTTGAGAAGCTTCATTAAGAACACCCAAACCAGAGACAGCACCACTAACAGCCCCTGCAGTAAGAGCATCACTCCAGTCAGCTCCAGTAGCCCTAGTGGTTGCTGTAGAGGCAATAGCAGCCCCTATAGGGCCACCAAGGGCGTTACCAATCGCTGTAATAGCTGTTTGCACAAAGGGGTTAGACAACACCTGTTGTGTTTCACTAGGGTCATTCTCAGGGTTCCAATAGCCACCAATGGCAGGACCATATTCTTGAAGATCCTGATACGGGTTGTCTGAATACTTCTTCCTCTTGGTGCCAATCGAGAAGTGTGCTTCAAAGTCTTCAAAAGCTACTTTCTGAGGAAGATTAAAGTTTTCTCTTACTTGGTTAACTGCTGAAGTAAACTGATTCTTGTCAGTAAGACCAGTCCTATAATCAAGCCAAGCAAGCTCAGTCTGTTCATCTGCAGAGAGATATTTGCGATAGTCTTTATTGTCAGTGTAGTACTGGTGCCAAAGCTTAGTGTCGTTTACAACATTAGGGTCATTACCCTCAGGCCTAAAGGGGAGATAAGTTTCACCTAAGAACTCAGGACGTATTGTGGTGTTGTAACCTTCAGCTTGGTTAAGCTGTTTCATCTCCATAAGCCCAACACGAGCCTTGGAAGGCCCTGCTGCACTATGGGTTACATAAGACCTACCACCAAAGATGTCTTGAGCACCTACCAAGGAAGGCATCCCTTCAAAGGGTGAAACAATCTGTGGTTGGCTAGAAAGATAAGCAGCAACTTCAGCGGGGACTGATACAGGCAAACCACCAAGCATGCTAAGGGCTGATGCTGGTGTTTCTCTGATGGTGTAGTCAGTGTTGCCTAGAGGCGCTACAGGGGCCTGAGGGGCCGCCATAGTAGCAATGCCTTGGGTAGGTACTGGTTCAACCCCAGAAACGCTCACAGGAGCTCCTAGAGGCCCTACAGTGAACATTCCAGGGGTAGCACCATCAGGAATATAAATGTTTTGTAAATCAGGAATATAAATATTATACATCTTTTGATTGACCTAACACAGATTTAGTAATCTTTTCAGCACTCCTGCCCACAACATAACCACCAAGACCTAACTGAAGCAAAGTCCACGCTTCATCCCTAAGGGGGGTGCTAAGAAGCCCAAGGCTGTCTCCAACACACAAAGCCAAGAAAGTTAGCATGGTGATAGGTCTCCATACTGCAGTTAGCCAGTGTTCAGACTTGGCTTCAGCTTCAATAATCTTTGCCCTTGCTTCAAAGGATTCTTTCTCGTACTTAAGAACCTGATCGATGACTGTAGCCTGAGTAAGCAAGAGACGCTCTTTGTGTTGTAGCTTTTCTTCTTTGCTTGTGTGTACTTGGTCAATCAGTTCAGCAGCAGGCTGAAAGATGCCTTGAATCAAGGTTAGCAGGTTCATTTGCTAGACAAAGGTTGGTTAGTCACAGCCCTAAGAAGAACAATTGAAACTGCAATCAAACAACCCACCAAAGCTTGCCAATGGGGGTCTATAGGGAGCATAAAAATAAATCCCTGCAGAACGCTAAGGATCGCGACTGCGACTGCGAACAGAACGGTGCGGGAGCGAAGGAGCTGTTTTAGGGTGGGCATGGGTGGGGTCTCTTTTATTTATTAAAGGTTGCCTTCAGATACCCAAGTGCCTGGTGTTCCTGCAACTGTGCAAGACCATGCTTTAGGTTGTCCTACTGTAGGTGAGGTATTGACAATCCTGTCACCTTTAGCCCAAGTCCCAGTAGTCGGCGCGGCGGGGCCGTACAGAGTGTTTTGATTGGGGTTAAACAACCCATATTGCATGGTTTGGTCAATTAACGAGGAATCGTTGCCGGACTGGACTTGTACGCACATCATGCGGGCGAAAGAAACATTGGCCCCGTCAGTGTTCGTCGGGTAAGCATAGACGAGATACCCGGCCGCCGAAGCGTTTACGGCAGTGCCCCACAGCACAACTCGGCGCCAGTCGGTGCCAAGTTGAATCAACTTTGGCCCCATCAACTGAGTAGAACCAACCATGTAAAACGTGAGAGTAGTGGAAACACTCGCCTTGACAAAAAAACTAACCAGTATCTTGTCGCCAACGGCAACAGCAGACGGAGTTGATGCGAAGGTGACTCTATTGGTTCCGGTTGATCCAACAGACGCCGCGTACTGCACATTCTGCACATAACCCATGTCAGCGTCCCATGCTTTTGCGGGAACGGCTGTTACGGCATTTTGCGCCTCGGGCGTCCAAGCAATAAGACCAGAACCAGCGTATGTATTATTAGGATAGTCGGACAGGGAGAAGATTGGCGCACCGTATCTTGCGCCAGAACTGGTTTTTGTGACGATGCCAGACCAGTTCATTACATACCCGGCCACTCCGTATAAGACGCATTCCCCCGCAAACGACACATAAGATTTTGTCGAGTCGGATTTTTCGCAAAACACGCCTTCGGTAACACCGTATCCGCTAACATTGTTTAACGAAAGATTTGATGCATTGAACATCTTGACCGCTGGGTTCGCGGTTGCTTCACCGTTCCCGCTGTTTGCCATCAAGATGGACGAAGCGTCTAACTGCATCGAGCACTTGTAGATCGTGTTTGAATCAACGACCAAAGTGGTGCCGGATGTCGCGTTATTCTCAAAGTGGCACCCGTCAAAAGTTACTCCATTTTCGACGCCAAACGCGGCGACTCCGCAAAGAGTGTTCGACTGGACAATGAGATTGCTGAACGTGTTGTTCTGCATCGGATAAGGAGAAGCAGCGTCAAGTATCAACCCGATGGTGTTTGATTGAACAGCGCAACGATAAAACGCATTTGCGTTTGCCCCGCCATTCGTCACATCTTGGCGCAACTTCATGCCAACGGTATTGAGGTATGCGGTGACATTGATGAGTGTGTGTTCCATTGCGGAATACAAATCAATGCCAACCGAACACCTTTTAACTTGCATATCTTTGACATCGACATACAGCGCCGCAGATGTCGCAGTTCCTGAAGAAAACCCGATCACCGATGCGACAGAGTTGCCATCTATATTGATGCCAGTGACGCTTCTGTTGCCGCTTCTTGAAATATCACCGAGAAGTTTTAGAACAGTTGTTGCAGTAGGCGCAGCTTTCAACCAAACATTGTCGGTGCCAGACAGACTGATTCGCGGAGAGGCGGGCAAAGTGACCCCTGTTGTCAGATAAGTCCCCGATGGGAACTCTACACAACCACCACCTGTTAGCGAATTGATAGCCGCCTGAATCGCCGCAGTATCATCAGTAACCCCATCCCCAACGGCCCCAAAATCCTTCACTGACACCACATCCCGCAGCTTGCTCTGCACAGTCCTAGTAGTAGCACCAGTTCCACTTTGTAGAAAATTTACATCAGCAGAACTTGAGCCAGACTCAAGCTTAGTAGCAATAGCAGTTGAGATAGCATTAAATTCA
>Ga0208644_1002096_pt1 | contig 16084 bp, 26 predicted proteins | sample VirMetDEL_Nov_18_FD_184517 | JGI IMG/M metagenome (GOLD analysis project Ga0208644, IMG submission 184517) | Aqueous microbial communities from the Delaware River and Bay under freshwater to marine salinity gradient to study organic matter... | ecosystem: Environmental > Aquatic > Marine >... | reverse complement strand
TAAACTTAGTTCTTTAATTAAGTAATAAAGAGATTCATTTTTTTCTTTTTTTAAAATCTGCAATCTACAATCATTGTTGTTAGATAAAATATTTTTAAATTTTTCTTTTAAAGACTGTTTAACACCATAGGTAAAAAGCATGTAGTCTCCATTTGATTTATTATCATAAAAATAATGATTAAATTTATCAAAGGTTACCGTAGCAGCAAAAGGTCTAAACCATTCTCTTTTTTTTATTTGACTTATTTTTTCTAAAGAATTTTTTGTCAATGGATTAATCAATAAACTTCTATTACCTAGTCCTCTTTGCCCCTGTTCTGATCTACCCTGAAAAATAGCTACTGGATGTTCGTTTAAAATTTTAGCTACTTCTCTTGCTGTTGTTTTTTTTATTTCAAAATCTTTAGAAAAATTAAAATTATATTCAGGTTTAAATCCTAGATAAACAGTATTTAATTTATTTAATTTATTATTAGATACGTAGTTAGCCACTCCAAGAGATATTCCTTGATCTGAATTGAATGGGTCTACATAAACATTATATGAGTTTAGCAACTTCGTATTATTAATAACGTTTTGAGCAAATCCACCTGTTAATGAAATATTTTTTTCTATTTTATTTTCTTGTAGTATATTAAAAAATATTCTTTCGCATATTTCTTGAGTGGTTTTAGCTAAATCTTCATTTACATTATCAAAAATATTTTTTTTAAGTTCTATATCAGTTCCACTTTTTAAATTTTTGTTAAAAGATACACCATTCCAAATTTGTTTTTCTATTTGTCTATCAAATTTTCCATATGTAGAAAGAGCCATTAGTTTACCCTCCTGTCCGTAAGACCAACCGAATTCTTTTCTTACACACTCATATACTTCTCCTAAACCGTGAGTAAGTTGATTAGTAAATGTCTTATAATTTTTAAGGTTTTTGTATATAGAAAAATATTCATATTGTCCGTTTGTAACCGCTCCTCTTCCATCACACACAACACAGTTTTCAGTATCATTCATTAAAGCAGAACAATAAGCATGAAATAAATGATGATTTAAACAATGATCTTCGTAAATATTAATTGCATCAATGATATTATTTTTAACTAGAATAGTTTTCCATAACCCTACGCAATGATCTTCTAATGAAGTTATAAATACTTTATTAAATTTAAATTGTTTTAATTTATTAATTAATTTTTTTTCTGGATGAGAATGACCTTTAAATTTATTAAATCTGTCAATTTGTGTATGAACAATTATTTCTTTTTCATTAAATATAGTTATAGAACCGTGATGACTAGCGTGTATAGCTAAATTCATTTTGTAAAAAAAGAAGGAAGGCCTAAATGTTCCCTACCATCAAATTCATTATTCGCTACATGCTTACTATCTAAATTATTATAATGTAAAAATACTTGACCACAATTTTCTCCTTCAAATTGTTCTCTCCAGTGTTCTAAAAAACACCCCGCATACACCAACATATCTCCTGGCTGTAAATTTATTTGAATACCCTTTTGTCCTTTTTCTCCAGATGGTTCTAAATAAATAGGCCATGGGTCTCCCCCTAAATTTAAAGTAGTAGATATTTCACAAGAAGGTCTATCTATATGTCTGTGTAAAATGTCTCCTTTTTTATAAATTCTTGCATAAGAATAAGTAGGTACCAATCTTAGTTCTGTTTGTTTTTCCATAATTGGATGTAAGTCTAATAATAGCGTTTCCATAGCAATGTCAGCGTAATGAGAATATGTATTAGGAACTTGTTGATCACTCCATATTCCCCATTCAGGTGAATTATTAGGAATGTATTTTTTTCTATATAATGTATCAGCTACTTTTCTTTTTAATAAAAAATATCTATAGACAAAATCAGCCAATTCTTCGCTAATTGCTTTTTTTATCACAGTAAAATTATTTTCTTTAAAACTCATATTTATTTAAAAGGTAAACCAAGATTCCATATAACTAAAGAATATCTTGTTCCTTTTGTAACTGGTTTAACTCTATGGTATATATGAGAAGGAAAAACAATAATAGAACCTTTTTTTCTTGCCTCATTACATGGTACTATTAAATTAGGGTCTTCACCATCTCTGGGTTGAAATTCTAGTTCTCCTCCCTCATATTCAGAAGAATCTGTTAGTTGACAAGAAACAGATAGTTTACGAATTTTTCCGTAAGTATTTAAATCATCCTGTTTATCATAAGGTTTATCCCATGAGTCACGATGCCAATTGTAATATTGGTTTATTTTATATTTTGTAAATTGACAGGCTTCAGAAAAATCCCAATTGAAATTCCATCCAGCGTTTTTATTTGCTTCATTTATATATGGGTGAATTGTTCTGTATATCCAAGGATCACTTAACCACGCTATGTTTGAATTTCTTTGTGTTTTCAAATCATTTATTTGTTCTTCGGTTAAGTTATCTTCAGACGTATTGTCAAACTTTCCTGTAAGAGCTACCTTTTCTTTTTCTTCATTACCTCTTTGAATAACATCATCACAAAATTTGTGAGTTAGTACTTCATTAAAATACCAATAACAATATGCACTATTAATTGACATTATATATATTTTTTTCTAAATATTCTTTTAAAGAAGGTAATTTTTTTATTTCATCATTAAAGAAGAATTTTTTAACATCTAATTGTATAATTTCCTTACTCCAATCTTTTTTCCATTTCTCATAATCTGCATCACAATTTTCATAAAAAACAGATGTTAAATCTGTAGGAGCCCAATGCATGCCTGCTGCAATACAATGTAATCCACCTCTTATGTCATAAGTAAAATTAGTATTTCTATCGTTAACAGCCATTTGAAAACCTGTAATAGAGGGTGGTTTTAAATTAATTAAATTTTCACACCATTCTTTATTCAGCATATGTTTCCAATATTCCGTATCATCTCTGTGGGATAAAGCATAATGCAAAGCAACAAATTCAGCGAATTCTCTAAAACTTTTTTTACATGAAAAATTAAAATTATCTCTGTCCCATTGTGAAACATTATCTCTTTGTATATTTCTAATTAATTTCATTACAAATTCATGCACAGCAAATAATCCATTACTTTCTAATGGTTCAATAAATCCAGCGGACAATCCTATAGCAACAACATTTTTAACCCATATTCTTTTATGAATACCAACTTTAGGTATTTTAATATTTCTAAAATTACCTTCTGGTATATTTAAATGTTTTTTAAATTCTTTGAGTGCATTTTCATCTGTAACAAATTTGCTAGAATAAACATAACCGGTACCTATTCTAGACCATAAAGGAGCTCTCCAAACCCAACCATTTTCTATTGCAGTACAATTTGTATATGCAACTAACTCTTTTTCTTTATCTTGATAAGGTATTTGTATTGCCCAAGCTGAATCATTAATTAAAATATCAGCATAAGATTCAAAAGGTTCTTTTAATGTTTCATTAATTAATAAACCTTTAAATCCAGAACAATCAATAAATAAATCAGCACTGTATTTTCCATTTAAACTTTCTATCCCATTTTCGTTTTGTTTAATTTCTTGAATATCTTCTTGAATATATTTTACACCTTTTGGTAGACAATATTCATTTTTTAAATATTGACCAAATTTAATTGCATCAAAGTGATAAGCTGCGTCTTGTTTAGGATTAAAATTTATTTCTGGAATTGCTTTATTTGAAAATTTATTTTGATTAACTAAAGACATATTTGGAAATAAACAATCTGCATAGTCAGAATAAGGAGTATCTGGTTTAAAAAATTTTTTAAACCACCAATCATTTAAACCAGCTCTGTTTCCTTCTATATGTGGAGTGCCAAAAGGATAATGAAAACTTTCTCCTTTTGTATAAAAATCTGTAAACTTAATACTAAGTTTAAAACTAGCATCAGTTGCTTTCATAAAACTTTTTTCATCAATACCTAAGTACTCAATCCAGTTTTTTATTCTTCCTAAAGTACTTTCTCCCACTCCAATTGTAGGATATTTAGGTGATTCTATTACGGTGATATCTTTATCAGGAAATGTTTTAATAAGAGTGGACGCGGTCATCCATCCTGCGGAGCCTCCTCCGACTATAATTATTTTATCCATAATAATATTATTATATTATTATATTATTTTAATAATTAAGCAAGATTCCAGACTAAAGAATTTTTATCCCACTCAACTGGTCTAGGTGTATTTTCTATTGTGTTACCTAACCATGTTTGATTAGTTTCGTCCCATTTTGGTATTATTTGAAAAGTAGTTCCATCAAAATCTTGTGTGTAATTAGGAGAAGCTATAGGAGCTTCCCAATCAATAGTTGTATTATTTTTAACCCATGAACTATAAGGTTTTGGTGGCCAAAATAAATCATTTGCAGCATCATAAGTTGAACCAGGTCCTGCGTAATTTCCTCTAAAAGGAGTTCCGCCTAATCTGTGAGTATTATTAACTGTATTGTATGAAGTTCTTTTCCAATAAGTTTCTGGATAAACATTATTAAAAACAACGGCTTTTAAATAAGCATCTTCTGGTATATTATCTTTAACCCAATTTTCAGCTTCTACACTATCTTGTCCTAATGAATTTATATCACTGTCGTTAATTACAACAACTCTTATCACTTCATTATTTTCAATTTTTATTTCAGCAAAGTGTGCCATTAGTTTGTCCAATTCCCTGATTTTACTGCTTCATACACCTCAGATAATTTCCATTTACCAGAAACATTATTAGCATAAGCTTCAGCTTGTTGTCTTATAATAACTCTTCCAGATCCTCCAGATCCGCCACCTCCGCCAGATGGTCCTCCACCACCTCCGCCTCCAGTGTTTGCGGATGCAGTTCCAGGTGCAGGTGCTCCTCCTCCTGGTCCTCCACTTCCATTTGATCCATTGTGACTAGCTCCACCGCCTCCGCCAGCATAAAGGGTAGGACTTGGTGATGCTGTTGGTGATCCATAATCTGTTGCTGACCCAGCTCCTCCAGGTCCTCCAGAAGGTCCTGGTGAATTAGTTCCTGCTGCTCCAGCTCCTCCGCCGCCTCCAGCTCCATTTCCACCTACTCCGCCATTTCCACCTGGGTTACCTTGTGGTGGACTTGTTGGTGGTACATTACCGAATCCTCCAAGGTTACCGAAACTATTAGCTCCGCCTCCGCCTCCAGATGCTCCCTGACCAAGAGTTTGTCCTCCAGCTCCAGAAGATGGTGGTAAACCTCTTCCTCCTCCAGCTGATACTAATGGTGATGCTCCTCCAGCGTCAAATTCTGTTGCGGTGCCTGCTGTAGATGTAGCTCCTCCGCCTCCTATTGTAATAGTAACAGGAGAGCTTGGTAAAGTATGAGCAGGGAATTGTCTAAATCCTCCGCCTCCGCCTCCGCCTCCAGCGTCTCCTCCTCCAGGATTAGATCCACCGCCTCCACCTAAAACAAAGATGTCAGCTGATGTTTGATTAGCTTGTTTAACAAAAGTTCCTGGAACAGTAAAATTAGTAATTAATTCACTAGTAGCTCCAACGATAGGTTCGTATACAATTCCTACAAATCCACCTGCCATTTAAACCTCCTATGAAATTTCTTCGTAACTGATGATGTATTCTGCGTCTCCGTTAACAGCAGCTCCACCGATGATTGATTTATCTTCTTCAAGATAGAAACTTGTGTTTTTATCAATCAAAGCTAAAGTAGCATCCGCAGGAATAGAAATAGTTGATGCTATAGCATATGAAGTTCCTGATCCAGCTGCAGCTGTGTTGTAGTCAATTGTTACGTCAACGGCATTTGAACCATCTACGTTAGAAATAATGATTGAATTAATTTTAAAAACTTTTCCTGATGCTGCTGCGTTAGCGAGTAACACAGTTGTCAAAGTTGTATCCAGTGCTCCACCAGTGGTTTTGCCTGTGATTGTTGATACGTCTACTATATTTGGTGCTGCCATTTTTTTTAACTCCTTATTTTAAAATATTACCCGAAAACGATTGCCATTGCAATAGATTTCCCTGTTGAAATTCCTACGTCTCCAAAGCTTAAAGTACCAGATCCGTCTGTTATCATAGTTTGACCATTTGAGCCATCAGATTGTGGAATACTGAATAATCCTAACTGATTTTGACTAGCAAATACATCAGTTATATTTGTACCATTAGAATATACTATTTTAACACCTTTATCCGTAGTTCCAAAAGTAGCTCCTGACCCTGAAGCTGTTTTAAATCTAACTTGGTGTGCACCTGAAGTAGAATTTTTTACAATATATGTTTTCTCAATTGAATCTGGAACTATAAAATCTACAGAAGTAGTAATCGTGCCTGTTAAATCTATAACTTGGTTTTTACCATTTGATACTACACCATTTGAAAATGTAAAAGTTGTTCCTGTTGTTGCATTAGTTACTGCAACAGATTGATAACCAGCAATTGCTTGTTGAAGAATATTTAAATTTGTATTTGTAATATCACCCCAAAGACCAGCTTTTTCACCGGTTGTCATGAGTTCTAATTTTAGATCAGCAGAATAACTAGATGCCATAATTTTTAATTCCTTATTTTATTAAATTTACTAATTTTAAGTGGCTGTGTCAATCTCATTTAATTCCTTATTGTGTTAATTTATTAAATTTAAGCGGCTGTGTCAATCTCATTCCAATTAACACTAGTTCCGGTGTCGACAATTTGCCAAGACTGTACATTAATGTTTCTTAACCCTACTGTCAACGAATTTCCTGTTAAAGGTACTTCAGCAGAAGCACCTGCTACAACGCTATTTAGAGCAATATTTAACTGTTGTCCAGTAGGTTCTGCAAAAGTTACAGCATCTAGTTCTGCCGTTCCTTGTGTAATATTTACTTGATTTCCTGTAGTTGTAACATTAGCTTCCCCTTGAACAACTGTTCCAACAGCAACACTTGCTGATAAACCAATACCAACAACTGTAGCATCTGGACTTGGATCTACTATACCTTCTTCTACAGTTAAACCTATTCCAGAAGGTTCTGCGATAGTAACTGGTTTTGCATCAACTGTTCCAACTGATGCATTAATTTGAATTCCTGTTGTATTACCAAAAGCCCAGAAACCAGAAGCTCCCCAAACTTCTTCACCCCAATAAGTTCTGCCCCAACCTTCTTCGTTATATCCTTCTAATGTTCCAGCAGAGGCTGTTAGACCAATACCGGTTAACATTACATCTGGAGCAGGATCAACTGTTCCTGCAGATAAAGTTAATTGTTCACCTGTTGGAAATACTTCTGCTAAACCAAAAGCAGTAGGAGTTTCTAAAGATGAAGTTAATTGTTCACCTGTTACATCAGCGCCCGCACCAGCTCTTGCTGTTACAGTTCCAATTCCTAAATTAATTTGATTACCGGTAAGAAGAACATCACCTCCAGCACCCCAAGCGTTTTCACCCCAAGATAATCTTCCCCATCCAACATTTAACTCTGCATCAACTGTTACAGAATTTAAATTAGATGTAAGACCTAATCCTGTAGGTGCAACTGTGACATCACTGAGATCTCCCCAGTTATTACTTCCCCACGGTACATCGGCATTCCATCCAGTATTGGCCATAATAGGTTAGCTCCTATTAATTACCAATTCTTAGAATCGCTGCTGAAGTTGTAAAGTTAGGGAACTGAATTGTAAACGTTCCTGAAGTTGCTGTTTTGTCTGCACCAAAATCTAAAACTGCAACTGCCGCATTGGAAGTTGAAGTATTATAAATTAATGCACCTCTAGCTGTAATTGTTACACCAGTAAAAGACAAATCATTGAAGTCCACAATTGCAACACCTGATGCAACTGAAGTACTTGGATTTGGTTTTACTAGCGCTCCACCACCTGCAGTATATTGACCACTGTCTTGAACTTCGCCAGTAGATGTATATGCTGTTGTAGCAGAACTTAATGTTGCAGTAGAGATATACAAAGCAAGTTTAAAATTGTCACCACCAGAATATTGAAAGTCATGCTTTCCTTCTAGGACTTCTTTTTTAAAACTATTTGCAACTGCTTGTGTTATAGCCATGTCTTAACTCCTTAATTATTTTTGTTGTCGAATTCGAGGTGAACCATCTTGATATTCATCTCTTCTTCGTCTACCCATTTGCTCAATTGAGAATCCTTGAGCTGCTTCAGTATATTTTTTTTCATAAAACTGAATCATGTCCGTAGGACCCTTTAAAAAACCATAAGCTTCAACTAAGCATGCATACAGTAAACCGTTTGGAAACTCTTTACTTAAGTATGTAGTAGTATTACTAGCCGATAATCCAGCAGGTTTCAAGATATAATTTATCTGCATGTTATAATTTTGATCTGGAGTTGGAGCGATGACAATAGTGTTTTCATCCCAATATGAGTAGTATTTTGGCAGACCTGTAGCCCCTGTAGGATTGTATTCTGATATAAAACTAGTATCTCTATATTCTAAAAACGATCGGCTAGAGTTAGCTGCTCCACCTGTGGAATTAGTAATTTGAGCTGATCTAATAATTAAAGTTTCATCATTAATTAATGGTGTATTTACATATCTTTTACCTGCTATAATATCAGCTTGTGCATACTTTCTATTATTATCTGAATCAATATCTCTTAAAATTTTAAATTCTGCATCACCAATAAAACCATCTATAATGGTTTGAGTAAATACATTAGAATCTACTTCACAATAATCTCTTATTTTAGTTGTTAAAGTTGCGTATGTTAAAGTTGCCATTATGCTTGTAGGTTAACCGGACCAGCCGAACAACCATCTCCTCCTCCACTTACATTTCCATTTGTTGCAGTACTAGCACTTTGGAAATAAAAATAATTTGTCGTATTTGATACATTACCACTTGAATCTATTTTGCCAACTGTAATTGTAAACCCTGATGCATTTGAAATATCAGATACATTATCAAACGTTGGAACAGATCTGTACCCAGTTGGACTCGTAGCTCCTCTAAATCTAACTGTATTACCAGTTGATCGTCCATGATTTGGTGAATAAACATTCACATAAGTATTACCAGAATATTTAATGGTTTGAAAAGGATTCGTCTGTAATAAAATTAATACAGGTGGTTCTACTCTTGCAGGTCTAGCTTTAGGTAATCCTTGTCCATCGGCCGTGAATCTTCTAGGCTCTAACTGTGGATGCTTAGGCTCGAACTCAGAATAATGGACAAAGGAACCATTCCATTCCGTTACCATCTCAGAATAAGGGAACTCTAATCCAGAACGATCTGATATAGCTCTTGCATATTTTCCTTTTGATAAATTAGACATTTGGATAATAAGTTTTTGGTGTTATAAAAGAACTAGATGAAGAACCATCTTCAGCTAAGGCTCTTTGTAATTCATCTTCATATAATAATTTTAATTCTTGAATTCTTTGTGGAGCTTTCTTAATAGCCAAATAATAAGCAAGACCCGCACACATACAAGGAACAAACCTGTAAGGTACATCGGTTGCATTTGTATAAGCTCCAACATCTTGAATTCTTTTTACATAATAATAGTTAATAGTATTACCGGCTTCAGATGAGCCCGGAGTAAGATATAAAGTTATTGTAATTTTATCTATAAATCTTTGTACAAAATATTGTACAGGTTGTCCTGTAGATGATTTATTTGATAGAGCTTGATAAGCTGATCGATTAATTTTTGTTAAAGGTGTATCTATAGAAGATGAATTTCTATAAGAGCACTCCAATATATCATCAACACCATATATAGCTGTAGCACTAGATGTACCATCTGATGTTGATCTATACATCGTATATTCAGATTGACCATTTACTAAAGTTATTGAATTATTAGCAACTTCCCAATAATGTAAACCTCGGTTTGCCCATTCTTGAAAAAGAATATTTAAAGATCGTCGCGCAGTTTTAATATCATAACCTGCATTAGGCTGCATTCCAATTCTTTCATAAGCTTCTTCTATGATCTCATCGATCACAAAGTTTTTATCAAAAATGTATGTGCCTGAAGTAGTGTTAGCCATTTAGCCTCCTACTTATCTAACAATACAGTTGCTGTTCCTGTTAATGTAGAAATACTCATTCCGTTTTCAAATAATACTCCATCTTCTGGAATATTAAATGCAAAAACATCACCTGCTGGCGCATCTGCTTGGAAGTAAGTTGTGGTTGTACCACCATTTACTAATACAACAGAACCTGCTGTAGTAGCATTGGGAGCACCTAAGATAATTCCTCTTAGTCTAGTTCTTCCAGAAAATACGACACCAGTTGTATTTCTTCTTATTGCTTTAACATCTGATTTAAAAGACATTGTTTAAACTCCTGAATTTTAGGAGCTCTCTTGCGAGAGCTCCATAATTAATTATTAGTTACTCTCTACACCGCTGTCAGCAATTGTATAAGTAAAAACACCCACACAAGTACCACCAGTAGCAGCAGAAGCACCAGCTGTTCCTGTAACAGTTACAGCGTTAGTAGTAATTCCTGAACCACTAACTAATGCACCGTTCGCTCCAGTAATAGTTCCTTTTGTATCAACATCAACTTCGTTGAAGAAACCATCTGGGTCCGCAGCTGTTCCAATATCACCAGTTGGACTAGATCCACCTGTTGCTCCACCTAAACTTGTAAAAGAAATCGGTACCGCTCCTGCTGGTAATACGAAATCTTTTGCAGTAGATGCAGTAGATGTTCCAACTTTAACTGCAACAGATGCAGTTGTGTTAGTTGGGTCAAATGCAATAACTTCTGAAATAGTCAAAACTGCTGGAGTAACTCCAGATGATTTATCTTGACCACCATAGGTTCTCATTTTCCCTTGGAAAGTATTTGTTGCCATAGTTTTATCCTCCTAATTATATTGATATAGTTGTTAGGCCAATCGACTATACTCGTCTATATCAATTTATTTGTATAGTAATTAATTTATATATGAAATTATTGAAGAGTGCAAGAAATCCCTATAGGAAAAGAGTGTTTTCCAACAATTTAGAGCTCCTAATTAGCCAGCGTACAGATGGATTTCACCATCTAAAGCATTTTTAGGACTCTCTTGGTTTTGTAAGATAGATCTAATAACTCTTTTGATCTCATCTCCAATAACCGACATTTCTGGTGTTACATTTCCGCCATTTTCAAGAAACAACTCATTCCATTTAGACTCGAGCTTCAGTTTCTTCGCGAACAACACCATGTTGTCTTGAGCCATTGTTAACCTCCTCATAGGTTATATAGAATCCAGCGCCAGTAGCAGTACCACTAAATTTCAATGGATTCGGCTCCCAATGTATAGCATTTTTTCCTAGAAAGTCAATGATAGGAGGATGTAACTCTTCTGTAGTATTTATTTCTTTTTCTGACTCAATATTAAATTGAGTTTGTAATTCACGGGTAAAGATTTTTATGAGATATTTATGTGTCATGGTTTTTCCTTTCTATCATAAAAAAAGGGAGGCCGAAAGGCCTCCCTTTAAATAAAAAATGCTTAAGAATTAAGCACCTTCAGAAGCAAAGATACCTCTAAAGTCAGAAACTCCAAAAGAGTATCTTTCTCTAGCTTTGTATCTCATGTTTCCTGTGTCAAAGTCACCTTCCATTTTAGTAGTGATAGGTGCTCTTTCAAAGTACTTCATTCCATTTGGCACATCTGTAATGATGTAGAATGCATCAGTATCAGTTAAGAAATTATTAACCACGAAACCTTGTGGTAACATTCCCATAGATTTGATTGCATTGATATCATTATCAGCAGTTCCAACTCTTTGAGCAGATTTCATTAATCTTTCCGCTGTGAATTGTAATTCACTTGGAATAATTAACTTCATCCCTTTAGCTGCGATTTTTAAACCTCTCTCATCAGTGAAAGCAGCGATATCAATCATTGCTTGTTCTAATGAAGTTTCGTTTAAGTCAGCTTGAGTTGCCAAAGTGTTCGAAACAGTACCCGCGATTGTTGGGTGTGCAGTGTTAAATAAAGAAACACCGTCACCTGAATCAAATCCATCAGTTGTTGGTAAACCTTGGATTAGTGGGTTAACTGCTTTTACTTGCTTAGTGTTTGCCATTGAACGAGCCAACGCTTTTGTGTATCTAGAAGCTAATCTGTCATACAGGTTATCTTCGATCGCTTCTTCAGTAATTGTGAAGCCTAAAGCAACAGTCTCGTGAGTGTATCTAGCAGTAAAAGTCTCTTGAGCATTGTCAAAAGTAATACCAGAACCCTCAGGTTTAACTTGTGCTTGACCGAAACCTGATAACATTACTTCTTCTTCAAAAGCTCTGTCCGAAGATTCTTTTGTGTAGATTTCTTCGTGTTGGTTTTCGTATCTTTTGTATTCCAGGCCAAATAGTGCATTTAAACCTGGCTCTAGTTCTTTAACTAGCTGTGATCTTGAAATAGCCATATTTATATCCTCCTATTATACGCCTGTTGTTGTTTTCAAGTTGTGTTCATTGATCGTAACAACCCAGTTCACATAACCTGAACCGACTTCGTTGTTTTCCGGATCTTTTGATACACCTATGATTTTTAACTGTGCTGAGTTGGTGCTTAAAGTAGCATCATTCAACATCGCGTTAGAAACATAGTTTGCTGAATCACCAGCTGAAAGTGTGATATCCGCATTGTTAAACACATCAGCTTGTGCAGAAGCACTTGATATGTTTGTTTGGATCTCAAATCTTTCATATGGATCATCTGCCACGAAAGCAACTATATCCGCAGCGTTAACTTGCGAATAGTGATTTGCCCACGTTGGCTTTTGTGTATTTGGATCAGTATAGAACACGCCGTTTAAGGAACCTAAAATATTTCCGCCAGCAGCACCTTGATCAATTGTTCCAGCCGCAGTCATTTTGACTGGGTCTTGGAAATAGATCGTAGTACTGTCATTAGCAGCAATACTGTATTCACTTAAACCACCGTTGTCTCTATTCTGACCAACTTTTCCAATTGGTTTTAAACCAAATGGTGCATTTTTATTTGCCATAGTAGTTGTCCTCCTTAGACAATTGTTAGTTTAAGTTTGGGGTTAGGAATCGTTAAAAAATTAACTCTTCTTTGTACCACCAAAAGTTACACGAGTCTGTCGATCTTGATTGATCGGCATACTTGGGTGCTGTTCCTTTAGTAGATCGTTTTCGACTGCTTGATCTTGCTCAATACCTTGCTTAGAATAGTATTCAGCTCTAGATTTTGCGATCTCTTCCGGTACCCTTGTCAGCACAAGGCCACCAACTCCGATCACTCCCTTATATTTGCCGTCTTCGATCACTGGATAATCACTGTCTGGGTATTCATCAGATCTGACTAATTCATAACCTGATCTTAATCTTCCAGCGACGTTCTTTGTGTCCTGGAAACCCATAGATTCAGCCCTTACCCATCTATGTCGAAATCCTGCCGGCGCAGGGGGTGCATCTAAAGATGACGGTGGAGTCCAAACTTTTTTTCGAGATTCTTTTTCTCTAGTTTGACTCGCACGAGAAGCTCTTTTTTCGTTATTATTTTCCATATGCATTTACTCCTTCGTGATATTTAATTGTTTCGCATATTCTTCAAGTGGCACACCTAATTTTTTAGCGATTGCTACTTGTGATGGCGTGAGTTTCACAGTTTTGCGACCCGGCTTACTATTTCTAGAAGCTGAAGCTACTACTTGCGTAGGCTTCGCAGTCGTTTGTTGATCTACTTTACCAAATTTATGCGGGAATTCAAGTCTTATTCTTTTATTAATTTCAGAATAATACTCGTCCGTTTGTGGGTCATAACCTTCCTCTTCAACTAGCTTCTTATGTAAGCCGAATGCGGTATATGTCATGGCCTCGTCTTGACCAAACCAGGTATTCTGTTGAGCCCATGCTTGAGCTTTTGGATCTGGGTTAATCGGTTGTTCTTGAACTTGAGGCTGAATTTCAGGTTGTCTTACAACTTTTTCTTCAACTTTAGGTTCAATAGTTTGTTTAGATTTGATTTCAGCAAGTCTTGCTTCTTCATAACCTAATTTTGAGATTTCAGTTTGAGCAGCTATTTCAGCTTTCAAATCTCCATCTTCTCTAGCTTTCGCTAGTCGAGATGCAGCAGCTTCCATAGATGATTTAATTCTGTTTTCCATTTCAGATACATAACCTGTATCTAATTTAGAAAATCTAGACTTTAAAGATTCTTGCTCGGTTTGAACTTTTTTTGCGTATTCTAAAGCAGCAGCTTCTCTTCTCTCTGCTTCACGCATTTTTTTAGTTAACTTTGCAATTCTTCTTTTCACTCCTTCAGAGTAATCATCTAATTCTTTCTTCTGCTGATCTACAGCTTCGTCTTCTTTCTTTGGTTCTTGGTCCGTGTTACTTGTTTCTTCACTAGCTTGAACATTAGACTGCTCGCTAGATTGCGTAGATGAGTCATTGGACTCAGTATTGTTGTCAGCATTGTCTACCTCCACTTCTGATTCAGGTTTCTTTTCTTCCGGTAATTCAACCTCGGCACCTGGACCAGACGTATCTATGTCAACTGTTTTTTCTTCTGCGTTTTGCATAGTATCCTCCTATGTTAAAATTGGTGGAAAATATCTTCGGGGTTTTCCACTGTGGCTAATACTTCATCATCATTTAGAAGTCTAACCTCCCCGCCTTCTATTTGGATTCTGCTTCCCGCATAACGCGCAAAGATTACCCAATCCCCCTTCTTGCACCAAGGCCCTTCAGGAAATTTTTCCTTATCATAACAATGAGGTCCCATGGATAGAACGAGTCCACAAGTTGAAGCAACTTGTGATCTTTCAATAGACTCATCAGCTAAATAAATTCCACCTTTAGTTTTTGCTTTTGCTTTAAAAGGTAAAACTAAAAGTCTCCAACCAGTTGGTTGTGGAAGTTTACTAGATTCCTTGTCTTTAATTGAATTGTGTTTATCAATAGCTTCTTCAGCTTTTTTATTTTCTTCGTTGTACTTTTCTTCAAGCGCTAATTTAATCTTTGGGCTTTCCGAAGTCGACGACGTTTTCTGGTCTTTCAGTATCATTTTTTTTATCCTCCTTTGGATTTAGCAGGTTTGATATTTCCTGTTCTATTAATTGTAAGGCATGTGCCTGTCCTAAAAGATATCGATATTGTTCCATATCTTTTACTCCTCCAGCAACCATAGTTTCACCTATAGACTGGTAAGAATCTCTTATTTTTTTTCTAAGTGTGGGTACAAATGTTTCTAGAGTGTAGTGTTCTGCCATTTAGCAATTCCATTTTCTAAGACTCTTGTTAATCCTAGAGTTTGGATCGCGTGCAGTTTTTGCAGATGTTAATCTTTTTTTCATACCTGTCATACGTGCGCAGAACGATTTTCTACGATTAGCAGCCTTAGAACCTTTCTTTAATTTAGACGGTTTCGTTGTTACAGCTGTTTTTAATTTAGATCCAGGATTAGCAGCTCTATAAGATGCAACCCCTTTTCTATTTAAACCACCGCTAGGTGATTTGCCTTCTTTTCTTTGCCAAGCAGCAGTTCTTGCCATTAGCTTTTACTTCCTCCAATGTATCCACCTATAACTCCAATCAATCCTGTAACTGACATTTTCATAAGTGTAATTACAGATTCATCTACAGGTCTATTTTCTTCTAGTGCTACAATATAATCTCCAATAATAATAGTACCCAATAAAATTAAAACACCGGTTGTAATTAATAAAACTACAATGTCTTTAAAATTTTTAATCATTATTTTTTCTTCTTTCTGGTAACTACTATTTTACCATCTACTTCTTTAACCTTCATTCCAGCTGATTCAGTTTGTCTTTTAAGCTGACTATACTTTTGTGCTGGAGTTAATTTCTTTTTTGTAGTTGCCATTATTTTTTCCTCGCAAATGTTTTAACGTTTTTAGGTTTAGGTCCAGTATTACCTGCAGCTCTTTTTCGTCTGACAGCACTCGCCTTTTGCGACTTTGTCATCCGAGTGGCTTTTGCAAGTGGTACGCATTTTGGATATTTTCTTTTGCTTCCCTTCGATCTCCCGCATGGTTGATACTTGCCGTTCTTCTTCGGTGCCCCAATGTCCACCCATTTTTCCGATACCCATTTACGTAAACCTCCTTGAGCCATTATTTTCTTTTTTTAGTTTTTTTCTTTTTGCCACCTGGTTTAAT
>Ga0208644_1002094_pt1 | contig 16087 bp, 11 predicted proteins | sample VirMetDEL_Nov_18_FD_184517 | JGI IMG/M metagenome (GOLD analysis project Ga0208644, IMG submission 184517) | Aqueous microbial communities from the Delaware River and Bay under freshwater to marine salinity gradient to study organic matter... | ecosystem: Environmental > Aquatic > Marine >... | reverse complement strand
GGGGGGGGGGGGGGGGTGGGGGGGGGTGGTGAGGGTTATCTTTTGTGCTGCGGTGGGTTGGGCCTGTTCTCGAAGTTGTGTGTGTTTGACTGGTAGCAACCGAGCGTATGCGAGGGCGCTAGGACAACTGAGCGTATGCGAAGGCGTCAGGCATTTCTTTAGCCCCCCCAAGTTCTGTTTTACGCCTGAACCCGTCTGTCTTGATACCGAAAGAAGGCGACCATCTTCGGTCCCCTTTTCAGGCCACTATTCGCGTGCGATCTAGCCATGCTGCCCCAGTCGATAGTTGTGACTGGGAGGAATGTAATCGTTTAGCGTCCGTATTCTTGGGGTGTTGTGCGCGTCTCTCGACGTGGCGATGAGAGTGTATCAGGTGCCGGTCGGTGCCAACAACCCGTTCGCACAAACCCGTATGCGATTACACCGACCGGCGTAATGTATGCTAGCAGGCACGATGGCACGTAAGCGGAAACCTATTGGTGATGACGGTAATCGTGACCGTTCGAATGTGAACCCGCGGGCTGCGGTGTATCGGGTGTTTCGACCGAAAAAAGGTTTGACTTTGGTTGCTGATGAGTGGGAGGATCGTTTGGGTTGGCGTGATACTGCTAAGCCGAAGTTTCAGACGAAACCGTATGGTGGGAGTTTGGGTCGTGGTGGTTCTGGTGACCCGAACGCTCGTCAGCGGAAGGCCGCTAAACGGAAGCCGTTGTACTAATGGCACGTAAGAAGAATCCGATCAACGACATCGTAGATACGGTTGGTGGCTGGTTGGGTGGTCGTGGTCCTGGGACGAATCCTCAGGTGCAAGCTGCGATGCAGGCGACGAGGGCTATTGCTCGTACGGCGGATACGGCTACTGGCGGGTTCGGGCAGGCGCTTCTTTCTGATGCTCAACGGATGGCGATGACGGGTTCGTCGACGCCTTCAGCGTTGTATAAGACGGCTGCTGTGAATCTGGGGGCTGCTGCTGCCGGTGTGGGGGCAGCAAAAGTGGCTGGCAAAGTTCTTCCCGCCGCCGCTAAATCAAAAATCGGTCAAACTTTGTCGCGTCTATCCGGCAAAGATGTCGTAGGTGTTCACGTATCCCCTGTTTCTGGTTTGCCTGAAATTGTGCCCCCATCAAATGCTGTTCGGGGCAGCGGCATGGGTCCGATTCCTGGAAAACCAGTGGTTCCTAATGTCACCTACAGGGTTTCTACTGTCGGTAATCGACGAAGAAACATTTCTCCATCCATTGCGACCAACAAAGCGGTTGGTTTGGGTGACACTTATTATTCCCAGAAGGGCTTTTCTGCGTATGTGACACGAAGCCCGATAGGAAAAGCCGACCCCGAACAACCGCTGAGTGGTATTTCACGTATTACGGGGAAACAAAAAGTTGTTGCCGAGGTGAAGTTTCCAAAGTATTCAAGCGTCCCAGAAGATTTCAATGAGTGGGGTCGTTTGCCGAAAACGAAAGAAGGCAGAGAACTCGCAAGACAGATTCGTGCGGCACAGCAAAATGTTTACAAAGAATCATTTGAGCGGGTTTCTGGCGCCGTTTCTCGCGCCGCCCCAATCGTGGGGTTTGGTGCTGGCGCGGCAACCCAAAAGAAGAAAGCCCGCGGAGGCGGAACCAAGAAACGCTGATGCCTGCTGGTCGTTCGGGGAGACGTCAAATCCCGCCACAAGACGTAGCCCGCTACTGGCAATCCAGAGCAGCAGGGATGTCAATGAAGGATGCTGCCGCTATTGCTGGTGTGCATGTGAACACAGTTGCCAAATGGGAAGCGAAGAAACGTAAAGCCCAAGCCGAAATCAAACTGGCTGAGGTTGAGGTTGGTCAGGTTCGAAAAAAGCAGGGTGGTGTTCAGGCGGAAGCGTGGAAAGCGGCGATGGATGTCGCTGATCTACCACCAGTTATCCCGTATGAGCGTCTAAGCCCAGAAGCGCAGAGAGGTTGGGATGATTTCGACTACTTCCGCCGACGCTACTTGGGTAGGGTACCTAGCCCGTGGCAGGTGGATGCCGCGTACAAGATTGTGCAAATGTTGGAATCCCCCGAAAAAGAGTTCATTTGCATCAACTGTCCGCCAGGTGCCGGTAAATCTACGTTGTTTCACGACTTTGCGTGTTGGATGATTGTAAGAAACCGAAAGATTCGTGTACTTATCGGGTCGGCTACACAAACGTTGGCGAAAATGTATTCGCGTCGTATTAGGGAGACGTTGGAACGTCCGTTCCCGTTGAATCCTGACCCGATTCTGATTGAGAAGGGGTTGGCGGTCAACGCTGAAGGGTGCCTGTCTATTGACTATGGCAGGTTCAAACCGTCATCTTCGGGTGCGTTGTGGCGTGCCGAGGAGTTCATCGTCGAACAAGAAGACCTCTCCGGTCTCGACAACAAAGAACCGACGGTTTCTTCGTACGGTATTGACTCAGAGTTCATCGGACATCGTGCCGATCTCTGTTTGTTCGACGACGTGGCAACCCCAGAGAACGCCAAAGAGTCCGTTGCACGTGACAAACTTTTGGAACGGTGGGATACCGTGGCTGAGGCACGTGTCGACCCAGGTGGCTTGCTCGCTGTCATCGGGCAACGTCTCGGACCAGGTGACCTCTACGCCCATTGTCTCTCCAAAGTGACTTACGAGGAAGACCCTGATGCGTATGACGGGTCCGACGTCACCGACATTTCCGACGTCAAGGAACCAGAAAAAAAATCCAAGTACACCCATTTCATTTACAAGGCGTACTACGACGAGTTGGATACAGGTAGGGAATCCCGTAAAACTACTGCACCACCGTGGCCCAACGGACCGCTACTCGACCCGTACAGGTTGTCGTGGAAAGATTTGTCGTATCTGAAACATTCAACACCAGCGAAGTTTGAGGTGATCTACCAGCAACAGGATTTAGCGCAGGGACAGTATTTGATTGAGCGTGTTTGGGCGACAGGTGGAATGGGCAACGATGGGGTGCTTTATCCTGGGTGTATTGACGGTGACCGGAAAGCCGGTTACATACCTGGCGGACTAGAACCCCCGATCATCTCGATAGCGTCCGTTGACCCTTCCCCAACAAACTTTTGGGCTGTGCAATGGTGGCTGTTCCAACCGAACACGAACCTGCGTTACCTGATAGACGTTGAGCGGACACGACTTACCGCTGAGGAACTATTGGGGTTTGATACCAGCTCTCGTGAGTATGGCGGAATAATGGAGGTTTGGCAGAACAGGTCGTTCGAGATGGGTTACCCGATCTCCCATTGGATTGTGGAAGTGAACGCTGCTCAACGGTTCTTGTTGGCTCACGACTTCGTTCGCAAGTGGCAAGCCCTCCACGGGGTTTTGGTGGTTCCTCATACGACCTCCCGCAACAAACTAGACGAGAATCTAGGTGTCGAAGCGTTGCTGCCCCCGTTGTGGCGGGCTGGGCAAGTTCGCCTGCCGACGATGCGGGAGAACTGGAAGACGTTGGCTTTCATTGAGGAAATGTCGTCGTGGACTCGGAACAAAAAGAACGGCACCGACCTTGTGATGGCCCACTGGTTCGCAGAGTTGCACATGCCTCAGTTGGGTCCGGTGAAGCGTCCACCTCGTCTGTGGCGGCCAACCTGGATTTGATGTGTTATCCTAAGAAGCACTATGGCCAAGAAGCGTAAGAACATCAACCAAGACGACGCTAAGGCTCGTCAACGACAAACGTCAAAAGCAATGGGTCAACAAATACTTGCTTATCATGGCAAAAACAAAAGTGGAGAAAAAATGTATTCTGTTGGACCACGTAGCGCAAAACCCGTTGCTGGATGGCCAAACATGAACACGAAAGTTGGTGAATCTTTTGCGGGTAGAACCTATGTTGACCAACTTTGGTTGCATAATCAAGCCATGCGAATTGCCGCAAACATTCCCAAGAGCCAAAAGGCGGCAGCGGCATTTCGAGCCTCCGAAAAGAAAAAGTCGGGGCGAACCACGGCTAAAAACGCCAAACGCCGCGAACGCTAGGAGTTGGCCGTTTCGGTCGGCTGACGTGGATTTGATGTGTTATCCTGACTAGCACCAAGACAGGAGTGCATTATGGCAGCAAAGAAAAAGAACACATCTCGCAAACCTCGCGGGACTGATGCTGGAGGACAACCCATTGACTTGTCCAATACCGACCAACTGGTGCGGGAGTTTCAACGCAAAGTTGTGGCGGAAACTTCGCAGAGACTTATTTCGATGGATAAGGGTTATTTGACGGAAGACCCCAAGAAAGACTGGTCGAAAGTCAAAAAATACGGCAATGCAAACATGAAGGCAGAGCAACTTCGTTTTTCTCGCGCAAAGGCGCAGTACAAGGTCGCGTCACGCAACGTTTCTGACTTTTACAAAAACTATCGGGGTCCCTCAAAGCCAATCGCAATGCCTGCAGCAAAAGCACCAGATAAACTTAGTGGTCGTACCGCAGATTTCGGCACCCGTTCCCTACTTGAAGGCATGAAGTCTTGGATGCGTGGAGGCGGTCTTCGTCGCGGGAGCATGTAACCCTTGCGCTCACTAGATGAAATCGTTGAACTGTACCACCAGCGCCGACTTGCTGCAGGACCGGTACATGAGCAGATGCGCCGTGTGCGCGACCTCGCCAACGGTGATGTCGTGGTACCGCTCAACGAGTTGGACCGCAACGCCAAAACGAACGTAGCCAACCTGCTCGTACAAGGGTTGGATCAGATGTCGATGCGTGTCTCGTCCACGATGCCGTCACCGTATTTCCCGCCGGTGAAGGAAGGTTCGGAGAACGCCAAGAAGTATGCGCGTATGCGCAAAAAGGCGATGCTCGGCTTCTGGGATGAGAACCGTATGCAAATGAAACTACGTCGCCGCGCCAGACACCTGCTCGCCTACTCCTCGGCACCAGTGTTCATCAAACCTGATTTCGCTACGTTGACTCCGAAGTGGGTGGTGCGTAACCCGTTGGACACGTTCGCCGCCCCGATGGAAGACGACGAAGTAGTACCAGAGAACTGCATTTTCACTTCCCGCGTATCAGCATCATGGCTGCTCAACAACTACGGTCCGCTTGTCGCAGATCAGTTGCGTTTCGGTCGCGTTGACTCCGACGCCCGCTACACGCTTCTCGAATACGTGTGCGGAGAATCCATGCAACTCATCGTGCTAGGTGCAGAAGATAATCCCGAACTTACCCAATCCGAACGTGCAGGTTTAGAAGCAATCCTTCTGGAAGCCATCCCGAACCGTACCGGTATGCCACTCGCAGTCGTACCCAAGCGCATCACGCTCGACAAACCGCGAGGACAATTCGACGGTGTACTCGGAATGTACTACACCCGCGCCCGTTTGCAAGCGTTGACAGAGATCGCTATTGAGCGCGGCATCTTCCCTGAGGAATACTTGGTTGCACGCCCAGGCGAAAACCCCGAGATTTTGCAACTCGCTGACGGTAAGTCAGGCATTTTGGGTGTTGTCAAAGGTGGCGACATCCAGCAGTTGCAACTAAATCCTGGTTACAAAACCGACACCGCCCTCGACCGTCTAGAACGCCAAGAACGGCTTGAAGGTGCGATACCTGCCGAGTTCGGCGGCGAGTCTGCCACCAACATCCGAACCGGTCGACGAGGCGAAGCCGTCCTTTCTGCAACGGTTGATTACCGTGTACAAGAAGCACAAGAAACCTTCGCCAACTCCCTACTGCATGAAGATAAAATCGCAATCGCACTCGAAAAAGCCTATTGGGGTGACACCACCAAAACGTTCTTCCTTTCTGGTCGTACGACACAGGGACAGGAAACGTACACGCCGAACAAAGTTTGGCAAACCGACTTCCACTATGTCGCATACTCGGCTGCTGGCTCAGACGTCAACAACCTCATCATCGGATTGGGTCAACGTTTAGGCATCGGGCTGATGTCCAAAGAATCAGCCCGTGAAGCCGACCCGCTGATCTCCGACCCAGATTTTGAGCACGACCGTATCATCGCAGAAGGCGTCGAAGATGCACTACTGTCGTCAATCCAACAGCAGGCAGCCAACCCGCAAGGCCCCTACCAGCCAGACGACCTCGCCTATTTGACGCGTCTAGTCGTCGAACAAGACGTACCATTGTTCGAAGCAGTAAGCAAAACAGATGAACGGGCACGCCAACGTCAAGCCCAAGCAATGCCAGAGGGGGCACCAGAAACTATGCCAGGATTAGCTATGCCAGGAATGGGAGCAGAAGCACCCGTTCAAGCACCGGCAGGTCCACCGCAACTCGATCAACTACTCGCACAATTAGGGGGATAAATGGCTCAACCAAGATTCACTGGACAAACATACGGTGAAGCAACACAACAGCAGCAGCGCACACGTGCAGTACCCACCGGTCCTGCACCAACGCAAGCTGCCGCACAGCAGGCTGCACGCGTCACCCCGAACGCACCTGGTTCACTAACCTCACCCACAGCACGCCCACAGGAACCAATCACCGCCGGCGCAGATTTCGGTCCAGGCATCAACAGTGCACAGGCCGGCATCCCACTGCAATCAACACCACAAATTGCTTCGAAAGAAGATTTACGTGAACGCGTCAGAGCGATCTACGCACGCTACCCAAACCCCAACCTTTACGCATTGCTTGTCGCCCTCGAAGGAGGATGATGCAAGACGATTTCGTGCAACAGGAATTGTTGCAGCAACAGTACGAACGCAAACTTGAACGGATGCGCCAACACTACGATGATGCAACCGAAGACATTGCCGACGCGTTAGGGCGCAACTACGCCCGATACCCGTGGGTCAACCCAGAAATCATCGCAACCCTTGTACTGTTTGGGGACGAATCACTAATACCGCAAGTCGGTGAACAAGTTGCCCGCGAAACAATGAAATCCGGTCGCACCATACACACCGCTTCACCAACTTATTTGCGTAAGCGCACACTACCTTTGAGGATGCGTCGTGTCTAACATCCCAAGCCCACAAGAAGAAAATCAAGGCATCCGTTACAAAGGCAAGTACTACAAAACACTTGACGAAATCAACGATGTCATTGCAGCTGAAACCGGTCAACGCATCACATGGAACTCGCCACAAACCGCCCCGACCACCGGACGATACGCAACACCCAGCGGTGAAACACGCCCCTACCTTGCGTTCACCACACCCAAAGATGACCGTTCAATCGAACAGCAACGCCTCGACCACAGGCAAACAATGGACGCCTACAAACGTTGGCAGCAAGAACAAGCCAAAGAGGTAACAGTTCGACCAAACGTTTGGATTGCCGGCGACACACCGGTTATCAACATGGACCGAGTTTCATTTTTTAGCAAAGAAATGGGTGCCTCAACCAAAGGATCAGTTGGATTCGAACTTGAATTTACCAACAACACGACTCAAGAGTTTGCCGGCATGGTCGGCAAAGACATCTTCAACTTGTTCCGACACCCCTTCATCTGGTTACGGGAAAACGTCGGCAAACCTTACATCGCCAGACCAGCAATGTACATCGGAGACAAAGTAGCCCCCGAAGCTTTCGAAGATCTCGTTGGTCAAGCAGTCGGCGGAGTAGGAGTTGCATCTTCGTGGGTCTACGACGAATTCTTCAAACCGATGATTCGGAACGTCTCATCCGCGTTGATGCTTCCGATCGAACTAATCGAAAACTTTGCGATGGTCGGCAGTGATCTCATTTGGCGCGAATACGGACTGGGACCAGGATACGAAGCATCAGAAGCCAGCGTCACCGAAATGCTCAAATCCCTCTACGCCAACACCACCATTTACCAGTCGGGTCTGCAAAGTTGGCGAACACGCAACTTCAAAGGCGGCGAAGGCCAATTCGCTTTCTCGCCAAGCGGAGAAGGATTCTTCCCGTCAGGTATGACGATGGAAGAAAAAAACAAATACGAAGAATTCATCCGCCCCAAAATCTATGGCCAGACTGCAACGGTTGGGCGTGCAACATGGAAACTACTTGCCGACACCGGACTCGTTCAAGCCGGCGACGACGTTCACAGCCTGCTAACAGGCGCCACCGACGCCAGTTTTATCATCTTTACTGACCCGCTCAACTACATCCAACTTGCTAACTATTACAAAGGTTTAGGCGTCATAGCTGATTTGCCGACCAGCCCAGCCACTACCCGCCAACTACGCAAACTTGCCGACGCAGGAGTGTTTGTTGACCCCGAACTTTGGAAAGACGCAAACAAAGCACAAGAAGCTCTCCAAGCCGCTGCAAAACTTGACGACGAAGCCATCGAAATGCTGCAACCAAAACCAAACATCATTTACAGCGGCGACAGCGTAAACACCTCGGTTCCAATTACACGATTTACCGACCTTGACGACCCCAATCACGTGCGCAATCATGACAACATGCTTGGTCAAGGTTTGTACGGAAGTGATGCTCCCTACATCGGCTCGTCCTACACCCCAGGCGGGAAAGACTCAGTTGCGTCTTTGCCAGATAGGGCCAGCGAACAACTAGGAGGGCTCGGAGCCGTACCAAATGTCAGCGAAGGACAGGGCATTGTTTACAAATTAGAAATCACACCAGAAATGACCATAATTGACTCTGAACTACCGTTCGTCGCCTTTTCTGGGAAACCGTGGGGACCGGAAGCGTTTTTTGACGAATTTATGTCAGATGCAACAAAAATCGAACAAATCGCTGACGAATTAGTTGCTGCTGGTATCCCTATGACAAAGGAATCACTTAGCCAATTTATTGAAAGTACTTCAAGAAACCTCCCTAGAAGCGTTGAAGAATTCATTCAGTATTACGGATCAAGGACACTTGCGGACTTTGCCAGCGACTTCCCAAATCCGCACAAACACACCTGGATTTATTATCTGAACGATACAAGACAAAATGGGATAATTCGGAATTTGTCCCGCAACATTGAAGAATTGTACCCGCAAGTCAAAGAAGCATTTTCTGACGCAATTAGAAACCTCAGCACAATCGCACGACGCGACTACGCAAATGAGGCTCTTGAGGGCATGGGACTACAAGTTGATTATCTATTGACACAAGTACTCAGGGAAAGAGCATTAGACCTGAAAGCTTTGGACGATTTGATAGCAGCTGGAGCGGAAGGCCCAATGGCTGCCAAAGCTATCGAAAGTTGGAAAGCTGCACGCCAAAGCAAAATTGACTCTCTCAATGAAGTTCTTCGCGCCAGACACAACACAACCTTTGAAGAACTTTCTACAGTATTAGAACAAAACGAAATAATAGACGATTTGTTGATCGGTTATTTGCCAGCTAATGTCGACAAATCGGTCAATTATGTAAGCGACGTAGATGCCGCGTTGCGCATCTTTGAATCAGGTTCGAGTTATTTGAGAAACAATGCTAACTATCACGTACATCCGTACATTAGCGTCCTGGCGCAAAATCTTGAAGTCATTCCCTTACAGCAATTCGGAGACGTAGCAAATGTCAAAAATTTGAGATTACAACTTGATGGCACGGGATTGAGTTTCCAATTTGACGACATCCCAGGCACCGTCGGATACAAAGATGGGAACGTCATCAACGATTGGTTCATGACTAAAGGTGTGGACGGCATGAGATACGACGGTGGGAAACGAATCGGTGGATTCGGAAGCCACAATGCTTACGTGTTTTTTAGGCCAAGCAAAATGAAAATTCTTGAAACCACGACTGGGGAAATGATCCCAACTAATCAAGCAATCAAATTGTTTGAACAGGGCACAGAAATGCGAAACGTAGCAAATTCAGTGGCCCAAGCAAAAGGTTTTCGAGATGCAGCCGGATTGGTCGAATCGGGAAGTCAGGCTGCACCAGACCTCACCAGGTGGGAATTTTTCAAGACCACCGGCAGATACAAGAACCTGAGCACCTATCTTGCAGCAGAAAACAATCCTTATGAAATTTGGAGAACGGCATTGAAACGTCGTTCGCCAGAATTGGCAGTCAAACTAGCAGGGGCACAATCAACCGATGAAATCACAAGATTGCTCAATACGGCCGTCTACGATCCAGACCCCTTGAACTATTTGCGCCAGTTGCCAGGTTGGTCAGGCAACATGGTGTCGGAAGCCGGATTCCGCATCAAACAAACCGTCTCGCGCCAAAGCAACATTTTTGCCAACATGCCACGCACCCCATTTATTGCACTTGACGATCTTGACGAAGGCGCACGCCACCTAGACGATTTGATGCAAGTGTTGAACGTCCCATTCGAGATGCGCACAGAATGGATGAACAAGTTTTTGCGTGCAGCCTCAATCACCGACAACCAAGTTAGGAAACAAACATTATTCCGTTTTGCTGGCGATTGGGAGAAAGCCATCATTCAACAGCGTTTGCAACCCCTAGTGCAAAAACTGATGCTGAAACGCGGAGAAACCTACGCGAGCAGTCAAGCAGCCAATGACCTTCGAGAATTCGTGAATCGAGTTTCCCGTTGGCGTGGACGCGAACTCGACCAAACACGTGTGTGGGTCGGTGACGACATGATGAACGACGTACCCCTGCCGTATTTGGACGGCGACGGTTTGGGGCCGGCACTGACCAGCGAACTGTTCAATTCAAACATTTATCTCATTGACCCTGAAGACTTGGATGAGGTTGCCAAACTGTTCAACATGTGGTCCGAAACCATCTATTCGTTGCGAAAATACCCTGGTTTCTATCAAGCTGGTAAAGCCCGCGAGTTTGCACGCACAACATTGCTAGACGCAATGGGTTTGTGGAAATCTGGTGTGCTGTTCGGTTTGCGTTACACGACCCGCGTTGTCGCTGACGAAGCCATGCGCGTTTCTATGTCGGGACAGTTCCGCGGTCCATTCTCGTATGTGTCCGAAATTTTGTCTGGACGACTCAACGTTGACACGTTGGGACGTGCGCTGCCACGAGCGAACGAAGCGAACAATCTTCTTGCCGACATCACAAACATCACCAGACTCAAAGAAGAATTTGCTACCGCACTTGCCGCTGGAGATGACATCCTTGCGGGCAGGCTCGAAAAAGCGTTGAACAAGATCGACGCCAAAGTGCAAAAAGAATACCCGAAGCTGTGGGAACAATACGGCGACTCCCAAGAGGTTCTTGATTTCCGTTTGACCGAAGTGGAAATCATGTTGAACGATGACGGTGTGACCGCTCTTGACGCGATGATCGGGCGCAAGCCTGGTAGCGCAGCAGATGTGGCGTTGAGAGAAAGCACCCCTGGCTACCTTCGTACACGAATCCAAAAGATTGTTGACCGCGAGAAGAATCCGCAAGAATGGCAGAGGGGTTTGGCTGACGAAATTGCTGGGCTTTCAACTGAACCAGATGTTCGAGAAGTAGCAAGAGCCTTGATGCTTGGAGGTGACGAACAGGCCCTTGACCAAGTTGCGGAATGGATGTTCTCTGGCAAGGGACGCAAATACTTTGAGCAGTATTACAAAGGTGTCGACAAAAAAGCCGGTTACAACTGGGATACATTGGCGGAAGCAAAAAACCGTGTTGGCATTTTGCGCGGCATGATCCTTCGCGCCACTGGCGGCAACGAAGATGTTATCGCGGCATTGAGCCGAGGCACCATCGCAGACGAATTCGGAAACCAAATACCGATGGGTGTACGCACCTCTGAAGGCCCAATCGCGGACCGTTTGCTGCGCAAATTTTTGCGCGAAGGAACACCAGATTCAGCGGTACCCGCGCTCTATGCCGATCCTCGCGCACCGCAACGAGCCGCTTTCTTCCCGTCAATCCCAGTTGCCGAACAGAAACAGAAGCGACAGATTTTCGGTTGGTGGATGCAAATGACGTACGGTAAGACATCCGACAAAATTGCACGCGTACCTCTGTTCCAGGCTTTGAAATGGAACAAGATTGCGGACATGATACCGATGCTTTCAAAAGAAGAAGGCACCAGGCTCGCAAACATTGTCGCTGACCTGGACCTTCCGGAAGCATTGAAGGCTCGCGTTGCTGCCAACATCGACCGAGCGGGCGTCGGCACCATGACGGTAGAAACCCTCGACCAATTCGCTGGCGCATGGGCATTGGAAGACAACGTGAACCTGCTATTCGATGCCTCCAAGCGTTCACTGTTCGCCCGTCAACACGCGTTCCTTTTCCCGTTCTTTGACGCCTACCGCGAAACCGGAGCCACATTGCTAAAGCTGGGGCTCAACCCGCAGAACATCCACAAGGTCGACATTGCCAGACAGGGATTACAAAACTTCCGTGTCGGCGGCCCAGGCGAAACGATGCTGTTCGGGGAACGTGACACGAACATGGACGGCAAAACCGAAGGCATGTTGTACACCGACCCCAACACCGGCAAACAAGTCATCGCTGCTCCGCTGGTCGGTTCGTTGGCGGCGATGTGGTCTGACATACCGTTCCGTCTCGCTATCCCAGTTTCGGGTTTGACAATGCAATCAAACGTCATCCCAGGCGTCGGACCAGTCGTTGCCTTGACCTATGAGGCGTTGCCGTTCAACGAAGATTGGGCGCTTCTCAACCGCCTAATCTTCCCATTTGGTTCCCCAGGGGAGCGTACCGTTTCCGAGTATTTCATTCCGACGTTCGCACAACGAATTGTTCAAGGCGCAATCTCCGACACATCCGTCGGTGACGCCCTCAAAGGTTTGTTCGGTGACCCGAAACAGAACGAAGTGTTCAAGTTCAGTCATTCACGAGCCATGCAAGTGTTCGCCGGCACTCGCGTCTACCCGCCAGGTGAACGCGGCATCACCCAACTTGCTGAAGAAAGTTACGATGCCGCTCTCAAACTTTGGTTTATGCGCGGCCTATCACAGTTCTTCCTACCAGCAGCCCCCATCACCCAGTACTACGCCGAAGTAGACAAAAAACTTATTCCATTGGGCATGTTGCTTGACGACATCCGCAACACCGAAATCCAAACTTTGAAAAACGGTGGCACGATTGCAGACTCGCAAGAAATCATCGTCAACAAATGGGGCGATTTCATCGTCCCATACCTCGCCAGCCTCAGCACATCGACCCGCGCCGGATCGGAACCGTCAAATGATTTCGAGCAATTCCGCGCCAAAAACGACTACCTGTTCAAACAGTACCCAGCCGCAGCCGGCCTGTTCCACCAGTCAACCGGTGGGTATGAGCTGGAGGCATACGACCTGCAGCGCCGCATCGGTGAACGCGAATACTTGCCACCGAAAGAATTGGCCAGGTCGATTGACGGGCTGATGGGTGGCATCCTGTACCGCCGCTACGAAAACAACCTGCCCGTAGAGCTACGCAATACCCCGTTGGGTCGAGCCATTCTGTCGCTCAAAGCCTCCGAGGTTCGTCAAGCGTTCCCGTATTGGAATCCCAGTGCCTATGCCGCGGAACGCGAATCCGAAATCCGCATTATTGTCCGCGAAATCGAGGAAGCATCACGCGACCCGCGACTGGCCAACACACCGCTCATGCCTTCCCTGCAGGAATACTTGGGTTGGAGGAATGAGATCATCAAGAGCATCCGTACCAACGACCCGAAACTGTCGCCGGACGGCTGGAAAACCGCACAAGTTGGAATCCTGGAACGCGAACTATTGTTCCAGGAAGGGCAGCGGATTGCGACCGAAAATCCTGCGTTCCGAAACATGTGGGATAATCTATTGTCTCGTGAATTTCAACGCCTTACACCAGAAGACATGGACGCTCTGATGCGTCGTACCATGCCGCAGGGGGTGACGTCCGGTGGCTGAACGACGCCCACGCGACAACGATCAGGGTCAACCACCCACGACTACGGTGCCACCAACGACGGTGGCGCCAACTACTACTATTCCAGGTCCAAATCAACCATCGCAAGGTAACTTGCCGAGCACCCAACAGGTGCAAGATTCTCTTTCTATTTTGTTGCAAAATCCTCTGTTTGCGGGATTGTTCACAAACGAAACCCGTATTTCTGCGCTTGGTGTACCTGGGTCAAAAGTTGTTGACAAAACAGATCCAAGCAGAGTCTTGCGGTATGAAGGTTTCGAAGCCGTCACCCCTACTGGACAAAAAGTGCAACCGAAGTATTGGGATGGCGACCAATACATCCTCGCCACCTACGGGCCTGAACGCCAAGCAACGATCATCAGCCAGTTACAGAAAGCTAATTATCTCACCGATAAACACAAGCCTGGTGACCCGCTGACTAGACCGATTTCGGCGTTTGCGGCGTTGATGACGGAAGCCAACCTGATCGGCCAAAGTTGGGAACAGCTACTTACGTTCCGTCAAACCCAACCAGTATCGGGTGCTACCGGAGATTTGCAGTCTTATCGTGTCACGAATCCGATGGATTTGCGTGCAGTATTCCGCAAAGCCGCACAAGATACTTTGGGTCGAGCAGACATACCCCGCGAACAACTGGATCGCATGGTGAACTCCTACCAAGAATCGGAGCGCACCTATCAACAGAAATTGGCCGGCGGAGGAACGGTCACGCAGGCACCTTCAGCGGCTACGTTCGCTGAGGAACGCATTGAGCAACGCAACCCAGATGAGGCTACCGCCTACAAGTTTGCTGAGTATGCGCAAGTATTTGAAAGACTGTTGGGTCAATAATGGCTGAAAACAAAGATCGCAAGAACTGGGTTGAAACGCAGCTGAAAGCTCGCGGAATGGAAACCACGGCAGAAAACCGTAAGCAGTTACGTCAAGAATACGATGCGCTGCAAAAAGAAGGCGACCTTACGGAGACGGCAATCAACGTGATCCGAGAAATGTTCCCCGCTTACTCATACCTTTTGGAAACAGATGGTGGCGGATTCGGTGCCGATGTCCGCAAGATCATGGTCAACGCAGTCCTTCAAAATTATTCAGCGAACCGATTGCTTGCTGAACTTCAAGGCACCACCTATTTCCAGACGACCAGCACCAACCAGCGGTCTTTCGACGGTTTGAAGCAAGGCGACAAAGATGCACGTGTCGCCACCTATCAACAGAACATCGTGAACTCCTACGGGCGCGGACAGTTGACTGATGAGCAGTTGATGACGATTTCTCGTACTGCTGCACGCAACGGATTCCAGGGTGTGCAGCTACAGAATTATGTGTTTTCGCAGTATCTTACGATGTCGCAGAAAGCGGGCGCCGATGCGACTGCGATGGCCGGTCAGCAACGGAATCAGATCACACAGTTGGCGCAAAAGTATTTCATCAAACCGACGAACGACGACATCAACTCTGTCCTGACGGGAACTATTGGTTTGGCCGATTTGGAGAATCGTTACAAGATGGATGTCAAATCTTTGTATCCGCATTTGTCGGATTTGATTGACGCCGGTTCAACTTTGAATGACATTGCCCGCCCGTACATTGGTGCAGCCGCACAAATCTTGGGCATGTCGGAAGATCAGATTGACATGGTTTCACCGTCGTCGAATTTTCGTATGGCGTTGGAGAATGTGGCTGGTGATGGGCAGCCGCGCCGTATGACGTTGAGTGAGTGGGCGCGTACTTTGCGTACTGACAGTAGGTTCGGTTATCAGTACACGCCGCAAGCTAATCAGGATGCGACGAACATCGGTTTGACTATTGCGCGAGCGTTCGGGAGGATGATGTAATGAGCATTAGACCAGACGACCCTCGGCTTGCTGATTTCACCCCAGAGGAAATTGCTCGCGGGGTACCAGAGCAGATAGCCGAACAGGAACGTCCTGGGGCACAGATGCAATACGACATCGTTTCGGACACGACGTCGGTGGAAAATGGTCGCAACGTTCGACGAATCCAGTACTCGAACGGTGTTGTTCAAACACAGGATTTGGGTCCCGCCGACGGCGGTGGCGGCGGTGGTGGCACGGCTGCTGTGGCCGTTGGACCACGAACCGATGCACGCACAACCATCGCAGCAGTACTCAACCGTTTCGGTCTGGGAAGCCTGTCTAATTTTTTGTATGAAATTTACACCCGCGGAGAAGTCGACCTAAACAATCCCGATGCACTGATCTTCGCCATCAGGGATCGACCCGAATACCAAACCAGATTCGCAGCCAACGCACGACGAGCAGCCAAAAACCTGCCCGAACTCGACCCAGGTTCTTACTTGGAATTAGAAAACGCCTATCGCAGCGTGCTGCAATCCAACGGTTTGCCACCCCAGTTTTATGACACCACGGAAGATTTTGCT
>Ga0208644_1002087_pt1 | contig 16128 bp, 15 predicted proteins | sample VirMetDEL_Nov_18_FD_184517 | JGI IMG/M metagenome (GOLD analysis project Ga0208644, IMG submission 184517) | Aqueous microbial communities from the Delaware River and Bay under freshwater to marine salinity gradient to study organic matter... | ecosystem: Environmental > Aquatic > Marine >... | reverse complement strand
TCTGTAACCTTACAGAAGTTGTTGTCAGGGCAGGAGATACAGAAGAGTCATTAAAACGTAAGATTAAACTAGCTACCTTACTAGGTACAATACAATCTACAATGACAGATTTTAAATTCTTATCTGCAGAATGGACACAGAATACAGAAGAAGAAAGATTACTTGGTGTGTCCTTAACAGGTATTATGGATGCTAAGATAACTGCTAATCCTGATCCTAAACTATTAGAAAGACTAAGAGATGAGGCTAGAAAAACAAATGAAAAGTATGCTGAAATACTTAATATATCTGTATCAGCAAGTATTACTTGCGTTAAACCTAGTGGTACAGTATCTCAGTTGGTTGATTCTGCTAGCGGTATTCATGCTCGTCACAATGCACAGTACATACGAACTATCAGGATGGATAAAAAAGATCCTATTACAAACTTTCTTATAGAAGCAGGAGTCAAGCATGAAGATTGTCAGATGAATCCAAGGTCTACATCTATATTTAGTTTTCCTATTAGAGCACCTAAAGGTGCGATAACAAGAAATGATAAGTCAGCTATAGAACAATTAGAACTATGGTTAACTTATCAAAGACACTGGTGTGAACACAAACCATCAGTAACTATATCAGTAAAAGATAAAGAGTGGGTTGAAGTAGGTTCATGGGTATGGAAACATTTTGATGAGATTAGTGGAGTATCCTTCTTACCTCATTCAGATCATACATATCCTCAAGCACCTTATCAAGATGCCTCAGTTGATCAAGTAACTGAATTAGAAAAGGTAACTCCTACAGTATTGGATTGGAGTTTGTTTATAGAAGAAGATGACAACACTACAGGTGCTCAAGAACTTGCGTGTTCATCAGGAAGCTGTGAAATTATATGATAACTACATTACAACCTATATGTGGAGTTCAAATAGGTATAGAGTTTACAGAGGCAGAAGTAAATGGTAGTACAATTAGCTACTGTCTTATTGATATACTAATATTACGAATACAAATTGCATGGTTTAAAGAATGAAAGTATGTGTTGTAGGTAGCAGAAGCCTTGATTCTGCAGATAAAGTACTACCTATTATTGACAAGTTTATTAAAGAGCTCCCTTCCTCTTCGGTAACTTTCTTGATAGGTAGTGCTAAAGGTGTAGATCCTCTATCAAAACATTATGCTCAATCCCATGGGCATGATGTGGTAGAGTTTTTACCCTACCATTTACTAGATAGCTCATCTGAGTTTGATAGTAAATACTTTTTTATACGTACTAAACAGATGATTGACAATGCAGATAGAGTTCTAGCAATCTGGGATACTAAAAGCAAAGGCACTCACTATGCAATTAAATATACCCAGAAGCTAGAAAAACCTATTATGATTATAAAGGTACCCCATGGCTAGAATATATACCAAGACAGGTGACGATGGCACAACAGGCTTAGTCACAGGACAACGAGTAAGTAAGTCTAATAACAGAATAGACACAATAGGCTCATTAGATGAGCTTAATTCTTTTATAGGACTATCACTAACAGAAGAAATACCTAAGATAGTACGTGATGTATTACATGTAATACAACATAACCTTTTTGATATTGGTGCAGAAATAGCTACACTAATGGCTGTTACTACAAAAGAATCTCAAGTAGTTTACTTAGAAAAAACTATAGATGATTTAACAAGCAGGTTAGATATACTTCGAGAGTTTATATTACCAGGTGGCTGCAAAGCAGCAGCTCAAATACATGTAGCTAGAGCTATGTGTCGTAGAGCAGAACGTAGCTGTCATAAATTAACTGATATAAACCCTATTACATTACGTTATCTAAATAGACTATCTGATTTATTATTTACTATAGCACGTTATCTTAATGCTGCAGCAGGTATTGATCACGTGTATTGGAAGAAAAATGGCTCTTGAATACGTACTAGTTATTATGTTTGATGTTAGTAGAGAGATTACACCCCCACAATACGTGGGACATTTTTTTAATTGTGAGTCTGCGTTTCAATATGCTGCTCGTCACTATCCAAAGAATGATTGGTCGTGTCTTCACGAAAACCATATTTATCTTCCCAAAGATCTAGTAGAGAGATACTACTACCCAGACTCCATAGATTAATCGGATACAATATCTATAGTCCCTACTTTAGAAGTCTCTGCTTTAGGTGCATTAAACTTAAAGTATTCTTTATCCCCTTTATAGTATATAATTCCATTAGGAGTTTGTTCAACACGAGTAATTGGATCAGTAGGGTTACCTACATTATAAGCTTCAGCCCTACGTTTAGCAACTCCTTTAGAAGATTTACCTTTTATCTTAGCAGTATCTAATAAGTTTTTAAAGATAGCATCTTTATCAGTACCTTCTTTTAAAGCAGCCATAAAGTTTTTATAACCTAACATATTTTCATAGCCAAGGTTATAAGCATTATCTAGGATAGCTATTTGTTCTTCTTTAGTTAACTTATTAAAACCTTCTACTTGACTAAAAGCATTATAAGAATTTTGTAAATATAATTTAGAAGCTAGAGCTTCAATTTTCTTTTTATCTTCTTCTACATTAATATCTAAATCTTTAAATACTTCAGGATTATTTTTCATAAGAGAGTCTCTTAACTTTTCAGTTAATCCTCTAGCACCTGTTTTTACATCACTAGCTTGGTCTCCTTCGGCTCCTTCAGTGATTAGTAACTTATCATATGCAGAATCAATAACAGATTTATTATTTATTTCTACATCTTTACCTTCATAGTTAAGTTTTTTAACACTTATAGTATTTAATTTAACATCTGCTAATACCTCAGCTTGATCATACCATTTATCACTTAACTCGGCTTGTATGTCGTCTTGTAATGTCCAATCATTTTCCAATTTTATCTACTCCTGCTTGTTTAGTACCTATTTGTCCATTAGGTAACATAAATCTAGTACCAGGTTTTAAAGCTTTCCACTCTTGTTGAGAGTTTACTTGTACTATTTCAGGTCCTTTACCTGATATAGAAGGGAATTCCTCATTAAGAATTTTTTCTGCTATACTAGAAGGTTCTACATTATTCATTTTAGCTACAACAGTTATAAAATTATTGATACGTTCTAAATCACTAGCAAATGTTCTAGCTAAATCTGTATTATCTGTCATTTTAGTTACTAACATACCATCTTTAGTTCTACCTACTTTATTAGGAATGTCATCATAAGTATTTAACATATAATAATTAATACCTGATTTATAAAACTCTAAGTTGTTATTTAAAGATTCTTTATAATCAGCAGGACCAGCAAGTATTTTATCACCTACAGGAGACATAGCTAAGTCTTTAAACTCTATGTCTAGTGTATTAAAACGATCTGAACTTTTTTTAGAAGCTATCCAATCTTGTTCTTGTTTAAGTACATTATAAACTACAGGATCTATACCAGCAGCTTTAGCTTCTTCTTTAATTTGTTGTATATTACTTTTTATATAGTTAGTATACTTTTTTCCTACTTCATTATCAAAGATAGCATCTCTATCTTTATTACTAATATCATTTTGTAAGAGTCCAGGCAATTGTTGTAATATCTTATCTGCTTTTTCTAGTAAACTTTTAGATAAGACAGAATCAGCATCTTTTAATTGTTCTTTAATAAGAGTGAGAGCTTGTACTTCTTTAAATACAGCGTCTCTTAATTTTTCATTTTTACCAAAGTCTGATTCATAGTATTGTAAATCTATTTCTGCTTTAGCTCTTGATGCTGTATTCTGTAAAGATTTAGTAATACTTTCTTGAGTAAATTCATTTTCAAATTCTTTACTAAGGAACTCAAACTCTGATTTAACATTAGCAAATAAATTTTTAACTTCTGGATTATCAGATTCAACAGCGCTAAGATCTCCATAGAATGCTAAGAAACGTTTATTAGCATTTTGCATAGCACGTTTAAATCTATCTCTTTTTGTTTGATCATTAAGTTTAGGATCTCTATTAATAGCTTCAAGTTCTCTAGTTAAAGAAGTTATAATAATATCTTTCTCTTCTCTAAATGTACCTTTACGAACCATCTCAGATACTTTATCTCTAGCTATTTGTTTACGTTCACCTTCATTAAGTTTTTGATCTTGTTCATAGATTTTAATCTGTTCTTCTTTTAATTGATACTCAAAAAATTTAACTTGTTTTTCTTCTTCAGGCATATTAGTTATATCTATGCCTGCTTTATCCATTAAAATTTTATCTCTATTTTGTTTTTCTTTAGCTATACGTTCCATCTCAGCTTTGTAGAGTTCTTCATCTATTGCTAGTCTATTAGCTACACCAGTACGTTCAAACACATCCTTCATCTTAGAAGTAATAACATCAGCTTTAGAAGGATTCATATTTATTTGTTGTTGAGCAGAAGCTTCCATTCTTGTTTTAAATTCATAAGGATTAACAACACCTGCCATATATGTATTAACAAGACGTTGATTACCTGCATCTATTCCTTCTTCAAATTGACCAGTAGATTGTTGATAATACTGATCAGCTAAATCCATAGCAGCTGCTTCAGCTTCTTCACTTACTTTAACAGTATTATATTTATCTCCTAAATCAAGACCAGTTTCTACTAGTTCTGCTAAACCTCCTAAAGAATTAGGATTATAGTATGCAGCCTCAGGAGTAACTACTCCTTGAGTAGGTCTTATACCATAATATTGTGATTCTGTTTTAGTTGTATCAAACTCTGCCATGTTATTAGTCTCCTGGTTTTACTTCAATAGCTGGTGCTATTTTTTCTTTTAGTTTTTCTTTAAATTTATAAATCTTTTCTGTTGCTCCTATATCACCTTTAGATCTATTCTTAATACTTTGTAATACATATTCATAATCTGGGTGAGCATTAGGATTTTCTTGTATTCTTCTTAATATTAATTCAATAGCTGCTTGATCATCTGGATTCATATTATCTTTTTCAACTTGTAATAAATCTACAAGCTCTTGCATAATATTAGATTTAATAGATCTAGACAATTGATTATTTCTAGTATCTATTTGAGACCAGAATAAATCCATATCACTATTTTTTAAGTTATGAGTATTTTTTAAATGCCAGGCAACAGCTCCTATAGCTTCTTTAATCTCCATTGCTGTCATTTTTTGAGTACCCATACCTAATCTAAGAGCATCAAAAGTTTCATCAGCTAGCTCTTTAATTAATTGTTTATTACCTCTGAATCTACGTAGTGTTTTAAATTGTGAAGTTACTTCTTCAGGTTGTGAGTTTAATAAAGCTGTTAGTATTCTATCTACTTTTGAAACAACAGCTCCTGTTTCTTGACCTTGTAATGTATGACGTGTATGATTTAAAGTATCATATAAGAATAAGTTTAACATAGTCTTACCAAGACCTGTAAACTTAGCAAAGACTTCTAAACCTGCCATAATTTGGTCATCAGTTTTCTTTTCTAAACCTAATGAAGATATTAATAAATCTACGTTAGCATAAGATTTTTTAAGATGTTGTAAAGCTACATTATTAATATCATTTGGATCACCTACTCCACCAAAAGCTGCAATTAATTTTATAAAATCTGTATAAAATAAACCAACATCATCTGAATCTCCTAATGGATTTAAGTATTTAGATGGTCTTGTTGTAGTATAAATTTGTTGTTTATTACCATCTTCATCTAATACAAACTCTCCTGTTTTAGGATCTGTTTTATAAGTAGGGAATATAGCATCTAACATGCTAATTAAAGCCATATCATAGATTATACCTTTATCTAACATATCAGCCGCATCTTCACCTACTAATTCTGATACTAAATATAATATAATTCCAGCAGGTATACCATACATACCTAATCCTGATACACCAAAAGAGGCAGTATTAAAGGCTAGTAGATGTAAGTTTTGTTTTCTAGTTAATGGAGTAGCATCAGGTATTAATAATTGTTCTGCTAACCTTACCATAAATGTTTGAAGTTGTGATATATACTTCATAACACCTACACGTTGGAATGTATTAGATGCCATTCTATCCATAGATTGTGTCATCTGTCTTGTATATTGAGCTATAGTATCCATAGCTTTTTCATTTTTATGCCAAGACTTACCTGGGTTTTCAGCTTCCCATATTTCTATAGCTGCTTCAGCTGCAATAACTCTATGAATATGCTCACCAGTTTGTACAGAAGCTTTAGAGAAAAAGTCAGAAACTCCTGTTAATCCTCTAGATAAAGCCCCTGCATCTAAAGTTGCTGTTTTATTATTAAATAACCCTTTAGCTAAAGTATGTTCTGCTAAGTTAAATACACCTCTGTTATATAAAGATTCATATAGATAAGCAGACTGTTCAAAAGTACGTTTAAATCCTTTAGTATTTTTAAATACAGGATCTTTAGACCAATTAGATACCATAGCTTCGTATGCTTTTTGTCTATAAGGATCTCTATATTTAGCAGTATCTATTCCTACTACTTTAGTAGCTTTATTAATTAAACTAGAATCTATAGTAGCATAAGCTAAAGTAGACATAGCGTTATATAATCTTAAACTAATTGTACTAGGTTTAAAACCACCTGCTACAGTTAAATAACCAAGCCCCATAATAGGCTGTTGTATCCAATGTTTCCAAAAAGCTGAGTATATAACAAGAGAAGTAGTAACAAAGTTTCTTGCAGTATCTCCTATCATACCTGGACGTTTTTGTAAAGCATTACCTGCTTTTTCAAGAGGAGTTACTTTAGTAGATTGTCCTATATTTTCTAGTAATTGTGCTACATTAACCATAATCTTAGCCATAGCTTCGTCTGGGAAACCATTTACTAATTGTGTTAATGCTTCCCACTCTCTAATTGCTTGAATAGCAGCTAGTCTATTCTCTTTTGAATTAGTAGTAGGATTAATTTGTTCTTTAGTTAAAGGGAATGCATCATGTTCAGCAATTTCTAAATCAATTGGATCTCTTTCTGCAAATCTAGAAGCAGCTTTTTGACTTCTAGTTAATAACTCAGGGTTATTTTCTATAGATACACGAGGATCATTCTTCCATTTCTGTACCCAACCTACTTTTTGTTGTTCAAGTACTTGTTGATAGAAACTTCTAGTACCTACAAGTCTAGATGTTTCAATCATAGACTCTAATGGATCTTTATACAAGGCTGTCCATAGGTGATCACCACGTCTTGATGAAGTTTTTAATGCAGCCTCTTGTAATTTAGTAAACTCATTAAGATCTGAGAAAGAAAACTCATCTGCTTTTTCTACTTTATAGATAAATGCATCTTTTTCTACCATAGTTTCCATATTGAAAACTTCTTTATCTTTATAAAGTTCTGCAGATCTCATATCATTAAATGCACCTACAGTTTCTCTAAAGTTTTTATGTTCTTTTACAATTACATCGTCAGCTTCTCTAGATAAATCTCTAACAACTCCATTTAATTTAGAGTATTTAGGATATCTTCTAAGAAACACAGTACCATCTACTATATTAGGCATATAGTGAGGTCTAAATGGTATAATATATGAAGGTACATTACCTAGTTTAGTATCTAAACCTATAGCTATGTAATCATATTTAGCTGTAACAGGTACTTCTTTTGTTTTTTGTAGTATTGGATCAAGAACTTCAATAAATTTATTATCACTATACTGTGTAGCTAGACGTAAAATCTGTTTATAAGGTACTCCTGCAGGATCTACAATATAATGTTTACCATTATCAAATCTATAAAGAAAAGGACTAAAATCTACAGGAGTTTTAGTAGCTAAATCTAGTATTTGAGTAAAGCTAGTAGGATCTATACGTAAAGATTCTTCAGGAGATTTAACCATATAGTTAATAGGAGTACCTGTAGTAGGATCAGGGATAGTAACATGGTTATTATATCCTGCTTTTAACATCCTATTAATTTCGTATACGTTATTATTTTGCCATTTAAAATAGTTAATATCTTCTAGTAAATTATTAGCATAGAATAAATCATTTAGTAATGCAGGTCGTGGAGTATAACCTAATATTTTAACAAGATCATTTTTAGTTAATTTACTATACATAGTAAAGTTAGGTTTAATTACATTATAATGATAGTATCTAGCTTTTCTTTCTAAGATATGGCGAAGATCTCTATTAAAATCTCCTCTAAGTCTAGTAGAAAGTTCAGTTAATTCTTTAAGTTCTCTATCTAAAATGTTTAAACCTTTTAAACCTGCTATATCTTTAGTAGTTTGAAACTCTTTTGATAGTGCTCCATAATTAAAAAACATATTATACAAATCTTTAGAGCTTGTATATAAAGGTTTAGTTAAAGAAGCTAAACCTTTCCATTCTAAATAACTAGTATTACCAAAACCAGTAGATCTATCTCTAATAGCTTCAGTAAAATCACCTTTACGTTGCCATTTAATATTATAAAGTCCTGTAGCTTCTGGATTTATTTCTATATCTTTAGCAAAAGCATCAATAGATCTAGATAAATCTGATATAATATTACCTTCAAGATCATAAGACTCAATAGTAAGGTCATCTAAAGTAGGTAATTCTCTACCTTCTTTAGCTTTAGCTAATGTATTTTCTATAATTCTAGCATAAATAAGAGCTTCTCTTGGATTTGTATAGAACTCCCCATTAGCTTTTCTAAAAGAAGTAGATGTATAAAGATTAACACCATCTCCTCTAACAACTAAATCAGAGTTAATCATTCTAATAGAAGGATCATGTAGAATTCCTCCTATATCTTGAATAGTATAAGTACTATACTGAAGTCTTTCTGGTACATCTAAAAAAACACTATCAATATTATTCTGTTGTCTATAAAAATTTAAACGATCATTAGTTAATTTTAAATTAATAGCGTCTGTAGCATCATATAAACTAGTTCTAGCTTGCTCTACGTCAAAAATTCTAGGACCATAATAGTTCATTAAGAACTGTTCAGGAGTTACTTTAAGAGCTTCCCAAACTTTACCTGATACATCTTCTATAAGTATGTTAGCTAGGTCATGTGTAAATTTAGGATTAGTTTCTGCAGCTTCTACAAATGGAGAATTCTTTTTAGGTTTATAAGGATTATATCTATTAGCAGTAGGTTTATAAGGTACCTCTAGATCTGCTTCTTCTCTAACAGTCTTAGCTCTTTGAAAACGTTGTTCTTCTGCTGTTGCTTTTGCTGATTTAACTTCAGCTTCTTTTATAGTTTCTTTAATAGTTCCAGTAATTTTTTCACCTGCATACTGATATCCTTTTTTAACTGCTTGTTTATAATAAGGAAACATAAATGCAATAAGTTCTGCAATAGTTTGACCTTTTGTAGGATCATCTGGAGTAGTAGCTTTACCTATTCCATGAAATATACTTTGCATTACTTTACCAAAAGTACCTACAATACCTTTTTCTGCATCTTCTGGTTGATAGTCTGGAAAATATTCAGTAGCTATTTCATTTAAATACTGAGCATACTCTTCACTTTTTAAAAGTGTACCAACTTTTTGTCTAGCAGTTTCCCAATCTACAGTAGGATAAGCACGTTTAAGAAAATCTATATCAGCTTTATTACCTAGAGCAGAAGCTCCTTGATAAGCAGCAGTTCCTGCAACTTCTAAAAATAATGGAACAAGATTAAATATAAGTTGCCAGGCATTTGCAGCCTCTATTTGAGTCATTGTACCTATATTCTGTAAATTTTTTACAAAATAATTAATTTGTTTAGCAGAAGTAGGAGATATTTCAGGTAGTTTATTAGAAACTTTTTCAGTTTTAATAGCATCTACTGCAGATTCTAATACTTGTTCTGCTTTTAATTTATTTATTTTAAGATCTAGTACTTGAATATCATCATCAGTAATATTAGGAAGTTCTGCTAATCTAGAGTTAGTTAAAAAATTTAAATACTCATCTTTTAAATTAAAAGAATCTGTACCTAAAGTATAACTTTCTAGTATTTGTTTTTTAGATTCTAAATCTATAGATTGGTCTGCAATAATTTCTTCAATTAATAACGCAGTTCTGCTATCTTTTTGTTTTCTATAGAAGTCTCTAACGTTAGTTACTATGTTAGAGTAACCATCATTAGACTTTCTTTCCATTTCAATAGCTTCATATACACCTACAGGATCTTCTGTTTGAGATAATAGAGATGCATAAAAAGCATCATTATCTGTATCAGGTACTAAAGGAGCCCTAGGTTTATAAGGATTTAATATAGTACCTTCAGGTATATATGAGTCATTAATTTTAAAATTATTATCTAACATATTTAAACAGTTCTAAAGATTGATTTAGTAAAGTCAAATATTTTAGGAGCGTTGTCATACATTTTAACACCTAATCCTCCTATTTGTTCCCATTGTCCCATTTGACTTTTAAAATAGTTAGCTTGAGATTCATAGTCAGCTTGTCTTTGACTTGCTCTAGATATAGCAGTCGATGCTCCAGAAGCCATATTAAGAGCAGTTAAGTTAGCAGTAGCTTGTGATTGTATAGCACCAGTACCTCCTACATAACCTGAAGTTCCTCTTAAACCAAGTCCAGAACTTGCTGTTTGAGCTGTCATACCACCTTCTTGTATTCGTCTTTGTCTTTCAATATCTAAAGCTTGTCTACGTTCTTGAACCATACGAACTCGTTCTTGCATTTGATTAATTCTTGCTGCTTCTTCTGCTGCTTGTTTAGTAGCATTTGCTTGTGCTGATGCAAACTTACGTTGCCCTAAATAACTCAAGCCTTGAAGTCCTATACCTGCTTTTTGAAGAGCAGTAGCTCCAAATAATCCTGCACCTACTCCTGGAGCTGCTCCTGCTCCATAAAATGCAGTTGCTCCTGCAGTACCTAAATGACTTACGCCTGCACCAAATGCAGTACCTCCAGATAAATATCCTGCTAAAGCTTGTCCTCCATAAAAAGCAGCAGCTGCTACTGCAGCAACACTTACTATCTTTTTAACAGCACTTCCCATTTAAAAATCTCCTTTAGTTAATACTTGTTTCATTCCATCTGTTGTTGTTACTTCTAACCCTGTTGGCATTACACCAAACATCATATTAAATTTAATTGCTTTAGGTGTTTCACACAATCCATAGATAGTATGAATACCTAAATGTTTTAGTGATGGTATGATAGATTCATGCCATACCTTTAAATATCTTTTGTAGGTTTCAATACTCCAGTCTTTACAATCCATATGCATAACATATCCTTGTAAATCCTCATCATAATGTATACCTACAAAGCCATTGTCTGGCTCTTCATATAACTTAATCATTAAACTGCATCTGACATTGTTACAGGCATTGCCCAACCCTGTAATCTTAAGTCTTTTCCTTCTTCTGACTTAATATATAAACTTAAAGTTTTACCAGAACCTCTTAATTTATTCTTTGTTACAACTACTTTATCTCCATAATCAAAAGGATCACTTGCATTTGCAGGAATATAATTACGTAAAAGTCTATATGCTTGGAATTCAGTACCCCATTGACCACTATTAGCACTATCTGTCCAATTCCATTGAGCTTGTACTTTACAAGAAGATTGATTATTTAATACTAAACTATCTCCATCTAAACTAAATCCATCTTCAGTACGTTCAAAGTAAAATTGAATATAAGGAACTTGTTTACGTTTTTGTAAATCACCAAAGAATTCATAACCAGTTACTAAATAACTTGAGTAGTTAACTCCTATTCCATCTTCTGATTTCCAATCTTTAAATGAAGTATCAGTAGCTTTACTAATTGTCCAATTAGTTCCTTCTAAAGTTAAGTAAGCAAACTGAGAATTTCTATCAGCTTCAATATTTACATTTACAATAACCTCATCTTCAGAAGTAACTATAACTTTTTCAGAACCTACAAGAATATTAGTTGACTGAGCACTACTTATAAAATTAGGTATATCAATATAATCTGAAATATATGGAGAATTAGATTCTAGTTCTCCTATAGTAAATAAAGAAAAAGCTTGTAAAGTAAGATCATAAACAAGTTCTTTATTATATTTATTTACATAATTAGTTTCTGAATAATTAGCTGAATCATTATATAAAAATCTTACTCTGTTTTCTTTCTCATCATAAAAGCCTCTAGCATGTTTCTTACCTAAGAAAGGAATATCTAAGTATAATTTTTGTATAGTTTTAAGGGATATATTTTCAGGAGCATAACGACCAGAAGCACTCTCAGCACTTAGTGTATAGATACCTGCATTAGACCAGTATACAAAGTTACCTCCAACTTGTACAATAGCATTTTGATCCATAACTCCGTTTGTAGAAATTTTAGATATATTAAATTGGTTAGCATAAAAACCACCAGTATCTCCATAAACTTCCCATACACCATTTTGAGCAAAAATTATTAATGAGGATTGAGCTCCTACAATTTTAACAATACGACTAATCTCTGGAATCTGTATAGTACCACCATCAGATGCTACTAAGTCATTAATACCTGGATCTGTAGGATCAGCTTCTTGATAACACTTTTCAAAGTCTTCTTGAGACTTAACTACTTTAGTAAAAAAGATATAGTTATTATAATTAGGAGATCTAGAATCAGGATCTGTTATATCTGATTTAACACCTGCATAAAATAAACGTTGGGCATAGGCAGCTATTGTAGTGAATCTTCCATTCTCTCTATCAGTAGGTAAACTTTGAATCTTTTCATCATCTACTTCTTCTATCCTAGAAGTACCTCTATTAAAAGCATCAATAACAAATGATCCTTTAGCTACTTGATATTTAGAAGTAGAGTTTTTCTTAAGAATTGTAGGATCATACTTTTCATAATGAGTATTAGTAGGATTACTATTTTTACCTAAAGTCCATACATCAGCATTAGATGGAAATACGTTAAGAGATTCTCCTGTCTTATCAATAGCATCTCCACCATTTTTTACTTCAATAGTTTTAGACCATCCTTGATTACGTAAATTATATCTATGCTCTTCTGAAGTATCTTCTGCAGGAACTGCTCTAACATACAATAATACATACTTACCATTTGTTACTTCTCCTTCTGTATGCGTAGGAGGATCATCTCCCATTTTAGGACTAGAGCTACTTCCTGTAGATCCATATATGCCTGAGTATGGAGAACCTACTGTACTACTACGAACTACTTTATTACCACCTGTAGTATCAGTAATTTTATAAACATTATTACCATAGTAAACTTCATCACCTTTTTTAAATTTACCAGTATTTGCTACCCATAATTTTAAACTAGAAGATGAAGGTCTTTCATCAGGTTTTAAACCATCATTAACTCCATAAAGATCTCTAATTTTAATAGCTATATTAGAAGTAGTTATTAAATTATTATCTGTATTATAAGTGAACATTAAAGGCTGTTCAAGATCTTGAGAAACTATAACTAATTGATTATTAAGATTAGCAAATTGAACATCACTTGTAGTTAAAGCAGGGATTTCAATATAGTCCCCATCATTAAGAAGATTACCACTAGGATTATTTGTTAATAAATCAATAAACCAAAATTTATTATAAATTCTAATAACACCAATGCTTAAACTACTATCACCAGAAGGAGAGTTCCATCTAAAAAAAGCTGTACGACTTTGAGCAATCTGTTCTTGAGTTAAACCTGTAGCTATTTTACTGTAAAGATTTTCATAATCAATACCTAAACGTCTTTCTAACGAACCATCTCGCTTAAGTACAAAATTTTCCCCATCAACTAGGGCTCCTTCAGGAAAAGTTAGTTCACTAGCCTCAGTGACTAAACCTTTAACAAAGGAGTTAAAAGTCTTTTCAGCTCTCTTAGCCATTTATTCCTCTTCGTTAGAGACAGTTTCTGTAGATTTTTTCTTAGGAGTTTCTTTTTCAGTGTTAATGTAATTAAATACTGCAGTATCTACCAAAGAGATAGATGTATAGGCACCTGCTAATTCAGCAGGAACTTCTCCACCACCATCAAATTTTAATTTATAATGTGATGTGCCTGGTTCTATAAAAGCTTGGAGTTCTTTAACTCCTTTAGTTTTATAGGATCTTACTACTTTTGCATTCATTTTAGTATCCTTGTTTTTTAGGTTTACCCATTTTTTTCATAGGTTTTTTGTTAGGTGTATCTTTCTTCATTGGTTTCTTTTTCATGTCTTTCATTTTTTTCTTACCTCCATATTGTTGTTCATTAATAAAAGCTCTAGCTGTAGAAGTTAACATTAATAGTTAGGTCCTTTCTTAACTCTAGTCATACGACCATAGTTAGGATATTCAATACCATCTTTAAGTCTCCAAGCATCTTGACTCATTCTACGTTTTTGTGAATTAGATATTTGTTCTGCTTTAGCATTAGGCATTTGTTTAAGTGTAACAAAAGAAGTTGATTTAGCTTCAGCAAGAAGATAACTAAACATTTGTACTGGTAAGTCAGGAGTAAACGAATCACTTAAAGTAAATGTTACTGAACGTTTACCATGACATTGAGTCTTACTATTTCTTAAAGTACTTTCTACTTCAGAATCATAAGAATCAAATACTAAATATTCATCATCAAAAGATGTAAAGTATTCAGGAGCTTTATCTTTTTTAATATTAAGAGATATATCTGTAGTATCAGTAACTACTGTTATATTAGAAGCTGAACTATCTCTTTTATCTAGAATTTCCATAAAGTCTTCTGGATTAAGATATTTAATTTTATGATACCTATCTTTAGTATCAGTTGCAGATTTACAATTATATTTAATATATTTAAGATCTATAATTGTTTCTGGAAGTTTCATGTGAGTTGGTCTATCTGATGTTCCACTATTAGATAGTTGAAATAACTCATATAAAAAATCATAGTCTCTACCATCTATAATATTATAGTAGGTAGTTTTAATTATTTGTGCTACTTGTAATGCTTCTACACTGTCGTTAATAGAGTTGACTTCATCTGAATCCATATCAGATAGAATGTCTTGTGTCATTTCAAGTAGTGTCATTTTAGCCATAGTTTAATCCTAGTCTAAATAAAGAACAGTTAAGCCTGCTTCTATAGGAGTAAAGTTAGTACCTGAAGATGTACCATCTCCACCTGCATAAATAGATAATGTTTGATTAGCAGTAGCATTTACTAGTCCTGTTGAAGATATAACAATCTTATCAGCACCATTAGTAGGTTTAGATACAGCTACTTCTCTAGAAGAAACCGATCCATCTAAAGCATATTTAAAATGATAAGAAGATCCTGAAGCAATTGATGCTGTTTCCAAAGTTATCCAAAATGATATATAGTAATGTCCTGCATATAGTAAATCTATTTCACCATTAGCAGCATCTACAGTAAGATGATCTTCATTACCTGAAGCTGTCCATTCACCTGATGGATTTAATTTAGTAAAAGCAGAAGCTGCTGCCAATGTATGAGCAGTTGTACCTCCACTAATATAAATTTCAGCGTGAGCTTTTCCTGGTGCATATTTCCAGTCACCTGATGAAGCTCCGTCTGATACATAAACTTTACCTGCAGTAGCTGCAGCTATACCTTTAGGTTCATGTATGTCTGGATCTGTAATTGCGTTGTGTTGTACTGTCATTTGTTTATCCTAAATAAAATAGGAGGGGACCTAAGTCCCCTTTACCTATTAGTCTTTGTCGTATACGTATTCAACTACGATACGAGCTTTACCTGCTGTAAGGTCAGCAACAGTAGGAGCTACTACTAGCTCACCTGCATTAGCACCAACTGATTTACCAATTAATGCACCTGCACCTGTAACAACATTACCTTCAGTACCAATAGCAGTTTGTGTTGCTTCAGCAGCAGCCACTAAACCATCATTGTCAATTTCTGTACCATTAGCTTGTTGTAAACCTACAGTAAGATCTGTTGTACCTGATGTAGATGTCCATGCTTGATCAACATATAATTTTGCTGATACAATAGAAGCACCTGCAGGAATAACAAAGCCTAAGCCGTCAGTCGCTGCATCAGGAAGATCATCATAAGAAAAGTCCCATTGAGCTCTTTTAACGATACCAGTGCCTTTAGAAGCAGCACCATATTTACCATTAGTTTCTCTAGGACCATAATGGTTTAGTACTCCTAAACCTGTATTACTTTCGTAACCCATAATAGTCTCCTTAGTAGTTAGTTGGATGAGTTAAAATTACACCCAATGTGTCTACACGTTGAGCACCTAAACCGAAACGTGAAGTT
>Ga0208644_1002086_pt1 | contig 16131 bp, 22 predicted proteins | sample VirMetDEL_Nov_18_FD_184517 | JGI IMG/M metagenome (GOLD analysis project Ga0208644, IMG submission 184517) | Aqueous microbial communities from the Delaware River and Bay under freshwater to marine salinity gradient to study organic matter... | ecosystem: Environmental > Aquatic > Marine >... | reverse complement strand
CATATACTCATATATTATTTAGAAAAAGATTAAACAAAAAAAAGCCCACCTAGGTGGGCTAATAGGGCCGACTTGGATTGGGTTATCTTTTGTCTAGCCTCCACCACCTTGTTTTACTAAACAAGGAAACTAAAAATCGTGTTTAACTGTGGTAACCAACACACCAAAATCATCCCCATTACCGTTTGGTGTCACAGAAATATCCACATCGTTAGTGATTAAATATTTGAAGAATTCTTTAGCATCTTCTTTTAAGTCTTGATAACCAAAACCTACCGATGTAGATAAAGTATCTTTAAAATGTTTTCTTTTAAATTGGATTACCTTAACCGTTTCACACATTTGAGCTTTATCCATTCTTTTCTCAAACTTATCAATTTTCTTTTGTACGTTCATTGTTTTGTGATTTAAATTCTTAACTAGAACAAATATATAAAAAATATTTTATTCTATCAAACCATTCTTTAAAATTAAAAAAGGGTCGTGAAACAACAACCCTTTTCATTTAGTGGACCAAGAGAGATTCGAACTCTCGTGTTGTCCAATTGTCAATAAGTCTTCTACATGTTTAGGATAAGATTTTCTAACCTTCCAAAATACAGAGTTCCCTTATTACTGTTCGGTTTACTCAGAACTAATCTTCAGTTACCTCTTTTTAGGTAGAGATTACACCTTGGTTCCGATTCTGTATGACCTTACTGTTTTATCCTTATCGGTGTCAGGTAGTAAGGGGATTCATCCTAAGTCTGATTAGGCGAATACTGCAACACCATCAGTAGCGTAGTTACCAACAGTTGCATCTGCTAAAATGTCTCCATTTAAATTGTCAATACGTGTATTTACGTGATAGTATTATTTCACGACATGCTTACACATTACATCTCATTGTCAGTCAATTCCATTTTGGCCCATAAGTCAAAGAACACTTTTAGTCGGTTACGTTACTAGTGTAAGAGGCTTTACCGACCCTTTGTGTTATACAAATATAGTAATAAATATCTGTTTAGACAAGAGCTTTATTAAAAAGCTGAATAAGAAAGTTCTGTAGCTCTTTTTTCTAAATCAACCATCTCAGCTTTTAAAGCATCAATCTTTTGTTGTTGGTCTGGTTTTGGTCTAATATCCGTCTCTAATTCTCTAACCTGAGCAGCCTTTCTACTGTGTTCAGCTAATAATCGGTCATACAATTTAGCCTTTTCGTCGTTTGTCATTTTGTTTTAATTTAGTACTTGTTATAATTCAATATTAGAATATCTTTCAATAGTAGATAACTTGTCTTCAGCGTCTACTAAAGCCATTAAAGCTTCTTCAGCGTTCTTATAAAAATCTTCCGTTGAGTGGTCACCGATACCAACGGGTTTTTCAGTAAGTAATTTTAAAGTTAATAAAGCTTTTGACTTTTCAGCTTCAGCCTGAGTTTTTAACATGTTAAACACTTGTTCTTTCATAATCTAAGTTTTTTGTTTAATAATAACGTACCTATATTTATATGTAAAGTTATATATGGTTAGAAAAAAGAAACTTAAACGAACTCAAAGAGAGGAAAATGTATTGAAGGAATGTAGGAGTCTTCTTAGAAAATACCCAAAACTTAAACGTAAGAAATTACATAAGATGAAGAACCTAGATAAAAGGTTATACTATATTAAAGTTTGGGTAGTAACTGAATCACAACCATTACACACATTAAAGAATTCAGATAAAAGATGTTGGAAGGGTTCTGGGTGTCATCACTTGGACCACATTGTTCCGATAGCTAAAGGTTTTATAGATAATATACCACCTGAGAAGATTGGTAATATAACGAATTTAAGATTTATACCTTGGGAGGATAATATAAGTAAGGGACATAAAATGACTGAGGAAAGTCATAAAGCCTTGAGAAGGATTAAAAGAATTAAATAAAGTATATAACTAATGTATTTGTTGACGCATTATATAATGAAATGTAGTTTTTCATATTATGTTTCCCACTAAGTTCCATTATATGATTTTGTCTAACATTTAACTCCTTACTAGACTTACCTTCAATCCGTTTAACCTCCTTACCAAGTTTATTAGCAATGGCATCTAACCTAGATATTGGTTTTGAACCTACCTCATACTCATACCCTTGTTTTATTAATTTTTTTACTTCTTTTTCGTGGGATTGAATTTCACCTACAGATTGTTCAATACTGGCTATTTGTTTAATTTGTGATTGTTGTGCTTGTGAGAAATTACTAGACCCTAATAGGGATGTTATAATAGTGGCCGTTAATAATCCCCTTTTAGCGTATTTTTTAACCTTATCTAATATTTTATCGAATACCGAATCACTAACACCATCTGATTCTGTTAGTGGTAATCCTTTTAAAATATCTCTCACAATAGAGTCTTCAACCCAATTAAATGAATCCACATCTTCTTTTATCGGTTTTTTATAAAACCGATATTGAGCATTCATAACATTATCTGTACTAAATAAAGTTCTACTACCATGTGAATGGTTAGGGTTGTAATAATCCCAATCAACGCTAATGTAAGTATTATCACCTTCATAGTTATGACCTTTATGGACAACTTTACCTTCCATACCATTGAACATGTTATCTGGGTCATCTATAACAATAACCTTAATACTATCACCTGTATTGATAGAGTTAACATCTACATACTCAGGTATTTGTTCTACCCAATCAAACGAGTCTATTTCCTCTTTTATAATCTTACGAATGTCCATGTCAATAAATATCAGTCAACTCCGTAATGGTCTACTGAAGCCAAACTTCTTTTATCCATAACCTCTTTTACTTGTCTATATGATATAGGTGTATAATCAATTACGTTACAACCCACGTCCATCACTTTTCTTTTGTAATAGTCAGGGTTTCCCTTCATTAGACTTCCGTGGCAGTGGCCATGAATCATCCAGCTGCCGTAATGTGCTCTGTTCCAACTTAAAATTGGGTAGTGTGACATTATGATGTGTTGATGGCCTCCAGCTTTTTTATCTGTTATAGTATCATCTTTTACCATGATTTCAGTACCATACTCATGTATGTGTTCAAACCTACCCAAGTGGGATATGTCCTTGTACCTATCGTGGTTTCCCATGATATAATGAATCTTACCTTTAAGTTGGTACATAATCCATTTTGTTGTTTCATTGACTCTCATAGCCAAATCTCCTAAGTAGTAGACTTCATCTTCATCACCTACCACTTCATTCCATCTCCTTATAATATCTACATGCATCTCATCCACATCTCTGTACGGTCTTTTATCGTACTTAAGAATATTGTGATGTCCTAGATGTAGGTCACTAATAAAGAATGGTTCATTTTCAATTCTTTTTGTTTTCATAATTTAAATGTAATTAAAAATTTTAATAAAAAAAAAGGTCGTGAAACTAAACTACCGATTGGGTAGTGTAATTTCACGACCATAATGTTCCTTGTGGGTGTCTTAACAACTTTGTTTAGTACTTAGAGTAACAAAGGAAGAAATTACTATTAAGACATCCCAAATCTAACGATTCATAATTTAAATATCAATAGATTTTTAAAAAGACAATAAATCTTATCCCTCGTAAGTGTTTTTATGTTTAGACTTACGAGTATACTTCTTCTTGTTACGATACACATTAGGTCTCGTAGCCATTAAAATCTCTTGTTGAGTTACCACTATTTTCTGTAAAGTTTTCATCATCTGTTATTTAAACCTAGTTCTTCGTTTAATTCATGGTTAAGTTCACACATCTCTTCAATCTCTGAAGGTATTTCCTCTCCCAAATTTAAGTAATATCTTTTTAATTGGCCAGGTCTTGCGTGTAAAACTGTAATAAATTTTTTGGTTCTATAATTAAATACCAAGATAAAACCAGTACTAGTTATAACATGTACTTCATCACCGTTTGGGTGGTCTTTATCGACTATAAAGGTATCATAAACCTCACCGATGTCCTTAACCTTAAAATACACATCCAGCCTTTTTTTCCTTTCACTAACATGTTTGGTTAAATTACTCAAATCTAATTCTTTATTCTTTAATCTACCTTTTACTACCATAACTCCTATTATTCGTAATATATAAAATCAATTGTATTATCACCCGGTGTATTATCTAAACCTGACTCGTCTAGTACATCGTAAGCGTAATAACTATCATCACTAACTTTAATCTTTTTATAAGACATTTCTACACCATCAACAAAAACTCTTATTTCGTAGTGATAAGATAATTGTCCGTCAAACTTGAATATAACCTCATCACCATTTTTTACTCGGTACTCATACCTCCAATACTCATTAAGTGTTTGTTGATAATTTATGGTTGGTTTGTAGTTACCATTATCATCAGGTTCATGTGAGTAATAACCACCCGCTGATGAAGGTATAGCCATAACATCAACAAAATTAGATTGGTACCAACTAGGTGACTCTAAAAAATGTATTTCATATTCAATCACATGTAACTTACCAACATCTTCTTTTTTACAAGATACTAAAAAAGTTAGTGATAATAATAGTATGTATAATATATTTTTCATAATGTGTATTTTTTGTGGGTTATTATACGAATATAGTGATTTAATTTAGTTTGGCAAAGAAAACCCAAAGATATTTTATCCTTGGGTAGTTTTTAACGTTCAAATAAATCTTCAAAAAAATCCACGACTTCTTCCCAAAAGTCTAATATTATTTCTTTAATCTTCCCCATACTTTTCATTCATTTCTTTTTCAAAGTCGTCACCATACTCTTCTTTATGTTCATATAACTCATTTATACCCAACATGTGGAATAAAGTATTTTCATGAAGTGTAGTGTCATTTCTATGAAAGTGTCCGTAAAACCAATCATCAATCTTGTTATTCTTTTTTAAGATGTTATACATTTCATCTACTAAAAGTCTTTCTTGGATTAAATCGTCTTCAAGAGAATCATCTTCATACAAGAATTGTTTAACAATGTAAGGCCAATTACCTTTTGTATCGAATGGTTTGGCAAAGTTTGGTGCTGTGTGTGTCACCACTATATCAATACCACTTAAACCCTCTAATTTCTCACGGTCAAGATAAAACTTCTCGTTTGGCCAATAATATTGTTTATCACGTCCATACCTAATTTCTTGTAAATTCATTCTACGTCTTGGTACTCGGTCAATACTTACCGCACCACCTACACATAGGATTTTCTTACCTTCAACTTCAATAACACTATAATCGGGTAAAAATTTAATATTACTTCTGTCATAATCGTGTATATCTTTTTCATTGAAAAAGTGTGGGTCATCGTGATTACCACGAATAACATATAAGATATTATTATCAGCTTTTAGTTTGTTATTCCAAACACCGATTTGTTCAATCTCTCTTTCTCTATTTATGAAACCAATACCAAAATCACCAACGTGTATAAATGTTGTGTTAGTAATTTTCTTACCTTTTATTTCTTTTTGTATGTAATTGTGATTGCCGTGTGTATCACCTATGAATATCATTTATCTTTAAATTTATAAGTTAAAAAACTAAAACCTTCGTGGTCTTCTCTTTCTGTTTCCACCCAAAATTCATTAAGTTTTGGGAATGTTGTATCACCTTCGTGAACAGTATTTATTTTAGTTAAATAAATCTTGTCAGCAAATATAAGACTTTCTTTGTAAATTTCACCACCCCCTATAATAAAAATTTCTTTATTATGTCCAGCTTTTTTAATCGCTTTAGGGATATTATCCACAACTAAACAACCATCTATTTCTAAATCTTTATTTCTACTAACAACTATATTAAGTCTGTTTGGTAGTGGTTTACCTATGGACTCATAGGTTTTTCTACCCATAATAACAACATTGTTAGTTGTTAGTTCTTTAAATCTTTTTAAATCTTGTGGGATGTACCAAGGTAATTTATTATCAACTCCTATTACACCATTTTTTGAAACTGCAGCAATTAACGATACCATAATCTTTTTCTTCTAAATATACAGAAAAGTTGTTAAATAAAAAAGGGTCCTAAAGGACCCTTGTGAAACTTTTTTAGTTTCAGATGAGGAAGGGACTTGAACCCTTCGATGAATCTTTTCGTGTCACGGTTTCTCACCCGCCGACCTTATTAAGTGAAACCAGCCCGTAATTCTACGGGTCGTGTATACTCTCCACCACTCATCTCTTCTTAATACTATTGAGAAATTTCGGAACTTACAAGCTTTTTGTAAAACTTTTTTCTAATATCTAATAAAATATTGTGTGATAAATTACTAGGTACGTTTGATGGTAGCTTGGATTCAACAAAAAGTTTATCCATAAGTTCCATCTTTCTTTCAGCTTCATCCACTAATTCATCATAATCCATCTCACCTCTACGGATTGACAGTAATTCTTCTCTATTAGGTCTACGTACATTTATACCCTTACCGTTAAGAATCTCTAAAGACATATCTAATAAACGATGACAGTGCATTAAATTCTTACCATCATAACCTTTACCATGATTGGTATTATCGTTGTATCTATCTTCGTTTCTATTTTCAACCCAATCCCAATATTCTTTATAATCTTTACAGTGACTAGTATACCCGTCTTTATTATATGAGAACACACATGAAGACACCTCACCTTTTGGGATTGAAGATAATTTTAATTGGTTAGCGTCCTGTGAGGTAATGCCTTTATAACCCAACCTACCATGATTCACACTGTTAGTCTTAGCCAATTGACCCGCGTAGTCAACAAATAAAGCGTACATATCTCTAGCATTAGGGATATTAACAACACCACAAAACTCTTGTTCAACACCACGGTCCTTTAACCATTTAGTTAGTGGTTGTGAGTTATACCCTTCAATCACATAACAAAAATCAATTGGGTTTTTTCTTTTAACCTCAACAGGGTTTACAATCTTCTTATTAAGACCCCTAGCCTTTTTGATTTGTTGTACAGCATACCCACCGAATGAGTTTCTACACTGTTTAGTGATGAACTTACCCTTATGTTTTAAAATAATATCAAACAATGGGTTTTTATACTGAATACAATCCTCAGGAGCATTCAATAGTTCTAGAATGTTTGGGTTATTGGTGTTCAATAAGTCTAAGAACCTACCAACCTCGTAGTAGATGATATCATTCTTATTGTCATTCACCTGTTCAACATACCCTTTACCTAATACTTGGTCTTCAGGCATTATAAATACACCTCTAATATCCGTATCGGAAGTTGGTAAGTCGGTACCATAGGCCCTCGAACCACTAACAGTCTCAAATAAAATTAAACCCTTTTCTTTTAATTCTTTAATTGTCATATCCATATTTTTATAAAGGTGGCGAGCTTACCCGGATTTCTGTTTTATCTGTACATTTGTCTGTTGTCCTCTTACCCGACCATTATAGAGTAGCTCACCCTCTAGGTCTGTTTGAGTTTCATCCTCGGTAGTAAAAAACGATTAGTTATGGGTCTTTCGGGGTTACTCGTTTGTTGGTATTACTTTTAACCCTTGTTCACTTTAATTACCAACCTAAGAGCTTTAACTACTAATCTCCTACCTTAAGCTACGATGTTCCGAAGTTCCTCTCCTTAGAGCGTACAGTTCTCTTCCACCATTTTATATAATATTACAATAATACGGAATATTTATAAATAATGAAAAAGAATTTAAGAAAAATAATAAAAGAAGAGTTATTGAAAGAAGATATAATTAGTAGGTGTGTAGACGTTGTTATGAATAAACCACACACCAAAGTTTGTTCTGTTTTTAATGGTAAGTTGAGAGGTCTTTGTGAAAAGTTTAACAATTTAGGTTATCAGTTGTCGGACAATAGTGGTTTGGGTATGCAGTCTATGGTTGATGCGGAAACTGATAAACATAAAACTAATATACCTGAAGATTTAAAAAATCAATTTATTGAAGGTCTTAGATTATTATATAAAACAGGTAAGTACAGTAGAAATTATATTATACAAATAAAAAACATGATAGATGAAGCTAGGTTAGTTTATAAAGATGGTGAATGGCATCATGTAAATAAATTAAATACTAATTATAGTGATTTAGCTGAACTACTTACTTGTTATTTATACGATACAAAACGTGAAGAATTAAATACCATAATAGATTTATTTGACAAACAATCACCTAGACAAGTTGTTTCTTATATTAAACCGATGTTAGATGGTTTTGAAGATTATTTTTCATTAGATGAACTTATGACTTTTACTAGAAATACAATAAAAAACACTGAGGTAGGTGAGATGGCTGAAGATATGGTTGTTGATTTATTAAAATCCAACGGGTTAAGTATTGATTATGTTGGTGGTAATGGTGACTTCTTAGATATGAAATTCGGTGTGGATATAATATCTGATATGAAGTTGATTCAGGTTAAAGCATCAATTCCAAGTGTTAAAAGAATTAGAAAAGAAATTGATTGGGTGGCTGTAGCTAATCAATACCAAGGTGTAGGAATTTATAATAAACAAGGTTATGTTGTTGTCCATAACGGTAATAAACTTTGTGAAGGTAAATTATGTGATAAAAAAGTAACATGGTAAAAAATTTAAAACAAATAATTACAGAGGAAATCAATGATTTTGGTTGGACAAAGGATATAGAACCAAAAATACCATTTAGTAGTGTTAATATTGGTGGTTGGTATGATGTTGAATTAACTGATGAATTTTTTAATATGGTGGAAGGATGTGGTGATAGAATCGATGACTTTTATGATACAACCCATGTACGTGTTATTAATAAAGAAGTTGGGGTTGACTACGATTTCGTTTATTGTGAATCCTATAGTGACGAGAAAATAGGTACTGCTATATTATTAGAATTTTATGAAAGTGATGGTAATAAGTTCGAAAATAATTATTGGGTAACGGAAGATATGACTATATTATCACCAAGACAAAATATAAACGAATCAGAAGAATTTAACGATTTTGATTGGATAAAAGACGTTGATATCTCTGATTATCTTGAGAGGCCTTATTTTAAGAACATGAAAGAATATGGTTTAAGACCTGATGAATATCCATTAGTTTTATCCAAATTATATAATCAACCAGTAACCATTAAAGGTAGAAGTCTTTATAATACCAATGGTAATAAAATCTATAGTGAATATAGTACTGGTTATTGGGAAAAATATAAACATGATTCCAATGGTAATATAATCTATCAAGAAGATAGTACTGGTTATTGGCTTAAATCTGAATATGATACCAATGGTAATGTAATCTATTTTGAAGATAGTAATGGAAGAATAATAGATAATAGAAATTTAAATGAGTCCAATGATTTTGAATGGACAAAAGAAATTAAACCAGCAAAAGAACAATTCCCGTTAGAGAAAGGAACATTGTATTATTTCGAACCAAACATATCAATGGAAAAGATTAAAGAGGTGTTAATCCCAAAACTAAAAGCAACAAGGGGAATGAAATCCAGCGTTATAAAATCTTTAACAAAAATATCTGAAACTCCTAGATATCAAAGAGAAGGTGTGAAGTTTTTTTATACAGATGACCTTAGTAAAGAATTCAACGGATGGTGTAGTAGTAGTGAGATTGAGAATTACCATTGGTTGGCCAAGGTTAATGGGTACGAATATTTTGAGATAAGTCTATAATGACTAGTCCCCCCGGTGAATTTTGAAATCACGACCCCTCCGTTAAAAGCGGAGTGCTCTGCCTCTGAGCTACGAGGGAATAAAAAAAGGGTTAAGTACAATTGACCTAACCCCTAAAATTGGTTGTATAGTTACCTAACCATAAATCAGTCAATCTTTTTGTTTAATAAACAACATTTTTTTCAATTTGTTTTTACGTTTAATTTTTCTAATAGAACTAGCTCTTTTCCATTTTTTGTTAAAATGTTCAATAACCTCTTCCATAACCAAATCTTCATTTTTTAAAGTTGTGTTCATAATTTTATTTTTAACAATTTTTCTATAAATAAGAACAGATGTTAAACTTACTGTTGTTATTATCATATTTAATTTTTTTAGAGCTCAGGGTCGGAATCGAACCGACAACAACACGTTTTGCAGACGTGATACTTCACCATCAGTATCCTGAGCGTTCAAAGATAGAGATTATTTGTCAGAGTGTTGTTGCTTTATCCAAAAAAAGTTGATGTAACTCTTAACACCGCTTCTATCTATTTTGTGGACCCAAAGGGAATCAAACCCTTCTCAGATTGATTGCAAATCATTCTCGCCAGTCTTGGAACATGTGAGCCCATTTAACGACCTAACAACTTAATACTTTCTTTTTTAAGTATTACGGACACGCCGTTCGTCCGTACCATACTTGGAGCGAGATGTGGGATTCCAACCCACGACCCTCTGCTTGGAAGGCAGACGCTCTAAAGCAACTGAGCTAATCTCGCTTTTGGCGGTCCATGAGGGAATCGAACCCTCGGCATCTGATAGACAGTCAGACATGTTTGCCACTACACCAATGGACCTTATTGTCTAAGCGGAGGGACTCGAACCCCCGACCCCAGCGTCCCAAACGCCGTACTCTACCAACTGAGCTACACCTAGATAGTTGTGGGGCCTGATGGACTCGAACCACTCCTCCGAAGAGACCAGATTTACAGTCTGGCTGCCATATCCAAATGACTTTCAGTCCCCATAGTATTTTAAAGAACGTTATATAACAAAAAACCCCCGACTGTTCTGTCGAGGGTCTCTGTTAGTTTCGTTATATTCTTTCGAATCAACTCACAGACATACCTCGACCTAGGGTACAATCACACCCTTGTCCCGCTTTCGCGTCAGTCGGTTTATATGTGTTATAAGTTGTTTTCATTTTTTTTTAAATTTTTCTTTGTTTATAATTAAATACTCTACAAATATAGTAAAAGTTTTTCGTTTGTCAACTATTTTTAAAATTATTTTCTTTTTTTACTACATTTAGAACAACCCGATTTATTTTTCTTGTCTTTAGGTGTTTTTATCTTTTCAATAATTTCATCAACAAATATATACATACCTGAAATAAAAATCAACACAAAAGGTACATTTAACCAAACAGTACCTAAGGTGAAATCAGTAAAAAACTTATAAGCGTCAACTATATATGAAATAATAAAATAAAATAATGAAATAGTTGTGAATAAGGTTCTGATTATGTTTCTAGGATTTCTTCTTTCTTTAAGGTGTTTATTCGATAATTCTCTTTCTTCTTCTGTAACTTCTTTAATTTCCATATTTTTCTAATGATTTACTACTCTAGCGTGGTCTATACTAAAACTCACACCACATGTTATTTCGTCGGGTCGATTAAATGATACCATTTCTTGGTGGTACCTTATTTCACTAGGGAAACACCCAACTAAGTGCCACTGTTCCATAACACCGTTTCTATCCCTAAGACTTAATGTCATATTTTTTTTATAGTTAAAAGCGTAACCATCATTACCCATGGTATTTTGAAACCACTCGGTTAGTCTTCTGCCTTCAGACCAATTATCGAATTCAACATATAAATCATCCCAAGTTTCCCTACCAAAAGATAATCTATGACTATTATCAAAATCTGTATATCTGGTCATTTGTGGTCTGTTTGTTTTAACGTAATACGCTTCATGGCCACCAGTGAACGGAACTTCTAATATCCAGCAGACACCTAATGGTGGCATTTCCCTTAATAACTGGTCTAATGACCTACCTAGGTTTTGTTTTTTATAATTAAGCTCTAATTTTTTTATAGTATCTTTCTTAATAAAAGATATATCTTTTTTAGATGCTTTATTATTAAAATTTAACATAGGTATTTTCATAACTTAAAATTACAGTTTTAGAGGCTTTTAGTAAAGGGTTTTTATTATTTAATAATAACTTAACTTACTATTAACACACTAGTTTAAAAAGCTAAATAATTATATAAAAAATATAAAGAAAATGTTTAAAAATATTGTATTAGTTTTTTTAACCTTAATACCTTTTTTAGGGTTTAGTCAATCAACAAAAGTTGTTGATTCGTGTGGTGAACCTTTAGCTTTTGCTACTATTGAAATACCTAGTAAAGATACTTTAGTTTATACAGATATAGACGGATTTTTTAATTTGGAAGTTCCTGAAAATACTGAAATAATAGTTTCTTACATTAGTTACGAAGAAAAAAAGGTACTATATAAAAAAGAAGATTTGATTGTTTTAGAAGAATACGTTATTAATTTGTAATGGTCTTATCTATAATAATACCCAGTAAAAACGAAGAGAATTATATAAAGGGGGTTTTAAATTCAATTAAAAACTCTTATCTAGTAAGTGATGAATACGAAATTATTATCGCTGACGACTCAACCGATAACACTATAGACATAATAAAATCTTTTGATTTAGGTATAAAAATAGTTCCAGGTGGTCCAACACCTGTTGCTAGAAATAATGGTGCTAGTGTGGCTAAGGGTGATTATCTTTTATTTATTGATTCTGATGTTAGTTTTACAAACAAAAACTTAATAAACAACCTTATATACGAACTAAAAAACTATGATTTAGTTACTTGTAATTTAAAATGTAGTAATGATAAGTTGGTTGGTTTTATTTATCGTTTAAATAATTTTATACAAAAATTATCTAAGTTAGATAAAAAACCTTTTTCAACAGGGGCTTTCATGGGATTCAATAAAAAATTATTCTTTGAGTTAGGTGGGTTCAATCCAGAATATAAACATTGTGAGGATTATATGTTATCTAAAAAAGTTGACCCAAATAGGTTTAGTATATTGGATGGTTTTATTTACACTGATAATAGAAGGTTTATTAAAATGGGTTATTGGGGAATGGTTAAATACTTTTTTAAAAACACCTTAAATAGGAATAATGAAGATTACTTCAAAAAAGAAATAGGTTATTGGTAAATGTATAAAACACTTTTAATATCAGACGTTCATTTAGGAACCAAAGACTCTAAAACAGAGGAACTTTAGACATATTAACAAACACTAAATTTGATAAACTAATATTGGTTGGTGACATAGTTGATGGTTGGGCTTTATCCAGAGGTTCCAAATTAAATAAAGGTCATAGTAAGGTTATTAGGGAATTATTGAAGTTAGGTGAAAAAGGTGTTGATATTATTTGGATTAGAGGTAACCATGATGATTTTTTAAAAGACCTTATACCTTTTGAGTTAGGTGGTATTAGAATTGTTGAAGACTATGTTTTAGATTGTGGTGATAAAAAATACTTTATACTACATGGTGATATATTTGATATTTTTGTTACCAAAATGGGTTGGGTAGCTAAAATAGGTTCTGTTGGTTATGATTTAGCTTTATGGTTAAATAGATGGTATAACAGGTATCGTAAATGGCGAGGTAAACCTTATTTTTCCTTATCTAAAAAAATAAAAAACACAGTAAAACAAGCTACTAACTTTATAAATGGTTTTGAAGACCATATAAGTGAGGTTGCTAAAGTTAGAGGGTATGATGGTGTTATATGTGGACACATACATCAACCCGAAAACAAAATGATAGACGGAGTTCACTACCTTAATTGTGGTGATTGGGTTGAAAACATGAGTTATATAGTCCAAGAAGAAAACTATGAACTAAAACTAATGTATTATCAAACAATTTAACCATATCTTTTGATATTTATTGTTAAAGAATAGATATGAAAAGAAAAGTTGTTAGATTAAACGAAAAAGACATTGAATCTTTGGTAAAAAAAATTGTAACCGAATCAAGTGATTATGGGGTTCAAAATTACATGTTTTTTCAAAACCTAAAAGAAATCAGAGACAATATAGATACTTTATTATCTATGGACCAACAAGGGGTTGATAGAATTTTAAGTGATGGTCATGGTTGGGCTTTAGAACATATGGCTACAGCAAAAGATGATATTGAAGAGGTTACTTCATTTTTAACGCACAGAGATGGTGGTATCAATGAGGAAAAATCAAAAAAAGATGATAGATGTACAAGGATTGCTAAACGTAAATATGATACATGGCCATCTGCTTACGCTTCAGGAGCTGTTGTTAGATGTAGAAAAGGTGAAATTTGGAAAGATGAAAAATAGTATAAGAAAAATAATTAAAGAAGAAATCAGTTTGTTAAACGAAAAAACTGACTACTCTAAAGAAAAAGATAAAGGACTACATGGGTGGTTTGAACGCCAAGGTGGTAAAGGTAAATCGTCTGGGTGGGTAGATTGTAATACTTGTAGAAAAGATTCTAAAACAGGTAGAAAAAAGTGTAAACCTTGTGGTAGAGAAGAAGGTGAGAAACGAAGTAAATATCCAGCATGTAGACCAACACCAGGTGCTTGTGACACAAAAGGTAAGGGAAAAAAGTGGGGCAAGAAATCTAAAAAGAATGAAAGTTTTGTTGTTGAAAAATGGTCTGAAAAATATAAAAAATCTATAGACTGCAATAACCCAAAAGGATTCAGTCAAAAAGCACATTGTCAGGGTAGAAAAAAGAAGAATGAACAAATATCTGAAGGGTTACAATATCATTTGGACCGCAACATACCTTTAACCGAAAACATATATAGATATGGGTCAGAGGCATTCTTTAACCTTATCAATGAAACTAGGGAGTTATATTATAATGGTGACATTGAATTGAGTTTTGTTGACAGAGAACTAATTGAAACTAACATTGGTGAAAAGGCAATGTTTGAAGGAAAAGAAGTTTGGTTAGACATCCCAATGGAAGATACAGAGATTTTATCTGAGGAAGATAGATTTAAAGGTAAAAAATCGGGTTCACCACAAAGAGACGCTTCAGGTGGTAAAGCGTATAAAGTTTATGTTGCTGGTTGTGCTAAGAAAACAGATTCAAATCCAAGAGGGATTAAATTGGTTAGATTTGGTTCGGGTGGTTTAAAAGCTAAGTTAAGTAATAAAGAGGCTAAAAAATCTTTTAACGCTAGACATGGTTGTTCGGAAGGACGACATAACGATAAGTGTAAAGCTGGTTACTGGTCTTGTAGATTACCACGTTACGCTAAGAAACTAGGTTTATCTGGTGGTGGTACTTGGTGGTAAAATATAAAAGATGTGAAAAATTTAAACGAAGAAATAGGTAGAATTAAATCTTTAATGGGTATCTTAACAGAAGATACTGAAGATAAAATTGCGGTTTTACTTGATGGTACATCATCTTCGGGTAAATCATATACCGCACAAACATTAAAAGCTGTCCCTTTTTATGAAGCAACTGACCCAAATCAGTGGGTTGTTATAGATAGCGACCATTTTAGTGGTGTAAACAACGAGGGTGAAGAAAGAAGACTAAAATTAGATACTCCTGATATTAGGGATTGGGCAAAAGGAAAAGAATATGGTATCGTTTCTAGCATATATAGAAAGGATGGTAAAGATGTACCTAAAAACCCGTATGAAGATGAGTATATCGAAGGAACTGACCCAAGATTATGGTATATGGCACAAGAGTTCAAAACAGGTCCTTGGAAAAAAGTTATATTTGATGATATTGGTAATGATATTAGAAAATATGTACCAAACATAAAACATAAGATTTTAATTCATTCACCAATCTACATTATGTTAAGTAACGTTGGTGAACGAAATAAATCAGATGATAAAAACCATCATAGAGACCCGAGAACACCATTAAACCAATACTTAGAAAAATATGAATCGACAACATCCAAACCAGATGAGTCAATTGGTGACCCAACGACTGAAATAACAAAGGGTGGGTTAAAAACCCTGTTAATGGATAAAATGGTTGATACTTACCCTGATTATAACGAGGAATACATTGATAACTTTATCAATGATTTGGGTATTAAGGATGATAGCACAAAATATTGGATTAAAGTTAAAGATAATTATCTTTCCGATAATCAAGTATTGATAAATGTTGGGAGTAATCAACAAACTTACATAGATAAAATTAAAGAAAAAATATCTTAATGGATTTTCCTTTTAATGAACATATAGAAAATGGTTATTATATCAGGACATTCTCTGAGGGTGTTGGTGATGGTGAGTTAGTTTGGCATAGAGATAAAGAAGATAGAATAGTTAAGTCTGTTGGTAATACTGATTGGATGATTCAAATGGATAACGAATTACCAAAACCACTTACAGAAATAGTTTATATACCAAAAAATACTTATCATAGAGTTATAAAAGGTAGTGGTGATTTAAAAGTT
>Ga0208644_1002085_pt1 | contig 16135 bp, 25 predicted proteins | sample VirMetDEL_Nov_18_FD_184517 | JGI IMG/M metagenome (GOLD analysis project Ga0208644, IMG submission 184517) | Aqueous microbial communities from the Delaware River and Bay under freshwater to marine salinity gradient to study organic matter... | ecosystem: Environmental > Aquatic > Marine >... | reverse complement strand
GCACAAACATATAGCTATTTTCCCAATAGGGTACTAATTGCATTTTGCTAGCAGGTAGATATTAGACCCCCACCCCCTATTTTTGTAGAAAAAAGTTGGGTCCCATACCCCCCCCATATATATTTTCATATTTATACTTGACTTTTCATGTGAAGACCTGCAATATTGTAGAATCTGTAGATACATATACCTAGTACATACCAGACATCTAGTGCATACCTCTCGTATGTACCTACTATAGGAACTAGATAAGATTTTTAATTTGGTATATAGATTAGTAGGTATATACTAGATATATGAACTCACAAGTTTTATCAAAGATTCAGAATTTATCGCTTGAAGACAAACAGGAGTTGCTTAGTCTCTTAGAAGAATTAGATGAGGCGAAGGCTAGGGAGGCTTGTAGCCAAAATTATTTAAAGTTTGTTTATGAGATGTGGTCTGCTTTTATTCATGGTAAACACCATGAAGTAATGGCGGAAGCCTTTGAGAGAGTTGCTAATGGTGAACTCAAGCGTTTGATCATTAATATGCCTCCTCGTCACACGAAATCTGAATTTGCATCTTACCTATTACCTGCATGGTTTTTAGGAAGATACCCAGACAAGAAAATTATACAGACTGCTCATACTGCTGAGTTAGCTGTAGGGTTTGGGCGAAAGGTCAGAAACCTTGTCAACAGCAAAGATTTTAAAAGAATATTTCCAAACGTCAGTTTGCAGGCTGACTCTAAAGCAGCAGGGCGTTGGAACACTAATAAAGGTGGTGAATATTTCGCTATCGGTGTAGGTGGTGCTGTAACTGGTAAAGGTGCTGACCTGCTCATCATTGATGACCCTCACAGTGAACAGGAAGGGTCAAGCTCTGATACAAATGTTTTTAACCGAACCTACGAGTGGTACACGTCAGGTCCTCGTCAGCGTTTACAGCCTAATGGCTCTATTGTCATGGTAATGACAAGATGGCATCAGAAAGACCTTACAGGTCAAGTCGTGGATGCTAGTGTCAAAAGAGGCGGTGCAGACCAATGGGAGGTAATAGAACTCCCAGCCATACTACCCTCTGGCTCCCCTTTATGGTCTGAGTTCTGGAAGTTAGAAGAGTTAGAAGCTCTTAAAGCAGAACTGCCTACCTCTAAATGGATGGCTCAATATCAGCAAGACCCCACTGCTGAAGAAGGAGCTTTAGTAAAACGTGAATGGTGGCAAGAATGGGAATATCAGGAACCTCCTCAATGTGAATTTATTATTCAATCCTGGGATACCGCATTTTTAAAATCAGAAAGAGCAGACTTTTCAGCTTGTACCACTTGGGGTGTTTTTTATAAAGAGTGTGAAGAAGACGGACAATATGCACCTAATATTATTTTATTAGATGCACACAAAGAGAGATTAGAATTTCCAGAGTTAAAGAAAGTAGCTATGGAGAAATACAATGCCTACAAACCAGATGCTTTTATTGTTGAAGCAAAAGCAGCAGGGATGCCATTAATATTTGAATTAAGGCAAATGGGTATACCAGTTCAAGAATATACGCCTAGTAGAGGTAACGACAAGATATCAAGGGTTAATGCAGTGTCTGATATATTTGCATCAGGGATTGTATGGGCACCTCAAACCAGATGGGCGGAAGAAGTTATAGAAGAGTTTGCAGCTTTCCCAAATGCTGAACATGATGATTTAGTTGATAGCAGTACGCAAGCTCTGTTAAGATTTAGACAAGGTGGCTTTGTTCCTTTATACTCAGATGAAGAAGAAGAGGAGTTAGAACATAATAGAGTCGCTGATTACTACTAGGAGTTTATATTGGCAATAGAAAGAACACCTGCTACACCTGTAGAAGGTTTAATAGAACAAGAGCCAGAAGCAATTAGCATTGCAATAGAAAATCCAGAATCAGTTTCAATAGAGACTGAAGATGGAGGTATGTTAATTGATTTTGATCCACAGGAAGATAGACCTGAATCAGAGTTTGGTGATAACTTAGCTGAAGTTATAGATGAAAATGATTTAGAGAGAATCGGCTCTGAGCTTATTGCTGCTTTTCAAAACGACAAAGATTCAAGAAGAGATTGGGAAGAAACCTACACAAAAGGCTTAGATCAACTTGGTTTAAAAATTGAAGAGAGAACTCAGCCTTGGAATGGAGCTTGTGGTGTATTCCATCCTATGCTCTCTGAGGCGGTAATTAAATTTCAATCTCAAGCTATATCAGAGATATTCCCTGCTAGTGGTCCAGTTAAGACTAAAATTGTAGGAAAAATTACAGAAGAAAAAGCTAAACAAGCTGAAAGAGTACAAGACTATATGAACTATTTGCTGACTTATGAAATGTCAGAATATAGAACAGAAACAGAAAAACTATTATTCTCTTTGCCTTTAGCAGGTTCTGCATTTAGAAAAGTTTATTACGATCCTAATCTTGGAAGACCAAGTGGGATATTTGTTCCATCAGAAGATGTCGTAGTTAATTATGGTGCAAGTGATTTAGAAACTTGTGAACGTGCTACTCATGTTATGCGTAAATCATTTAATGAAATACGCAAAATGCAAGTTAATGGTTTCTATAAAGATATTGAATTGCCTGATCCTACTAATTCATATTCTGATATACAAGAAAAATACAACGAACTTACTGGTGAGAATGTAGGCGATAGATATGATCAACGTCATACATTACTTGAAATGCAAGTTAATCTTGATTTACCAGGATTTGAAGATACTGTTGATGGAGAGAATACAGGTATTCAATTGCCTTATGTTGTAACAATAGATTATGGCAGTTCAACAATATTAAGTATTAGAAGAAACTTTTACGAAGATGATAAGCAAAAACAAAGACGTTCTCATTTTGTACATTATCAATACTTACCAGGTTTAGGATTTTATGGTTTTGGTTTAGTTCACATGATAGGTGGATTAGCCAAATCAGCTACAAGTTTATTAAGACAATTAGTTGACTCTGGTACTTTATCTAATTTACCAGGTGGTCTTAAATCTAGAGGTCTTAGAATTAAAGGTGATGATACTCCTATCATGCCAGGTGAGTTTAGAGATGTTGATGTGCCAGGTGGTGCTATTAAAGATAATATAACTTTCTTACCCTATAAAGAGCCTTCTCAGACTCTCTATTCCTTACTCAACACTATTGTTGATGAAGGTCGTAGGTTCGCAAGTATATCTGATATGAAAGTGTCTGACATGAACTCACAAGCTCCTGTAGGTACTACACTTGCATTGCTTGAGAGAAACATGAAAGTTATGTCAGCAGTACAAGCAAGGCTTCATGCTTCAATGAAAAAAGAATTTGAGATTCTTGTTGGCATTATTAAAGACTTTGGCAATCCAAGTTATCCATATGATACTGACGAAGAAGAAGATATTAAATCATCAGACTTTGATCAAAGAGTTGATGTATTACCAGTATCTGATCCTAATGCATCAACAATGGCTCAAAGAATTATGCAATATCAAGCAGCATTTCAATTAGCAACTTCTGCACCAGAAATGTATGACCTTAGAGAACTACATAGACAAATGCTTGAAGTTCTTGGTATTGAAAATGTAGATGATATTATTCCTGAAGTAGGAGATATACCACCAGTTGATCCAGTATCAGCAGTACAAAATTTAATTAACAATAAACCAGTTAAAGCATATGAGTTCCAAGATCATGATGCACATATCCAAACTGTTGCAGCAGCACAGGATAATCCTGAAATACAAGCCATTTTAGGTAAAACTCCAAACGCTCCTTCTATTCTTGCTGCTGCATCAGCCTATGTTAATGAACATTTAACAATGAAGTTTAGAGATCAAGTGGAACAAGAAATGGGTATAGAGCTACCACCTCTTGGTGAGCCATTACCAGCAGATGTTGAAAAACGTATTTCTGAGCTTGTTGCAGAAGCAGCATCTAGAGTTACACAAAAAGCCATGATGCAAGCAGAACAAGAAAGAATAAATGAGCAAATGCAAGACCCATTAATACAAGCTAAACAAGCAGAGATAGCTATTAAAGAAGCAGAAGTACAACGTAAAGCACAAGCAGATGCAGCACGTTTACAATTAGCAGCACAAAAACAACAAGATCAAAAAGAACTTGAAGAAAGAAGAATTAGTTCACAAGAACAAATTGCAGGTGCTAATATTGGTCAGAAGATTGCTAGCGATTTGCTAGATAGTAACTTGCAAAATAAAAAACAAGCAGCAAAAGAATTTAAAGAAGGTGTTGACATAGCTAAAGATATAGTTAAAGATATCAATACGAATGACTAATGACATCAAAGAGCTATCACTTTTTGAATATTTGCAAAAAAAATATAGAGATGCTTTGAATGAACACGCAGATCATATTGCTACAGGAAACTGTAAAGATTTTGCAGAGTATAAAAGATTGACTGGTGTCATCGAGGGTTTAGCCCTTGCAGAACGAGAACTTTTAGATTGGATAGAAAGGAACGTTAAAGAAGAATAGGAACTCGACTCCTAAATGTCGTGCAAAAATATGAGTAAAGAAAAAAAAATACCTCAACCAGAAAGCGTAAAAAAGCCAGAAGTAGATAAAGAAACTAAAAAACAATTACCTGATCCAAAAGGATATAGAATTTTAGTTGCTATGCCGAAAGCAGAAGAAGTTACAGATGGTGGAATCATTAAAGCATCTAGCACTATCAGAGATGAAGAAGTAAGTAATATCTGTGGATTTGTACTTGAACTTGGTCCTGATGCATACGCTGATGAAAGAAGGTTTCCAAGTGGACCTTATTGTAAAAAAGGTGATTGGGTAATATTTCGTGCTTATTCAGGCACTAGAATGAAAATGTATGGACAAGAGTTTCGTTTAATAAATGATGATACTGTGGAAGCAGTTGTCGAAGACCCTACAGGAGTAGTTAGAGCATGAATGATCAAGTAAATGAAAAAATTGAAACTGAATTTGTTCAAAATGAAGATGGACAAATAAAACCACAAACAAACGAAGATAAGTTTTTTGGTGTTAAAACAGAAATTAAAAAACCAAATCCAGAAGAAGATTTTAAAATTGAAGTTATTGATGACACTCCAGAAGAGGATAGAAGACCTCCCAAACAAGAAACACCAGAAGCACCTATAGATGATGATTCTATAGATGCTGAAATTACTGAATACAGTAAACGTGCTGGTGATCGTATAAATAAAATTAAATACGAATATCACGAAGAGAGAAGGGCTAAAGAAGCTGCTGAAAGACAAGCTAGAGAAGCCACAAATACGCTTAAAAATCTTATGACTGAGAATGAAAGATTACAAGCAATGGTTAATCAAGGTGGTGAAGTTCTTAATAAACAAGCATATAACAATGCTTTATGGGCAAAACAAAATGCTCAAGCTAAATATAAAAAAGCATATGAAGAAGGTGATGCAGATGCTATGGCACTTGCTCAAGAAGAAATATCTAGAGCAGTATTAGCAGAACAAAGTGCAGGAAGATATGCAGAATCAGTGCAATCACAATTTGCACAACAGTTTCAAACACAACAACCACAGGTTCAACCTGTGCAAGAACAACAGCTTGATCCAGAAATGCAAGCATGGTCAGCTAAAAACCCTTGGTTTATGAATAATAGTAATGCAAAGCATAGGGAAATGACTTCTTATGCTTTAACTCTTGATCAAAGATTGCAAAACAAAGGCATAGACCCAGAAAATAATTCAAAAGAGTATTACGCAGAAATAGATAAAGAATTGCGTAGTGCATATCCAGATTTTTTTGGTGTTCAACCTTCAATAGATATTGAAGAAGAAAACCAAACTAGACAACCTTCAAACGTTGTTGCACCAGCATCGAGGTCGACTGGTGGTAAAACTAACCCTCGCAGTATACGATTGACTCAGACGCAAGTTAAATTAGCACGTCAACTTGGAATTAGTCCAGAGCAATACGCAAAACAATTACTAAAGGAGACTTAAATGTCAGACGAAAATAATATAAATAAAGAAGTTGTAGAGACTTCTGAAGAACAAGTGCGTACCCCTAGGGGATCAGAAGATCGAGAGATTGTCCAGCGACCAGAAAGCTGGGAAAACCCATCTAACTTACCAAGTCCTAATCCTCAAGAAGGTTGGGTCTTCAGGTGGATAAGAACAAGTTTATTAGGTAACACTGATAATCCTAATGTTTCAAAAAAATTCAGAGAAGGTTGGATTCCTTGCAAGGCAGAAGATCATCCTGAGTTACATATTCACATGATGGACTACAAATCTGAATGGGCAGAGAAAGGAAATATTGAAGTTGGTGGGCAACTGTTATGCAAGATGCCAAAAGAGAAAGCGAAAGCTAGAGATGAGCACTTCCAAAGAATGGCTCAAACTCAAATGGAATCTGTTGATAACATATATTTTAAGGATCAAGATTCTAGAATGGCTACCAAACAAGTATTTGAACGAAAATCTCAAACAACTTTTGGTAAAAAGTCCTAGTTTCTTGTAATAGTAATTTTATAAACAGGAAAAATTATGGCAAGTTCAGCTACACCTATGGGTGCTAGACCTGTAAGTTCATTAGTATCTTGTGCATACAATGCGAAAATAACTCATTATAAAATCAAAAATGCATATGGAACATCCATATTCTATGGAGATTTTGTAAAGTGGGCAGATGACAATCCTAATACTACTATCCAAAAGGATACTGGTACAACGACTCTAACCCCAATCGGTGTTTTCCTTGGATGTGCTTATACTGATCCTACAACAGGTCAATTCACCACAAATCAATATTTTCCAGCTTCTGTAGCTGCGGATGATATTGTTGCGTATGTCGCTTCTGATCCATTTGTAGTAATGCAAATGCAATCAGATGAGTCACTTACTCAAGATGACTTGGGTAAAAATGTCGGAGTCGTACAGACTGCTGGGTCAACATCTATTGGCACAAGCAGAAATGCGATTGATGGAAGTACAGCAGCTACTACCAACACACTACCATTAAAGATTATCGACTTTGTTGATGGTCCTGATAGTGAAGTTGGAGACAGCTATACTGACGTATTGGTGATGTTCAACGTAGGACATCAATTACTTAACACAACAGGCATAGGCTAATAGGAGAATATTATGGCAGCTATTTCAAGAGCAAATGAGCTAAAACAACTCCTTCCAGGTCTTAACGCACTGTTTGGAGATGAGTACAATAATTACGAGAATGAGCATGAGCAAATCTATGTAACTGAAAATTCTGAGAGATCATTCGAAGAAGAACTCAAGTTATCAGGTTTCGCTGCTGCTCCAGTAAAAGATGAAGGTGCATCTATATCTTTTGATACAGCACAAGAATCTTTTGTAGCTCGTTACACACACGAAACTATTGCTTTAGGTTTCTCAGTTACTGAGGAAGCTATGGAAGATAATCTTTATGTAAGTTTATCTGCTAGGTATACTAAAGCATTAGCAAGAGCAATGGCTTACACTAAGCAAGTCAAATCAGCTTATCCACTTAATAATGGATTTACTAACTCTTTCCAATCTGGAGATGGTGTAAATTTATTTACAGCAAGTGGTGATGGTGTAACAGGTGGTGATGGTCATCCATTAGTATCTGGCGGTAAGAACTCTAACAGACCAGTCACTGGTGCTGACTTGAATGAAACATCTTTAGAAGATGCAGTAATTCAAATTAGTAAGTGGACTGATGAAAGAGGTCTTAAAATTGCAGCTAGACCTAAGAAGTTGATCGTTCCTACTGATCTACAATTCGTAGCTACACGTCTTCTTGACAGTGAGTACAGAGTTGGAACTGCTGACAATGACATCAATGCAATCAGAAACAATGGTGTGATTCCAGAAGGTTTCTCAGTTAATCATTATTTAACTGATACTAATGCCTTCTTTATCATTACTGATGTGCCTGATGGCATGAAGCACTTTGTCAGAAGTCCAATGACTACAAGCATGGATGGAGATTTTGATACTGGAAACGTAAGATATAAAGCAAGAGAAAGATATTCATTTGGAGTATCTGATCCGCTTGGTATCTGGGGTTCACCAGGCTCAAGCTAAAACTTTAAGGGGAGCTTTTGCTCCCCTTTTTTTCGTTCTAGGGATTTTTTAATTTGTCTATCAACTGCCCTAGCAGACTTGCCAAGATGATAGATATTTTCTTTTAGGAGAAAAAAATGGCTAATACAACTTTTACTGGAGCCGTAAGATCAGAAAATGGTTTCCAATCAATAACAAAAAATACAACTACAGGTGCAGTTACTGTAGAGGCAACTTATGACGTAAGACCTAATTTTAGAACAACTGTAGATAACTCAACACTTAATACTGGTGCTGCGGTTACAACTACACTTACTACAAGTCAGTCAGGAACTATCTTTGAAGTAGATGGAACTGATGATATTGTGGTAAATATGCCAGCTTTAAGCACAGATAATGTTGGTACTTCTTATGAGTTCTTTGTAACAACCGCAGTTGGTTCAGGAAAAACAGTTACATTTGTTTTACCTGGTGCTGGAGTTTCAAACTTCTTTGGTGCTTTACAACTTATGGGTGGTGCTGCTGCTAATCCAGCTTCTGATGTTGCAGGTGATACTTTAACTTTACCAGCAACTGTAGCTGTAAATGCTAGAGTAAAACTTACTTGTATCTCAGATGATGGCACTAACTCTACTTGGAAAGCAGAAACTCTATCTACTCCAATAGCAACTATTGCTTAATAGGAGAATACTATGAGTTTAACATCAGCAACAGATGTTCAAGCAGTATTCATTGAGGCTGATACTGATGCACTAGATGCAGATAGCATCAGCCAATCTCAAACACCATCAGGTGCAGGTAATTTAACCATTAATGGTGCAAAAGCCTCTGGTGGTGTTGCTACTTTTAATTCTGCTAGACAAGTAACAATTACTTCAGCAGGAGATGATCAAGCTAGAACATTTACAATAACAGGAACAGATGTTAATGGTTTTACAATTACTGAAGCAGTAACTGGTGCTGATACAGCAGCAGCAACAAGCACGAAACATTTTAAGACAGTAACTCAAATAGCAGTAGATGACGCTACTGCTGGTGCAGTTACGGCTGGTATGAATACATCTGCTATAGCAGTTATATTTGCAGGTCGTTCACGACTTAAAGGTGCTTTTATAGTTAATTCTTCTACAGCAGGAACTGTTTCTTTTAGAGATAGTTCAGATGCTGGAGAAAGTGGTACAACTAAATTGCAATTAGGAACTGTAGCTAGTCCAACTGCTGAAAGAGATGTAACCATTCCTGGTGAAGGTGTAGTATTTATAGATGGAATTTATATTCCATATACAGCAGGTACTACAATATTTACCAGTATTACAGCGTTCCACGCATAAAAAGGTATTATTATGAAATATATAATTGCAGAAAATGGAAACTTTCCTCCACAATATAATGTTTTAGAGGAAAGCGAAGATGGTATTTACAGAGTTGTTTTTGGACCAGACCCTGATTTAGAGGATGCTCAAAGAAAACACGCTGAATTATCTGGTATCACAAAAAGAGCTAAAAAAGAAGATGGCACATTTAAAGCAGATGATCCATCAACTCCAGATATAAATGAAGCATATGTTTCTGGTAAGAAACCTGTTAAAAAGAAAACTGTAAAAAAATCACCAGCTAAGAAAAAAACTGTAGCTAAGAAAAAAACAGTTAAGAAAAAATAGTGTTAGATAAGACTCTATTGATGAATGAACTTCGTCAATGGAGTCGCACTGTATTAGAAAATCCGCAGGAAAAATTTAATAATCTTCCTGCTTGTCCACACGCAAAAAAAACTTGGGATAATAACAAAGTAAATGTTGTTATAAGTGAGTGTGATATGTGGTCAGACCTTATGGATTACATTATAAATTTTGATGATAGTTATGATGTAATTATTTATTGTGGTGATGATTATGAAAATATTACCGCAGATGAAGTAGATATAAGAATTAATTTACTTAATCAAAAAGCAAATAAATATAATTTATATGTAATGGGTTCACATCCTGATACTGAAATAAAATTTGCAACTGAACAAGAAGAATTTCAAGGATTATTTGAAGATGATTACTATCAGATATTTATTCAAAGATTAGATATATTAGTAAAAGCATCTGATAATATTTTTAAAAAAGGTTATTATAAAAATTATAATAATGAACAATTTAACTCACAAATATTAAGCAGGAGAAAATTATGCGAGATATGAAAAAAATGGGCGGTAGAAAAACCAAAGTTATGAAAGGCGGTCAAAAAACTGGTGTAATGAAAAAAAACATGGGTAAAAAAACTGAAATGCGTAACATGAAAGGTGGTATGGGTACCAAAATAGAAAACTTTAAAGACATGATGTATAAAAAGTTTGGCGGTAAAACATAAACCAGTAAACTTTTTTATTATTTAAATATTTTCTATGCCTATAAGAAAGAAGGCTAAAATGCCTGCTAGGAATAAAAAAAACTTTAGACCTACTAAGTCTGGTGCTGGTATGACTGAAGCTGGTGTAAAAGCCTATAGAAGATTAAATCCTGGTTCTAAATTAAAAACTGCTGTTACTGGTAAAGTAAAAAAAGGTAGTAAAGCTGCAAAACGCAGAAAGTCTTATTGTGCAAGATCACTTGGTCAATTAAAGAGAAGTTCAGCTAAAACAAGAAATGATCCTAACTCTAGAATTAGACAGGCTCGTAGAAGATGGAAGTGTTAAATGGTAATGACTAGAGCTAACTTTGGTGTTATAACTAAAAAAGCACCTGCAACGAAAAAAAAATATGCCGTTAAAAAAAGGAAGATCAAGAAAAAAAATAAGCGATAATATATCTATGCTTATAAAAGAAGGTAAACCTCGTAAACAAGCAGTGGCTATAGCTTTGCAAAAAGCAGGTAAAAAAAGGAAAAAATAAATGGCAACAAGCGGAACAACTACATTTAATTTAGATTTATCAGATATCATGGAAGAAGCCTATGAGCTTTGTGGTCTTGTTATGCGTTCTGGTTATGAATATCGTACAGCTAAACGAGCATTAAATTTAATTTTTCTTGAATGGCAAAATAAAGGTTTAAATCTTTGGAAGATTGAACAAGATACTATTACATTAGTTGCAGGAACATCATCTTATGCTGCTGATACAAGTGCATTAGAAGTAGTTGATGCTTTTATCAGAACAGATGCAGGTGATACATCTAATCAATTCGATCAAACATTAAATAGAATATCTAGAACACAATACAATCATCAAGCAAAAAAACTTACACAAGCTAAACCTACACAGTTTTATGTAGATAAAGGCACATCAGGAATTAATCTTGTAGTTTGGTCTACACCAGATAGTGCACAAACTTATACTTTAGTTTATGACTATATTAAAAGAATAGAAGATGCAGGTGATCCTGCTTCTAATAATGCTGATGTACCAGCACAATATTTACCATGCCTTACTTATGCTTTAGCTTATAACATTGCTTGTAAATCACCAGAAGCATTGCAAAGAATACCTATGATTAAAATGCGATATGATGAGCTTTGGAATGAAGTCAGTGATGCTAATAGAGAAAGAGCATCAGTTAAATTTGTTCCTGATAGCAGTGTTTATACTAATTACTAATGTACGCAAAAGGTTCAAAAGCACTTGGCATATGCGATAGATGTGGTTTTACTTATAAACTTGCACAATTAAAATACGAAGTTCAAGATGAAGTAAGAAATGGTTTAAGAGTATGTTACAGTTGTTTTGATCCAGATCAACCTCAATATAGAGTTGGTCAATTACAAACATCAGACCCACAAGCATTGTATAATCCTAGAACAGATTCAGGAGAAAAAAGTTCAACATCTTATTATGGATTTGATCCTGTTACAGGAATTGGTATTGTAATGCAAGGTAATATTGGTAAAGTAACTATAACAACAGATTAAAATGACATACGCAGAACTTAAAAGTTTAATACAAGACTATACGCAAAATACTGAAAGTCAGTTTGTTGCTGATTTGCCTACATTTATTCAACAAACAGAAGAACGTATTTTAAAATCTGTTCAACTTCCTGTATTTAGAAAAAATGTAGAAGGTCAAACTTCTGATGGAAATCAATATCTTGCAACACCTACAGATTTTTTAGACAATTTTTCATTAAGTGTTACTGTTAGCGGATCACAAACATTTTTATTATTTAAAGATGTAAATTTTATTAGAGAAGCATATCCTAGTGCTACAAGCACAAGTGTTCCAAAACATTATGCAATATTTGATGATAATAATTTTATATTAGGTCCTACGCCTAATGATAGTTATACTATGGAATTACATTATTTTTATAGACCTGTATCATTAACAGCAGGCTCTGATAGTGGAACTACATGGTTATCAGAAAATGCAGTTAATGCTATGTTATATGGATCATTATTAGAAGCATATATTTATATGAAAGGTGAACCAGATTTAATTAGTTTATATCAACAAAGATTTTTAGAAGCATTAGCTAGATTAAAAAATCTTGGTGAAGGAGATAATACTGTAGATGATTACAGAGATGATGTTGTTAGAGTGCAAAGAACATAATGTTTAGTGTAGATGTAAGTCCTACAATAGGCACTGTAAAAGTAGAAACAACAGAAAATAAAGGTTTAAGTCCTGAATATTGGACTCAAAGAATAGTAGAAAAACTTGTTAGTATAAGTGATGGTGCTGATCCTATGATTAAAGCACAGGCAGAAGCATTTAAAAAAGATATACAAACAGTTGTTTTATTATACATGAAACAAGCTATAGCTAGTGATCGTGCTTCTGTAGCTGGTATTTTAGAAAAACAAGGTCATAAAGATATGGCTAATATTATTAGGAGATTATAATGGCAATTACTCAAGCTATGTGTACCTCGTTTAAAGTTGAATTATTAACAGGCACACACGATTTTACAAACTCAACAGGCGATACTTTTAAACTTGCTTTATATACAAGTAGTGCAACTTTAGATGCTTCTACTACAGCATATACAGTAAGTAATGAAGCATCAGGAACTAATTATTCTGCTGGTGGTGGTACATTAACAAATGTAACTCCAACATCATCAGGTACTACTGCATTTACTGACTTTGCTGATTTAACATTTTCTAGTGCAACAATAACTGCTAGAGGTTGTTTAATCTACAATGATACAGAAGCTGGTGATCCAGCAGTTGCTGTGTTAGATTTTGGAGGAGATAAAACTTCTACCAATGGTGATTTTACTATTCAATTTCCAGTAGCAGACGCATCAAACGCAATTATTAGAATAGCCTAATATGGCAAATATTACAGGATGGGGTCGAGATACCTGGGATTCAGGTGCATGGGGTGAAGCTGCTCCTGTAATTTTAACTGGTGTAGCTGGTACAACTGCACTAGGAGATGAAACAGTTATTGCAGATGCTAATGTATCTGTAACTGGTTTAAGTGCAACTTCAGCATTAGGCAATGAAACAGTTATTGCAAAAGCTAATATATTGCCAACAGGATTAGCTGCTTCTACAACGCTACCACCATCAGCAAATGAATGGACAGCTAATAACGGAGCAGCCATTTCTACTGCTCAATCGAAGTTTGGTGGAGCAAGTTTATTATTAGACGGTGTAAACGATAATGTAATCTCTAATAATACTTACGACTTTCAATCAACTGCCTTTACTATTGAGTTTTGGGCAAGACCTGCAAATGCAACTCAAGATGAGGTACTTTTAGATACAAGAGATTCAACATCTAATCCTTCTATATATTTTAGGCAAGCAGGAACCACTCTTTTAGTCGGCAGAGGAACAGTAACTTTACTTACTGTTAATAATGTATTTTCTGCTAACACTTGGGTTAGCTTGGCTGTAACAAGAGGTGATCCTTTTACTAATACTTATACAGTCTTTGTTGATGGTAATAACGAAGGAGATATTTTACTAGGAGCATCTCCAACCGCTTCTGATATACATATCGGTTCTGATTTTAATAATACAAATAATTGGTCAGGCTATATTGATGAAATTAGATTATCTGATATAGATAGATATGGAGGAACATCATACACTCCAGCAACTTCTGAGTTTAGTTTAGATGGCAACACTTTATCTCTTTTACATTTAGATGGAACAAATGGCTCAACTTCTATTATTGATGAAGCAGTATCTAATCCCTTAGTAGTAACTGGTACAGCAAATATATCTGTTACAGGTTTAGAAGGTACTTCAGCAACAGGTACGGCTGGAGTTGTAGCAGATGCAGTAAATGGTGTTTCTGCTGTAGCATCTACACTAAATGTAGGAGATGAAACAGTAACTTGTGGTGCTGTTATATTACCAACAGGAGTTTCTACTACAGGTACACTAGGAAGTGTTACTACACAAACAGAAAATATATTTGCTGTTAGTGATGTTTTAGGAACTATAAATATTGGAATAGTTGTAGTTCAAGCAAATGCTGATATAAATGTAATAGGATTAGAAGCAACAGGTGAAACAGAAAGAGTAAATGTATGGGGTATAACACCACCAACACAACAAAATCCAAATTGGACAGAAATAGCAGCATAACTTATTATAGGAAAATATTATGGCAACTTATGGAAATGATTTAAGACTCAAGGAAATTGCTACAGGTGATGAGTCAGGAACTTGGGGAACAAGTACTAATACTAATTTAGAACTTATAGCAGAGGCTTTTAGTTATGGAACTGAAGCATCTTTTGGTTCTGATGCAGACGCAACAACAACGATAGCAGACGGATTAACCGATCCTGCTCGTAGTTTATATTTTAAAGTTACTTCAGGGGTTTCTTTAACTGCAACTAGGAATTTAACTTTAGCTCCAAATGATGTTTCTAAAATATGGATTATTGAAAACGCTACAACTGGCAGTCAATCCATAACAGTTAAACAAGGTTCAGGTACAAGTGTAACAATCACCAATGGTGCTGTTGCAGTTGTTTATTCTGATGGCGGAGGAGCAAGTGCGAATGTCGTAAATGCTTTTACCGATTTAAACGTTGCATCAAGTATTACTTTAGATAATGCAAGTATTGCAACAACAGGTAAAGCTATAGCAATGGCTTTGGTTTTCGGATAAAATTAGGAAAATATTATGGCAACACCAAATTTAGTAAATGTTTCAAGCGTACTTCCTTTTACAATAGCAGGTGCAGTTACTACTTCACCTACAGATGTAATTGATGTAGCTGCTGATAAAGTTCAAAAAGTTAACACAATTATTATCTCTAATGTAGACGGAACAAACGCTGCTGATATTACAGTAGAAGTTTCAGTTGATAATGGTTCAAATTATTACAAAATAGCTTCAACCGTATCAGTTCCAGCAGACGCAACTTTAGTAGTAATTGATAAAAATTCACAAGTTTATTTAGACGAAACAGATTTACTTAGATTAACTGCTTCAGCCGATTCAGACTTGCAGTATGTTATTTCAGGTGAAATCTTAGATGACGCTTAAGGAGTACGAATATGGCTCACTTTGCAGAACTTAATTCAAGCAACGAAGTATTACGAGTAATAGTAATATCCAACGATGATGTAGAAGCTAACGGAGGAGAACTATCCTCTGAGGCAGAAACATTTGTAGCATCTATCGTTCCACATTCAACAGGTGGTACAGCTTGGAAACAAACTTCATACAACAGTAATTTTAGAAAACAATATGCAGGTATAGGTCTTATCTATGATGCGAGTAAAGATAAATTTATCTTGCCACAACCTTATCCTTCTTGGTCATTAGATTCTAATGATGACTGGGTAGCACCAGTTACCTACCCAACAATTACAGAAATAGATTCCAATATAGTTTATACATCTTGGGATGAAGATAATCAAAAATGGCTAGGAGCAACCTATACTGGTGATCCAATAGTTACAACTAATTACGAATGGGATGCTACTAATCTGCAATGGAATGAGGTCTAACCATGGCTAATTCTAATGGCGGAATAATTGGTGTTGATAATCCAGTTCAAACTCAAGCTGAACAAATAACAACTTTTAATGCTAGCGGTACACTTGCTACTCAACCACTAACTACAAGTATTGAATACTTAGTTGTTGCAGGTGGCGGAGGCGGTGGTTCTCGTTTTGGTGGCGGTGGTGGAGCAGGTGGTTTAGTAACATCTACAAC
>Ga0208644_1002083_pt1 | contig 16136 bp, 30 predicted proteins | sample VirMetDEL_Nov_18_FD_184517 | JGI IMG/M metagenome (GOLD analysis project Ga0208644, IMG submission 184517) | Aqueous microbial communities from the Delaware River and Bay under freshwater to marine salinity gradient to study organic matter... | ecosystem: Environmental > Aquatic > Marine >... | reverse complement strand
ATCAACAGGTGCAAGTGGTGGCGGTACAGTATTGGCAAAAATTGCAACAATTGGAACAGGTACAGTATATGGTCAAGGACAAACAAATTTGGCACTCTATACAATACCTGCTGGCAAAACAGGTTTTTTAACAAATTGGAATGTAGGAGTAGGTGCTTATAATGATACCGCAACCGCTAACTTATATACGAGAGAAGTAGGTAATGGTTTAATTTTTAGAACAAGAGATGTTATGGATGTTCCAGGCGGACTTCACCAAAGAATATATCAAATACCGTTTGCTTTACCTGAAAAAACAGATATTGAAGTTAGAGCAATTGCTTCAACAGGTACAACTATATCATCAACATTTGATATTATACTTTTACAAAATGATTAAGGAGATTAATATGAAAAAATCATTAATTTTAGGAGTTGTTGCTGCTGGATTACTAACAGCAGGTACGACATATGCTTTAGTAGGAGCAGATACTTGTAATTATGACCCAAAAACAGGTGATTACGCTACAGTTTTAGACAGTGGCGAAGTAGTTTGGTCTGCTTATGGTTCCTGGGATGAAGCTGTAGCTTGCGCTAAGGAAGGTAGACTTCCCGATATTGTTGCTGATCGACTTGGTGTTTGGGGCGATCCTCTAACACAGGCTGAAGGCAGAAAATGGGCTGTAATTAATGCTAAAGTTAAAGCAGAAAAAGCAGCGGAAGAAGCCAAGAAAGCAGCAGCAGAAGCAAAAGCTGAAGCAGATAAAGCAAAAGGGTTGCTAGACTCTGGCGCTGCTGTAGAAGAGACTAATAAATAATGATTTATTGTCAAAACTGTGGATATGAGAGTCATTGTGGCACTAATTACACAAAAGTAGAAATAAATGAAGCAGGAGAAGAAACACGATTAAAAGTATGTACTAATTGCAGATGTGATAACTGCGTAAATGCTGACTTTTCTTGCGAAGGATGCTAACTTATGGAAGATACCCCCTCTTTAAAAAAGAAAGTAGAACTCGAAATTGAAGTAGATGCTACTTCAAAAGAACCTGTTGAAAATAAATTTCAATGGGTTATAGATTTAGCTGTAGCAGTTGACGCTTGGAGAATATTCCCAAGAGTATTTTTAACTACCTATATTTATTTACTTTATAAATCTACTATTTGGTTTATGACTTTGCCCGACCCTAATACACAACAAGCAGGACTAATATCTGTTATTGTTGGTGCAGGCGCTGCTTGGTTTGGTTTATATACAGGTAGTGGGCCTAAAATGGCCAAAAAAGATAGTAAATAAAACTTTATTACAAGGAAAGGTTGTAAAAATGAAATATAGTTTGGATTGTGCTAAGTTATCTGCTATAGTTTATAAAGATTCTAAAACAATACAGAATTTTATCACAAATGAAGAAAAATTTGCTGGAGCTACTAACTTTAAGTTTTATAACGTAGATGGAACTCAAGCATTATCTTTTTTAGTGAGTGATAAACTTTATATAGCTTTTAGAGGGACTGAACCTACTAAGATAGCCGACATTTGGGCAGATTTAAAAGCTTGGCAGGTAAAGTCAAAATATAAATCAGGTAGAGTACATGCAGGTTTTAGATCAGCATTAGATGATGTATGGGAATCAGTTTTAGAAACTGTAATATCTCAGAGTCCTGGGAGAACTGTTATCATTACAGGACACTCTTTAGGAGCAGCTCTTGCCACTTTATGTGCAAAAAGAGTTTCTAAATTAATAGATGCTAAGATCTGTCTTTATACTTTTGGCTCTCCCAGAGTTGGAAACCGACGTTGGGCTAAATCTTTTAATATAGAAACTTATCGTTTTGTTAACAATAATGATATAGTTACAAGAGTCCCTTCTGGACTACTCTTTAGACATGTAGGAACTTTACAATACTTTAATCACTACGGTAACTTAAGAAATATGGGCTATTGGCAAAGGCTTAAAGATCGTTGGAGAGGTTTTTGGAGAGCAATTAAAAAAAGACAAGGCATAGATTGGTTTATAGATCATTCTATGGTTCGCTACCTCAATAAAGTAGAGAACAATAATGAGTTATTACACAATAGTTGATAGGTGTCCTCAGTGTAATGAATTACAAAAAAGATGGATTATTGAAAATTTTGAGACAGAAGACACAGTTACTTGTGTTAATTGTTTAGAGACTTTTTCTTCTGATTCAGCAGCTTTTCAAATTGAACTAACTGATAATAGTTTTTCATATAGTAAAACACTTACTTTTTAATAAAATCCTTTGCCTAGTTTTTGTTTTTATGTTATTATACAAAATAATCTAAAACACTTGAGGAAACTATGGCAAAAGGTAAAAAATCTAAAGGTAAAAATTATAAGTCTAAGGGCGAACGTCCTAACATCTCACGATGGGCTAAGTTAGCTAATCGTAGAGTAAATAAGGCTAATCCTTCTGTAGAATCTCGTATACAGCAAGAGGCTAAAATTAAGCAAATTATTTCTAGCCCTAAGAATGCACAAGAGAGAGAAATTAGAGAAAGACTACTAATTAAACAGAAGAATGAGAGTTATGTATATGATTTACTTAAAACTTATGGAGAAGCGGGGTTAACTAGAGCAGAAGCTATGCAAGCTGTAAAAACTAACTATGTACCGCATCTAAAAAATAAGTGGGGAGACAAATTAACAGCTTGGAAACAGGCTAATACTAAAAAAGAGTCTTCTGGAGTACGTATTGTATCTAAGTAATTTAAAGTAATATTTTAATTTTTATAAAAAAGCCTTTGACCTTATGGTCAGGGGCTTTTTTACTTTAAGGAGCACCTAATGGGAAAACGCACCGCAACAAAACTTTATGAAATAGAAAAATATAATGGAAGTATTCAGCCTAAAAATAGTAAACAATCTGTATATGTATCATTACTAAATGATTTAAGTAAAAATTATGTGTTTGCAACAGGTCCTGCTGGTACAGGAAAAACACTTTTAGCAGTAGAAAAAGGTATTGAATTTTTTCAAAGAAAACTTTTTGATAGAATAGTAATTACTAGGCCCGCGGTGTCTGTAGACGAAGAACATGGATTCTTACCTGGTAGTTTAGAAGAAAAAATGGACCCTTGGGTAAGACCTATTCTTGACGTATTTAAAGAACATTTTTCTAAAGATCATATAGATTATTTGTTAAAATCTGAAAAGATAGAAATTGCACCTCTTGCTTATATGAGAGGAAGAACTTTTAAATACTCTTGGATTGTAGCAGATGAAATGCAAAACGCTACTATTAGTCAAATGAAACTTCTTTTGACTAGACTCGGAGAAAAAAGTAAAATAGTAGTAACTGGAGACTTGCAGCAACATGATCAGAAATGTACTAATGGATTATCTGATTTTTTAAGTAAAAGTTCTGAGTATAGCACTAGTTATATTGGTCAAGTACGATTTTCAAAAGAAGATATAGAAAGGCATCCTGCAATCAAAGAAGTTTTAGAAATATACGGCGACGACTAATTTTTAAGAAAATAATTTTCTTGTTAGTTAGTGCAAAAGTGTGCTATACTGTATATATAATTAAGAATTTACATAGTGTGTCTGTGCCTAAGTCCTCACGGCGTACCAAGTCATCTAAATGTTATGTTACAAAATTTGACGTTGGAGGTTACGCATTGAGACACAGAAAGTATGGTGAAAATATAGAGGTTTAAATGAAACATTACTGCGCTGTATGCGGAGAAGAGTTTAGCTATAAACGAGCTAAACTAGGATATAAGACTTGTCTGCAACATGCAGAACCACAGAAAAAATTTATAGTATCTATTCCTTATAATAAAGGACCATATCAACTTATAAGTAGAGATAACGTAAAACATATTGGAAGATAGTTACTTCTTGTCAACTGGTATGATATTTGTTATTATATATAATAACTTTTAATAATAGAGGAAACTATGAATAGTAGTTTAGATCGTGCTTCGTGGATTGCTTATGGCAATACCGTAGTAAAAGAAATGGAAGAATTTATTCAGGGCTGGAAGCATAAAGGCTGCTCTGAATTTAAAATGGGACAGGCAAAGTTTGACTGGTCTGCTCGTCGAACCCGTTCTCGTGGAGGTATGTATAAGGTAAATGGGATCTGGCAACCTGGTATTTCTATTGCTATGCAACATTATACTCGCTCTAGTGATAACATATACAGGTGGTATGAATACAAGTCTTTCGATGATGATAGCATTATTGGTGGTTTCTATTCAGATAATCTTCTACACCGATTTAGGGCTGTAGTAGCCCATGAGATGGCTCATGCTATTCAGTACTGGCATAAGTGGTATAACAAAACTCCACAGGTAAAACCTCATGGAGATGAGTTTAAAATATATTACAGGCTACTTCGTGAAGAGTTTGTTAATAACGATCTCCCAGACCAGAAAGAGATGGGAGCTGAGTATCGTAAACTACGCAAAATTGTACTTACCCAAGAACTTGGACCTATAAGGATGGCAGCATAATGATCAATAAAATTAAAATATGGATTCACAGACTTAAGAAAGTAACACTAGGAAGTAGCCCTTATGCATGATAATGGTGAAGATTGGGAGAGAGGAAAAGCCGTTCTTCATGAAGCTATGAGAGAGCTAGATGAAGTTACAAGATTTCACTATAAAGATAATCCTGCAGCTACTGCTGCAGCGCTTTTAAGTGTTTGTAGAAACGTATATATGCAGACACACGGACCAGAAACAACTGCTATGATGTTCTATAGACTCGCAGATGAGTTGGCGGTCATGGTTCCCCCGTCTAAGTATGTTTATAAAACACCTAGAAAAAGAAAGAAATGAATATTTTATTAGGCTTGATACTAGTAGGAATAATCTTACTGGTATCTTTTTCTATTGGAAACGCTGTTCAAAAAGTAACGTATAATTTAATTAAAAATGAAGAACCGAGACAAGAATTTTATATCAATATTGAAGACAATTACGAGAGACATGCCAAGAGCAGGAAACCAAACACTCGCCAGTTGCATCGTAAAAGGGACTAAAATAATTTCTTTTGGACAAAACCAACAAAAATCTCACCCTCTTCAATCAAAATTTTCTAAAAATCCAGAAGCGATTTATCTTCATGCAGAAATTGATGCTATAAAAAATGCTTTAAAAGAGATTGATTCTTCTCTTCTAGAAAAGTCAACTCTTTATGTAGCAAGAACTAAAAAAGACGGTTCTGAAGGAATATCTAAACCTTGCAAAGGATGTAGGAGAGCAATAGAGGCTTTTGGTATAAGTCGAGTTGTTTATACTACAGAAGAAGAAAATATCTATGGAGAAATGGAGAGAGTCTAGCTTTTGTATTAGACCTTTTAAAGATTTACATATTACTGATACAGGTAATATAACTCCTTGTTGTTTGATACAAAACAAATTTTTTGAAGGAAAAGTTTCTGAGTATAAAAAATCAAAAGTTTTATTAGATTTTCAAAAGTATTTTTTAAGAGGAGACAAACATACTTTTTGTAATTATTGTTGGGAATTAGAATCGGCAGGTGTTAAATCACAGCGCCAACAAGACTCTATTAATAGAAGACCTAGAGTACATATTAGATTTAGCAATAAATGTAATTTTAAGTGTAGAATCTGTAATCCTACTTTTTCTTCTGCGATAGGTAAAGAAAATAAAATTATAAAAACATTAGATAATATATCTAATGAAGAACGAGAATTAAATAATGAAATATTAAAAGATTTGGTAGAGTCAATGCCCTTACCCGTGCTTTTAGATATATCAGGAGGAGAACCTTTTTTATCTAAAAGTCATTTTAATTTTTTAAAATATTTACTTAAAAAAGTAGATACTAGTCAAATAGATATTAATTATAATACCAATTTGTCTACTTTAAAATATAAAAACAAGAATTTAACAGATATTTGGAAACATTTTGGGGATATTATTGTTGCTGTTAGTGTAGACGGGTTTGGAAGAGAAACTGAGTATTCTAGAAAAGGGTTTAACTGGAGTAATTTTAATCGTAATCTAGATACTCTTTTACTATGGAGAAGCCAAAATCTTCATAAGAATTTTATTACTTTTACTACAGTAGTTAGTATTTATTCTATATATGGATTACCTGATCTTTTAATTTATTTACGCCAAAAAACTGAAAATAGTAAAATTAATTTAGAGTGGTGTTATCAACCTTGTTTTTTAAACCCTCAAACCTTACCTGACACTGAAAAAAGTAAAATTAAAAGATTATATATAGAAAAATATAATTTAGTTTGGGATAGAGATAGACACATCTTAGATGAAGTATTAGCTATTTTGTATGATAGAAACCATAAGATAGAAAATATAGAAGAACAAAGAATTAAATTTATAGATTATACTAACGCATTGGATAAACATAGAAAAGATAATTTTTTAGAAGTTTATCCTCAATTTAAAGATTGGATAAATAAATGATTATTTACTGGAGAGTTTGTGAAAAACAAGAAACTCAAAGTTTTACTCCCCGTTGGGAGAATAAAGATAAAAGAGAATTATTAAGAAAGTGTTGGATGTCTCTACAGCCTAGCGTAGATGACTCTGACACTTTTATTATTTTATGGGATAAAGTTAGAGAGTCTACTGTAGACTGGTTAGTTAGACATTCTAAGACTCCCAACGTACAAGTATTAGAATGTCCTATTTATGAACTTCCTAATGGAGTAGAAACTCAGTTGGGAGATGTAATGGATAAGAGAAGGCACCACTACTCTGCTCTTGCAGAAACAATAGATACAACTACCAAGATGTTTCCAGAAGAAATTCATTATCTTTGTAATGATGATTTCCTTCATTTACCTCATGCGCTCTTAGCTATGAAATCGGTCTATAAGGGTGGTTGGGATGGATTTGTTGTTGCATATGACTATCCAGATCGATATACTATGGATAGAACAAGAAATTGTGATCTTCTTTTAAATGAGTATTCTCATTGGAGAACCATTCCTTCTTGTACAGGATGTACTTCTGCATTAGGTAAAACATGGCAGCAGCATATTAAGCTTTTTAAACAAAATGCTATTTACAATTCCGATTCTTTTACATGGGAAATGTACGCAAAGTCTGGTTGTTTAGCTCCTGTACCTGGAATGGCTTCTCATTTAACTCAAGGGTGTTTGACTCCTAGAGTTAATTGGGCTGAAGTTTACGATTCAATTTCTATAGGAGATGACTCTTGGTTATGAGTAGAATCGGAACAAATTTTACTATTAGCGGAAAAAATATAAAAGATGATGGTACTTACTTAGTAAAAGATAATAGAGACTTATCTTCTATGGTAGTCAGTACCACTTTACTATATCCAGGAAAAAACACTCGTGGTCATAGCCATGAAGATCAAGAAGAAGTATATATTTTTACAGAAGGCCACGGTCAAATGGCTTTAGAAGCTCAACTTTTTGAGGTTAATGCGGGAGACGTTATTGTAGTCCAAAAAGGAGTTTTTCATAAAGTTTGGAATGATTCAAAATACCATGATCTTAAAATGATTTGTGTATTCGAAGGGGAAAGAGCAGAGTGAAAATAGGATTTACTTGTTCTGCTTTCGACTTGTTACATGCAGGTCATGTTGCTATGTTAAGAGAAGCAAAGTCGCAATGCGACTATTTAATTTGTGGAATACAGAACGATCCGTCTTTAGATAGGCTAGAGAAAAATAAGCCTATACAAAGTGTTGTAGAAAGATATATACAACTTTCAGCAGTAAAATATGTAGATGAAATTATTCCCTACAATACTGAAGAAGATTTGAAGGATATCTTGTTAACATACCCAATTAATGTTAGAATATTAGGATCAGAGTATCGTCATCAGGATTTTACCGGAAAAGAAATATGTCAAAAAAGAGGAATATCTTTGTATTTTAATAGCAGAGATCATAATTTCTCCTCTTCTGATTTAAGAAAGCGAGTATGTGAACGTGAATGATTTAATTATAGTTGGGGCAGGTAAAACCGCAGAACTAGCTTATGAATACTTAAAAAGACATTATTATATAAAATGTTTTGCTGATGATTTATTCGAAGGTACTAAGTTTGGTAAAGAGGTTATTTCTATAGATAGTATTCCTTTAGCTTCTAAAGTATTTGTTGCTATAGGAGTATCTAAATTAAATACTACTAGACAGAAAATTTATGAAATTCTTTTAACTAGAGGTATGGAGTTTGTTTCTTATATCGACTCTAGAGCTACAGTTAGATCTACTGCTAAAATTGGTAAAAATTGTTTTGTGATGGAAGAAAATGTTATACAGGATTATGTTACTATTGGGGATAATAATATTTTATGGAGTGGAAATCATATTGGTCACCACACTAATATTGGCGATCATAATTTTATCTCATCTCATGTAGTTATATCAGGTAATTGTAAAATTGGTAATAATAACTTTTTTGGAGTAAATTCTTGTATTGGAGATGAAGTTTCGGTGGGAAACTATAACTGGTTTAGTCCTCTAACTTCTTCTGTTAAAGATATAGGAGATGAACAATTATTAGTTCTTCCAAAAGAAGCAAGACCTGTTGTAGCTAAATCGTCTACAAAGAGGTATTTTAAAGTTGAAATGGACTAAGTTAGGGTTAGTTTACGGACCTGTAAATTCTTCTAGTTGGCAATATAGCCATGCCTATATACCTACACCTGTTATTTACGATGATTTTATTAGAGTCTTTATATCTAGTTGGGATAAATTACAAGTAGGTAGGCTTGGTTATATAGATGTTTCTTTAAACAACCCAACAGAGATTAGATATATATCACACAGTCCTTCTCTTAATATAGGAGATGAAAAGTCTTTTGATCACCTTGGGATAACTCCTATGTCTTATATAAAATCAGAAGAGGTTTTATACATGTTATACACTGGTTGGGGAGAACATTCTGATTATCCTTATACACTATTTACTGGTTTAGCAGTAAGTGATAATAGAGGAAAGTCTTTTTCAAGGATTTTTAATACGCCAATTCTAGGTACTATTAAGGGAGAATCTACAATCAGAACCGCTGCTTGGATACATTATGACCCAACTTTGCTAGAATACTGGATTTGGTATGTAGGAGGAGAAGACTGGTTTTATGCTGATAATAAATATACTCCTACATATGATTTAAGATTGATTCGTAGTGATAATTTATTCACTTGGGAAGATAAACAATCTACTCTAGTTATGTCCGCAGACATAACTAGAAATGAATATGCAATAGGAAGACCTTGTGTACTTAGAGAAAATGGTATTTATAAATTATTCTACTCTAGTAGAAGATATAAGCATGGTTATTGTTTAGGATACGCAGAATCTGAGAATGGATATGATTGGATTCGAAAAGATGAAGAACTAAATTTTCCTCGCTCTGATGTTGGTTGGGACTCTAAAATGCAATGTTTTTCGTATGTTCTTCCTACTAAATATGGAACTTATATGTTTTACAATGGTAATGAACATGGTAAGGCAGGATTTGGAGTGGCAATATTAGATGAGTAATATAATAAAAACAAAATTTGCAGAATTATCCGCAACTCACCCGCAACATGATGATTTAGGTTTACTATGTCCTTTACTATTAGCCTATGCTAATTTATGTAATCATATCACAGAATTTGGGGTAGACGATGGAACAAGTACGTGGGCGTGGTTATACTCTACGATTTATGATAAAGATAAGACTATTAGGTCTTATGATATTTATCCCGATTGTTTAATTGAGGAACACAAGAAAGTAGTTGCAGAAGAAGGAATAAACTGGACTTTTGAAGCTAAAGATACTCTAGCTGAAGATTTTGAAATAGAAGAAACAGATTTACTTTTTATTGATACTGACCATAATTATAAACAACTTTTACCTGAGTTACAAAAACATGGTAATAAGGCTAATAAGTTCTTAATGTTTCATGATACTTATACTTATGGAGGAAAAAGCCAAAATGGGTATGAAAAAGGTTTGAATGATGCTATCTCAGAATGGATGCTAGAAGTAAATAAAGATAAAGAAACTTGGATAATAGATAATGTGTTTTTACACTCAAATGGGTTAACGGTGCTAAGAAGAGTCACATGAAATTAGTAAAATACGGTAATAAACATAGAGATGTATGGGAAAATTTTGTAGACCATTCTTTTAATGGTACTTTTATGCATAAAAGAGCTTTTCTTGAATATCATGGAGATAAATTTCAAGATTGTTCTTTGTTAATATATAAGAATGATAAGTTATGTGCTGTGTTTCCTGCAGCTTGTGTAAATGATAAGATTATATCTCATCCAGGATTAACAGTGGCAGGTCTTGTTTATAATGATACTATCAGAGGACATGATATATTAGAGATTCTTATTGAAATAAAAGAATATTTTGATTATGCTACTATTGAATATAAAACTACTCCAATAGAGTTTCAACGTCATGCAGTACAAGATGACATTTGGGCATTATATAATCTCAATGCAATAAAAAAATCTTGTGAATTATCTTCTATCTTAAATCCTTTAATGACTAATTATGAATATTGGCCTGATAGAAAAAAAGAGCTATCTTCATTAAAAAATAATATATCTCTTTCTGCTATGGATCTTCAAGATTCCTATTTAGTTAATGAGTTTTGGAATAATATTGTAATTCCTAATTTACAAAAACACAATACAACTCCTATTCATTCCGCTGATGATATAGTTTATCTCTATAATCATTTTCCTGTGTTTGTAAAAGGATTATTAGCTAGACACTCTTCTGGAAAGATGTTAGGCGGTTTAATAGTATTTAGGTTTAATAAGTGTTATCATGTTCAATATTCTGTTACAAACTCAAAAGGTCGTGCCTTGCACGCAATGTCTTTATTACATCACTATATGATAGAACATTTACCTACTGATATTCACTATTATAATTTTGGAAAATCTACAGAAGATAAAGGAAGATTCTTAAATGTTCCTTTATATTATTACAAAAATGGTTTTGGAGGGGGATCGCTAGTATATGAAACATATGAATATTGAGTTAAATAATTTACCTCAGCAATGGGAAGAAATTAGTAATCAGGCTTACCCAGAAATAAAAGATTATTTATCTAGCGGAAATTATGTTAATTCTACTTATATTAAAAGATTTGAAGATGCTTGGAGTGCTTATGTATCTCTTAATTATTCTACTTTAGTTAGTTCTGGAACGTCAGCCTACAAATTATGTTTAGAGTCTTTAGAACTATCTCCTCAAGACACTTGTGTTCTTTTACCTGATAATACTTGGGCTTCTATTTTATTTGTTACTAAAAAACTTGGATATAAATATGATTTTCTAGATTGTGATACATTTTTGCAATTTAATACTAAAAAATTAGATAAATGGCTATCTAAAAATAGAGATAAGTATAAAAATGTAATTTTAGTACCTACACATATACTAGGACATCCGTGTGATATGAAAACAATTATGACTTTAGCAGTTAGAAATGATTGTTATGTTATAGAAGATTGTTCTCAAGCTCACGGTGCTTATTGTACTGTAGGTCCTGTCGGTCAGTTTTCAGATATAGCATTTTGGTCTTTATATCCTGGTAAGAATTTGGGAGGAGTATCACAAGCAGGTATAGTATCCACTAACGATATTAATTTAAATAATAAAGTTAGATATTATACTAATTGTGGTATGAAAGAAAAAAACGTTTTTGAAGTACTAGGAGAGAATCATAGACCTTGTGGTATATCTTCTATAGTTTTATATCATAAATTGAATAAACTAGAAGAATGGACAGAAAAAAGAATAGAAATAGCCTCTTTGTATAATTCTTATTTAACAACAGCTTCATTTGAAGCTGGTTATTGTAAAAGGCATGTATATCATTATTATTACATGCTGCTCCCCAGAAGAGATATTTTATTATCTAGTTTAGAGGCTTCTGGAATACCTTATGGAATAAATTACCCATTCACATTGTCTAAACTAGATAAAAGAAGAAATATTACAAATCGTAGTAATTATGTATCTAATAATATTATATGTCTACCTTGTCATCATAGTTTACAAGAGTCTGATGTAAAATATATTAGTGATGTGATAAATACCGTCCGAAGATGGGATTTATAATAAATAACTTTTGACATTTTCTATTATTTTTGTAATAATCATGTATATTGATTTTTGTCAATAGGAGGAATATATAATGAGTGTGACAATCACTTCTACAATAATTTTTGAAAATCCTGTAACTATAGAAAGTATTAATGCTCGGTGGGAGGCTCAACCAGCTGATATTATAGCAGGTTGTACAAGTAGTACTGCTACTTCTTTAAATGCAGATAATACTGAATGGCAGTTTGTCAGAGTATGGGAGACGTTTGATCAACACGTAGCCTATAGAAATTATTGTATAGAAAAAAGTCTAGATGGAGAGTTGCCATCACGTGTTAGTAGTTCATTAGTAAGTGTAGTAGAAAATTAAAGTAGGGTGCTTTGTCTGAATATATAAAAAAAGAAAGAGACAATATGTATGAGGGTTTTGAACGTAGAATGTCTAATCAAGACCCTTTTTCTTCTCTTATGTTAATTGATTTTATGGTAACTGAATTGTGTAATAGGACATGTGAATTTTGTCCTAGACACGATGATGCTATATATCCTAATTTAAATTTACATATGGATTTTGACTTATTCAAAAAAATAATTTTAGATTTATCAAAGTTACAATACCAAAATAGATTACTATATTGTGGTTTTGGAGAATCTTTGTTATATAAGCACATTTTTGATTCTATTTCTTTTATTAAAGATAATATGCCTTGGCAACATAATATTCATTTAGTATCTAATGGGGACAGAGTAAATAAAAATACAATAAAAGAATTATTTTTAGCTGGTTTAAATAAAATTTATATTAGTTTATATGACGGTGAAGAACAAATAGATTATTTTAATAATCTTTTTTATGAATTAGGTATAGAAGAAGATAAGTATTTACTTCAAAAATATTATAAAAGTAAAGAAGAAAATTATGGGTTTATTCATCTATCTAATAGAAGTGGTAAATTATTTTCAGGTAACTATAATGGTGGTTGTAATACCCCTTTTTATGCTTTGAGTATAAATTATGACGGAAAAACATTGCTTTGTTCTCATGATTGGGATAAATCTGTAGTAACTGGTGATTTAAATAATCAATCTATATATGATATTTGGGTTAATTCTCCTGAGTTAAAAAAATATAGAAAAATGTTATTATCTTCAAGAGAAATATCTCCCTGTAAAAACTGTAATATTATTGGCACTTTGTATGGCAATAAATCTAAAGAAGTACTATGCAAGCATTTTTAGTTGATGTTCCTATACGTAAATTATCCCCAGTTTATGCTAGCCCTGATGATTATTTTAATCCTATTCCTAGAGTAGATTATTATAAAGATTTTGTTATTAAAGAAACTCACTTTGGAATTACTTATCAATCTGTACTACATAATTACTATGCTAAGAATTTATCGTTTTTAACTTTTGGGTATATGGTAATTGATATATTACATAATAAAATAACACATCCTATTAGTGTATACATTAATACAGATGGAAAATTAGAGTGTCATCCTGGCGTTTCTAGGGTCAGGGCTTTAAATTTTTTAGGCATAGAGACGGTAAAAGGAATTATGTTTAATAATGTTCCAGATTACGTAAAAATAATAGATGAAGTTGAAATACCTAACTCTCAAGTAATAGAAAAATCACAACATTTTGAGTATTTGCCCACGGATCATTATTTAGATAGTAATAATTATCATAAGTGTGCATATACAGACTCCCTTATATTTTCAAAACATAAATTATTTTTAGCAAGATTTTATGCTAATCTTAATTCTATTAATATAACTACAAGTAATGATATAAAAATAAAATCTTTTTATACTCCTGGAAAAAAAGAATTATTGAATAATTTTTGGAATATAAGGCACGATTTTAATACTAAATCATTAGTTGAAATAAAAATAAATAATAATACTTCTGATTTAGATATTATTGTTAAAGAAAACGTACAATATAATATATTAGAATTACTTCTATTTATAGTAGAAGACTATAAAACATATAAAACAGAAGATGATAAAATTATTATGATTAATAATAATTCTAATTCAGATAATGTTTTAATATTACCTAAACATTATTCTGATAGTAATTATTTAGGGGCTAAAAGATTAAGAAGGACACCTACCAATGACTAATTTTGAAAAAGTAAAAGAATTTATGTCTTCTTTTGGACAAGAAGTAAAAGATAGTCCCAAACTTGCAGAACACGAAACTGCAATGTTAAGACTCAAACTAATACTAGAAGAATATGAGGAACTTGAAGATGCGGTTACAGAAAAACATCTAGTCGGAATCGCCGATGCTCTGACTGATATTCTTTATGTTACCTATGGAGCAGGGGCTGCCTACGGAATTGATCTTGACAAATGTTTCGAAGAAGTTCATAATAGTAATATGAGTAAATTAGGTGAAGATGGAAATCCTATTTATCGTGAAGACGGTAAGGTTATGAAAGGTCCTAACTACTGGCAACCTAATTTAGAACAATTTATTAAATGAGGTTAAAATGGAGTATGAAGAAGAGCTTCTCAAGAAAATTGAAGCCTTATATAAGAAATCTTTAGAAGTAAAAAATGTTACAGACGAAGAAACTAAAAAGAATCTTTTGTCTGATATAAAGTATATAGCTTTATTAATTAGTAGAGGTATACATTGAAAAAAATAATTATAAGTATTTTAGTTTTAGGAGGGATTTTATATCCCTCTTTTTCGACTAAAGCAGATCCTGAAGATGCAGTAGCTTGTTTAGCAACTAATATTTATCATGAAGCTAGGGGCGAGAGCACTGTCGGTAAAATAGCGGTAGGTCTTGTAGTTTTAAATAGAGTAGAAAACAGAAAATGGCCTGATTCTATATGTGAAGTAGTATATGAAGGACCAAAAAGAGAAAGCTGGGAAACTAAACAAAATCTATCTTTATCAGATAATGATAGAATTTACTACCCAGTAAAAAATAAATGTCAATTTAGTTGGTATTGTGATGGATTATCTGACGATATTAATTATGCTACCCATGAATGGGCAGTATCCTTACAAGTATCAGAAAAACTATTATCTACAGATAAATTCAAAGGACTTCTTGAAGGAGCTACTCATTATCATACTATTAATGTTAGCCCAACTTGGAGATTAAAAATGACTCTTATCACTAGAATTGATAATCACTTATTTTACAGGCAGGATTGAAATGGCAAAAATAGATAGAAAAAATAATAAAGTTTGGATGATTCCAGAAGATGAAGATAGAAAGTCAGCATCTTTTCATTTTGTTCATCCAAAGACTCGATCTGAAATCAGAGAGGGTAAAAAATTAAGAATGAGAAAGTATCACCCAGGTAGGCGTCAACACGTTTGGTTTGTTGAGTCAAGAATGCCTCCTCACAGCAAATAATATCTTCTCCCATCGTTAAAAATATTGTATTATATAAAAATGATGAGAAAACAAGATAAAACAATTATGTGCAATAACTCATCGTGTACAAGGCGTCTGTCTTGTGCACGATTTTTGTCTGTGCCAAGAACTTTTCAAGATTATATGTTCTGGACAGAGAAAGAGTGTAATCACTATATTTCTATTTATAAAAGGACAAATAATGAACGATAATGTGGTAGACTTTCCAGGAGCCACTGTTGGCAAAATTAATCCCAATGCTATTATTCAACACTTAGTAGAATCAGAGCCTGAGATTGAAAGCATCTTGGCTGTTGGTTTTCTGAAAAATGGTGCATTTTTCTTAACTACTTCAGAAGGAGAGATTAAGGAAAATATGTGGATTATAGAAAATGCCAAGATGAATTTCAGAGATTTTATGGTAGAAGATGACTGATAAATATGAAAGACTCATTTCTAATGCTTATAAGGCCCTAGAAAATTGTCAGTCAGATTGGGGAAAGAATTACTGGGAAACAGTTATTAAGTCCCTTCTAAGATTGTCTCAGCGTCTTAATTAAACTACTTTATAGTTGCTAACTGGTTAAATTTCTGGTATTATATAAAAATAATGATGATTAACAACAAAGAGGAAAAAATGAACTACGAAAATATGTCTCGCGAAGAACTGATGGCTGCTCTTGCAAAGG